>Ga0105096_10000284_pt1 | contig 16282 bp, 10 predicted proteins | sample PPLLak3cmMay2015_FD_87036 | JGI IMG/M metagenome (GOLD analysis project Ga0105096, IMG submission 87036) | Freshwater sediment microbial communities from Prairie Pothole Lake near Jamestown, North Dakota, USA - PPLs Lake P7 Core (1) Depth... | ecosystem: Environmental > Aquatic > Freshwater >... | reverse complement strand
TGGCCGGCCGGTCCTATGGCCACGATTGGCAGAAGTAACCCCCATGGCCGGCCCCGGCTTCTAGACTGTGGGTTCTCTTCACACACCCACGGGGATATGGATATGAGCGACGGCAAGAAGGCGAACACCTCGAGTCAGTGCCCGGTGATGCACGGTGGCGCCACGTCGGCCGATTCGAACAAGGCCTGGTGGCCCAAGGCGCTGAACCTGGACATCCTCCACCAGCACGATCGCAAGACCAACCCGCTGGACCCGGGCTACGACTACCGCAAGGCGGTCAAGCAGCTCGACGTGGCGGCGCTGAAGCGGGACCTGGGCGCGCTGATGACCGACAGCCAGCCCTGGTGGCCGGCCGACTGGGGCCACTACGGCGGCCTGATGATCCGGATGGCCTGGCATGCCGCCGGCACCTACCGCATTGCCGACGGCCGTGGCGGCGCCGGCACCGGCAACCAGCGCTTCGCGCCGCTGAATTCCTGGCCCGACAACGCCAACCTCGACAAGGCCCGCCGCCTGCTGTGGCCGATCAAGAAGAGGTACGGCCACAAGATCAGCTGGGCCGACCTCATCGTGCTGGCCGGCAACGTGGCCTACGAGTCCATGGGCCTGAAGACCTATGGCTTCGCTTTCGGCCGCGAGGACATCTGGCACCCCGAGAAGGACATCTTCTGGGGCTCCGAGAAGGAATGGCTGGCCCCCAGCGACAACCCCCACAGCCGTTACTCGGGCGTACGTGACCTGGCCAACCCGCTGGCGGCGGTGATGATGGGCCTGATCTACGTGAACCCCGAGGGTGTGGACGGCAAGCCCGACCCGCTGAAGACCGCCCACGACGTGCGCGTCACCTTCGCCCGCATGGCGATGAACGACGAAGAGACCGTGGCGCTCACCGCCGGCGGTCACACCGTGGGCAAGAGCCATGGCAACGGCAAGGCGCAGAACCTGGGCCCGGCCCCCGAAGGCGCCGAGCTGGAAGAGCAAGGCCTGGGCTGGAACAACCACCTCAGCCGCGGCATCGGCCGCGACACCGTCACCAGCGGCATCGAGGGCGCCTGGACCACACACCCCACGCAATGGGACAACGGCTACTTCAAGCTGCTGCTGGGCTACGACTGGGAACTGAAGAAGAGCCCGGCCGGCGCGTGGCAGTGGGAGCCGATCGACATCAAGGAAGAAGACAAGCCGACGGACGTGGAAGACCCGTCGATCCGCCACAACCCCATCATGACCGACGCCGACATGGCCATGAAGATGGACCCGGCCTACCGCCGGATCGCCGAGCGCTTCCACAAGGAACCGGCCTACTTCTCCGAAGTGTTCGCCCGCGCCTGGTTCAAGCTGACGCACCGCGACCTGGGTCCGAAGGCCCGCTACATCGGTCCCGAGGTGCCGACCGAAGAACTGATCTGGCAGGACCCGGTGCCCGCCGGGCCCACCGGTTACGACGTGGCCGCCGTGAAGGCCAGGATCGCCGCCAGCGGCCTGAGCATCGGCGAGATGGTCAGCACCGCCTGGGACAGCGCACGCACCTTCCGTGGCTCCGACAAGCGCGGCGGCGCGAACGGCGCGCGCATTCGCCTGGCGCCGCAGAAGGACTGGGAAGGCAACGAGCCGGCCCGTCTGGCAAAGGTGCTGGCGGTGCTGGAGCGGATCGCCGCCGACACCGGCGCCAGCGTGGCCGACACCCTCGTGCTGGCCGGCAACCTGGGCGTGGAGCAGGCGGCCAAGGCGGCCGGCTTCGACATCGCGGTGCCGTTTGCCCCCGGCCGGGGCGACGCCACGCCCGCGCAGACCGACGTCGAGTCCTTCGAGGTGCTGGAGCCGCTGCACGATGGCTACCGCAACTGGGTGAAGCAGGACTACGTGGTCAGCGCCGAGGAGATGCTGCTCGACCGCACGCAGCTCATGGGCCTGACGGCGCACGAGATGACGGCACTGGTGGGCGGCATGCGCGTGCTGGGCACCAACCACGGCGGCACGAAGCACGGGGTGTTCACCGACCGCGTCGGCGCGCTGACGACCGACTTCTTCGTCAACCTGACCGACATGGCCTACACCTGGAAGCCCACCGGTCGCAACAGTTACGCCATCGTGGACCGCGCCAGCGGCGCCACGAAGTGGACGGCCACGCGCGCCGACCTGGTGTTCGGCTCGAACGCCATCCTGCGCGCCTACGCCGAGGTCTACGCCCAGGACGACAGCCGCGAGAAGTTCGTGCGCGACTTCGTGGCGGCCTGGGTCAAGGTGATGAACGCCGACCGCTTCGACCTGGCCTGAGGCCGGCGCGACGCCCGGCCCCTGCGGGCCGGGCTTCGGGGCAAACGCACGCGATGTGCTGGCAGCGGGTGGCCGCTGCCGGGCACGGGATCTCAGCCGCGTGGGTATTTCGTGTTGGCCTTCTTCACGAATTCGTTGGTGTAGACGGCGCTGAGGTCGAGCTTGGCGGCGGCGATCTCCTTGTCGACGCTGGCGAGCGCGCGAAAGGCGGTGTCGGCGCCCTTGTCGGGGATCATGCCGTCGGGGCTGAGCGCGCCCTTGGCGGCCAGGAAGGCGTCGATGTAGACCGCGCGGTCACCGAGCAGGAAAGCCTCGGGCACGTTGTTGATGATGTCGCCCGGGCCTGCGGCCTGGATCCACTTGCTGGCGCGCACCATCGCGTTGGCCAGCGCCTGCACGGTATGCGGGTTCTTGTCGATGAAGGGCTGCGGGCAGTAGAGGCAACCGGCCGGCATCGGGCCGCCGAAGAGGCGGTCGGCCTCGGCCACGACGCGCGTGTCGCTGACGATCTTCAGGTCGCCGCTGCGTTGCAGCAGCGTGATCACCGGGTCGAGGTTGCTGATGGCGTCGATCTGGCCCGAGCGCATCGCCGCCACCGCACCCTGGCTGGCGCCGACGCCGATGATCGAGACGTCGCTCGGCTTGAGCCCGACCTTGGCTAGTGCGAAATTGACCATCACGTTGGTCGACGAGCCCGGCGCGGTGACGCCGATCTTCTTGCCCTTGAGGTCGGCCATGCCCTTGAAGTCGGGCATCGTCTTCGGGTTCACGCCGAGCACGATCTGCGGCGCCCGGCCCTGCAGCACGAAGGCGCGCATCGGCTGGCCCTTGAACTGCATGTTCACGGTGTGCTCGAAGGCGCCGCTGACGACGTCGGCACTGCCGCCCACCACTGCCTGCAGCGCACGCGCGCCGCCGGCAAAGTCGACGATGGTGACGTCCAGGCCCTCGGACTTGAAATAGCCGCGCTGCTCGGCAATGGTCAGCGGCAGGTAGTAAAGCAGGTTCTTGCCGCCCACGGCGATCGTGAGCTTGGGCTTCTCCGGCACCTGGGCCTGAACGAAGGCGGGGGCGGCCATCAAGGCGGCGCTGCCGGCGACGAGAACCTGGCGTCTTTGCATGGGGTCGAGTCTCCTGTTGAAGGCGCCCACTCTAGCCCAGCGGCGGCCGACCTAATATCGGGGCATGAACCGAATCCTGCTCGTCACCGGTGGCAGCCGCGGCATCGGCGCCGCCACCGCCCGCCTGGCCGCCGCGCGCGGCTGGGACGTGGCCGTCCACTACACGCGCGACGCCGCCGCGGCCGAGGCCGTGGCCGCCGACGTGCGCGCCGTCGGGCGGCGCGCCTGGGTGTTGCGGGCCGACGTGGCGGACGACGCCCAGGTGGTGGCGATGTTCCGGGCACTGGACGACGCGGCCGGGCCGCTGTCCGGGCTCGTCAACAACGCCGGCGTGGTGGACGTGGCCGCGCGCGTCGACGAGATGACGGCGGCACGCTGGCAGCGCATGTTCGCGATCAATGTCTTCGGCACGCTGAGCGGCTGCCGCGAGGCGGTGCGGCGCATGAGCACGCGCCACGGCGGCCGCGGCGGCGCCATCGTCAACCTGTCGTCGGTGGCGGCCCGCCTGGGCGCGCCGGGCCAGTACGTGGACTACGCGGCGGCCAAGGGTGCCATCGACGCCCTCACGCTCGGCTTGGCCAGGGAGGTGGCGGCCGAGGGCGTGCGCGTGAATGCCGTGCGGCCGGGGATCATCGAGACCGGGATCCACGCCAGCGGCGGCCAGCCCGACCGGGCCCGCCGGCTGGCGCCCCAGGTGCCGATGCAGCGCCCCGGCGCCGCCGAGGAGGTCGCCGAGGCCATTGTCTGGCTGCTGTCCGACGCGGCGAGCTACACCACCGGCTCGCTGCTCGACGTCACCGGCGGACGCTGAGTTCGCGCGCCCGGCACGCAGCCGCAGGGCGCTGCTGCGCTTGGACACCGCACCCGCGGCAGCGCTGGAGCGGCGCCCCCCGGGACGTCACACCCCGCCACTGCCCTGCGCATAGGCAAGCAGGCGCTGCAGCAGCTCGCCGGCCGCCTCGTGTTCCTTGCCCTGCGCGCGCGCCCGCACCGGCTCGAGCACGAAGCGCGCTTGATCGGCCACCGTGCGCCAGGACTTCGCGGCGCTCAGCCGGGCATGGATATTCGCGTAACCCTCAGCCAGCGAGACCAGGCTGGCAGCCAGCCGGCGTTCGGCCAGGGCTTCGTAGAGTTCCACCTCGAGTTGCCCGATGCAGCTCCAGAAGTCCGGGTCGGTCTGCGTTCGTTGCTCCAGGCTCTGACGCACCGCCTGGGTCCGCGCACGATCCAGGCCGTGCCAGCCCTTTTCGCCGCCATGGACCACCAGCTCCAGCGCCATGCGGTTGAGCGCCGGGTGGAACAGCTCGCTGCTGCCTGCCTCGGCGGCCAGCGTCTCGGCCTGCTCATAGCCCCGGGCGGCGGCATCCAGCGCCGCGCGTGCCGCGGCGGTGTTGCCCGCCCGCTGCTCCAGCATGGCCAGGCGTTTGAAGGCCGAACCGATCAGGCTGCAGCGCTCCGCCGTGGCGTGCCGGTCGGCCAGCGCCTGCAGCCGCCCGATGGCATGCACGATGCACTCGCGCGCCTGCGCCAGCGTGGCCGCCGAAGGCTGCCCTTCGGCCACCGACTGCCAGGCCTGGCGTGCGCGCAGGTTTTCGTATTGCTCGTAGGTCTTCAGCGATGCGCTGGAGTCGTCGGCATGCACGGCGCGTTCGTACCAGGCGATGGCGGCGTCGAAGTCGCCCGCTTCTGCATAGGCCACCCCGTAGGCCTCGGCCACCGCGCCCATGCCGCCCCATTGCGCGGCGAAACGCGCCTCCAGCAGCCGGATCTTCTCCAACTGCACCTGGCGCTGCGACTGCGACTCGTCGGCGTCCTGCGCGGCGGCCCAGCGCGCGCGCACCGCCGCTTCCTCCAGCGCCAGCGCCAAGCCCACCGCCGAAGCGATGGTGGTGTATTCGTCGCCGGCCGCGCGCCGTGCGGTCTGCGCGTCGCCGCCGCTGCCGCGGAAGGTCCAGCCGGGGTCACCGTAGCACTGGTAGGCGGCCCAGGTCTTGCCGCCGGGGTTGTCGGCCCAGGCGGCTTCGCGTGCGGCGGCCACGGCGTCGATGAAGGTCGCGCCGGCCAGCAGCTGGCGGTAGAAGGTGCTGGCGAAGGTTTCCGCGGGGCCGTCTTCCACCGCCCAGCCGGCGGCGATGACGCAGCGCACGCCGATCTCGATGAGCTTGTCGGCCACGCCGGCCGCAAAGGCGCTGCGGTCCAGCGGCGGCGCCAGCGTCTGTGCGGCGGCGCGCCCGGCGAGGTGGCAGCAGTTGACGAAGACCAGCTCGGGCACCGTGCGCATGGTCTCGATCTCGTTCGGCCCCAGGAACGTGTCGCCCGAGAGCACCACGCCGCCCTTCGCGCCGGCCTCGCCGTGGCCGGCCACGTGCACGATGCGGTAGCGCCGCGCCAGCAGCGCATTGATAACGCTCGGCGCTTCGTCCTTGTCCAGCAGCGCCGTCACGCGGTCGGCTTGCAGTCCATTGGGCCCCGTGAGCCGCGCCACCACGGCCTGCGCCTCGGCCAGCGCGCCGGGCAAGGGACCGTACTTGGTGGGGTCCACGGCGGGCTCGCCGATCACGAGCACGGCGTCCTCGGCACCGGCGTCGCGCGGCACGGCGCGGTACTTGGTCTTGCGCAGCTTGCGCAGGAGCTGGCTGCGCAGCGCCCAGGGTCGGGGGTCGGCGCGGGTGCGGGCGTCGTCGGGTGTCTCGAGTAATTCCCACGGGATGGGCGCGGTGCTGTCGTCCAGCTCCAGCAGCATGCGCTGGGTGCCACCGAGGAACGGCTCCACCTCCGCCGGCACCAGCAACTGGAACAGCGTGCGGCCGATGTGCGGGTCGTCGTTCTCGTCGGTGGAGGCGCGCGTCACCAGGTCGCGCAGCAGCTTGCCCTGGGTGAGCTGGGCGCGCATCTCCGTGCGTGCGCGTCGTGTGTCCAGCGTGAAGGCGATGCTGTCGGGCTGCTCGCCGGCGGTGGCGGTGATGAAGTCGTAATCGGTACCGCGGTAGCCGCTGTCGATCTGCCAGCGCAGCGGTCCGGTGCCGCTGGCGATGGCGGGGGCGAGTTCGAAGCGGTCGGGGCTGGCCGTGGCCAGCACTTGCAGGCCGCGCCAGGCCTCGGCCGCGCGGTCCAGGTACAACTCCACCAGGGTGAGCCGGCCTACCAGCGGCCAGCCGCTGCCGGCCAGGCGGTCATTGGCGTCGCGCACGCCCTGCGCGATGGCGCGCGCCGTGGCGCTGGGCGAGATGCCCATGCCGCCGCTGCCCAGCAGCGTGGCAGCCAGTTCGATCTCGGCGCCGGCCCGCATCGGGTCTTCGGCCGCGCGCTGTGCCCAGGCGATGGCGGCCTGGCGCACGCTGTCGCGCAGCCGCAGTTCCGTCAGTGCGCCCTCGTCGCCCAGGCCCACCACCACCGCGGCCTGCGGCCGCGGCGGCCGCCACGGGTTGTCGGGACTGCGCCAGCTGTTGACGAAGATCTGGTGCGTGCCGACTTCGTCGGGGTACAGCCCCGCGTCCACCGCCGCCTGCATGGCACCGCCCACCAGGCGGTTGACGACGCCCTCGGTGCCGGTCAGCACGCTGGTGCGGTAATGCCCCACCAGCAGCGGCTGGCGGATGAAGCTGAGGTTGCCGTTGAGCACCGTCAACTGCAGCGCCGCACCGCCCACGGGCTCCATGGCTTCGGCGGCCGACCGGCGGTCGCTGTCGAAGACCGAGCGCAGGCTCTGGGCCGGCAGCGCCGAGATCTGCCCGCGCGAAGGCCGGCTGCGCACGTGCGGCACGGTCGGCACCCCGACGCCCCGGACGCCTCGGGCGCCGCGCGTCCCGGCGGCAGGCGCCAGCGGCTGCAGCTGCCGCGTATCGCCCTGCGTCAGCAGCTCCACGAAGGCCGGGAAGGCGCGTTTGGCGTCGGGCAGGCTGCCGTGTTCGCAGTCCAGCGTCCAGGTACGCACGCCCGGCAACAGTGCCGAGTCCAGCGGCACGCGGCCGTCGCCGCCGTCGGTGGCGTCCAGGTAGACCAGTCCCCGGTCTGTCCACTCGAAGCCGTCGGGGGTGAACTTGGCACGGCCCACCACCAGCAGCAGCTTGTCGGCGAAGGCCGGCAGGTCGTCGCGGCACTGCAGGTCGAGCCTTTCGCGCAACGCGCGCGCGCGGTCCAGCACGGCCTGCGGCGGCACGCCCCAGACATAGGCGTCCTGCATGGCCTCGCCGGCCGAGCGGTGCCACCAGTTGGCCTCCTGCACGGTGCGCAGGTCGTCGTCGGCGAGCTTGCGCCAGGTGGCTTCCTTGTCCAGGGCGCACAGCGGGTCCAGCAGGTCGGCCTGCAACTGGATGAAGCCCGGCATCTCGGCCATCCACTGCCTGGCCTGGCGATCGCGCAGCGGCGAGCCGAAGCCGGCCAGCGCATTGCCGAAGGTGTCGTCGCCCGAGAGCACCTGCATCGGCGCCCACGAGCCGCCGTTGGGCGTGCCCAGCATGAGCAGCCGCGCGCCCGGGCGCGACATCAGCCTCTGCCAGGTGGCGGGCCGCTCGAGCTGCATCGTGCGCGCCAGCACGCCGCCCATGGAATGCGCCAGCAGCCGCACCGGCCGGCCGCTGGCGGCGCGCGCCTCCAGCGCCTGCTCCACGGCGTCGGCCAGGCGGCGCGCTTCCTCCTCGATGGGGCGGCGCCAGTCGTAGGCGAATTCGATCACCTCGTGCGTGGCTTCCAGGTGCTCGATGAGGTCGTCGTAGACCAGGCCGATGGCGCCGTCGGGCGTGACCTTGTCGTCCACGCCCGGCAGGTAGCGCAGCTTGGACAGGCCGCCGAGGAGGCGCAGGCTGAGCCAGATGCGCTTGCCGTCGGCCGCCAGGTTGCTGCCCAGGATGCCCGGCAGCACGAAGACCGCGGGGCGCGCGCCGGCCGGCCCGGTCGCCGCCCGTGCGCGCCGCGCGGCGCGCACGCCGCCCGCGTCCTGCCCCGCCCAGGACAGCGGGCCGATGGGCCGGAAGCCCGCCGGCTGCGCCTGCGTGAGGCCGTCGACCACGGCGGCCACCGTGCGCTCGTTCGAAAAGTAGTTGAAATGCGTGACACGCCCGCCCTGGTCGAGCAGGAAGCTGGCGCCGCCCTCGCGCGGCGCGCCGCCGTACATGGAGCGGGTCTGCACCACGATGTCGTTGTCGGTCCAGTAGAAAGCGTCGGTGAGCAGCGTCTTCAGCCAGCTCGTCACCGAGTCGCCCTGCAGGTCGCCGGCCACCACGCGCAGGTCGCCGGCCACCGGTTCCTCGGCGGCATTCAACCAGTTCACCAGCGGCGTGCCGGGGATCATGGCCGCCAGGCCGGGAATCTCGGTCGGGTCGGCGCGGCGGCGCGCCACCTCGGCCAGGAAGTCGACCAGCGCCGGCACCGCCGGCACACCGGCGAGTTCCAGCGACCACTTCAGCACCGACAGGTAGGCGTCGAGCCGCTTGCTGGCCAGCAGCGTGCCGCGCGCTGGGCAGGCCACGCGCACGACGCGCTCCACCGTGATGTCCTTCTCGGACACTGCCTTGGCCAGCGCCTGCAGTTCGGCGCGCTGGCCGGCGAGGCCGGCGCCGGCGAAGAAGTCCAGGTCGTCGGCCGTCAGCCGCGGCTGGCCGGCCACGCGCGCCAGCACCTCGGCCACCAAGCCGCCGCGCGAATGCGTGGCCAGGTGCAGCCTGGCGCCCTGGGGCAGGGCCTGCACCAGCGTCAGCGCATTGGCCATGGGGCTGGCGCCCAGCGTCGGGTGGTCCAGCGCATAGACGCGGCCGCCATAGGCCGTGAACAGCGCGTGCACGCGCTGCGGATGCTGCGCCCACAGCTTGCCGAAGGTGCTGACGGTTTCGACGAAGGTGCCGTGGACCAGCACCAGCATCGGCTCGTCAGAAGCCGGGACCTGGGCCAGCTTCAGTCCGCTGCCCTTCAGCGGCTTCAGCGCCTCGGGCCGAAGCGCGTAGACGCCGGCCTCGACCTGGCCGTCCAGGCGCCGAAGCACGGCGCTCGTGGCCAGCGTCACCGCACTGTCCTTGGCCAGGCCGGTGAGCACCTGGAAGGCCGACAACACCACGTTGCCCAGGAAACCGCGGCTGCGCGTGGGCGCGGCCTGTTCCAGGCCTTGCCAGCGCAGCTGCACCGGCACTTCCACCTCGCCGCCGGCCGGCGCGGCACCGCGCTTGGCGCTGCCCTGGGCGAGCAGCAGGTCGCGTGCGTTCTCGGGGTGCAGCAACAGCGGCGGGCCGCCGGCGATCTGCAGCACCACCACGTCCTCGCCGGGCACTGCGCTGATGCGCAGCTTCTCGCCACCGGCGCGCTGCGCCGAGACGCGCACGCTTTCCTTCACCTGCCCCGGCAGGCCGGACAGGCCGGGCAGGGGCCTCGCACCCGCGCCTCGCGTGGCCTGACGCTGGCCAGGAACGACGAAGGTGATCGGCGCCGTGACTTGCTCTCGTGCCATGGGGTCTCCTGCAGTGTCAGCCGGGAGCATCGACGCAAAGCCGGCGCCGGGCAAGCCGGGACCGCCGCCGATCTAGGGGTGGGTCAGCGCCGCTCGACCAGCAGCGCCGAGATGCCGAAGCGGCGCTGCAGCCATTCGGTGGCTTCGCGGGCCTCTGCTCGCGTCGCGTAGGGGCCGGCCTGGACGCGGTACAGCGCGTTCTCCTCGAACACCGCCACCTGCGTCACCGCGTCGCCCGATTCGCGCAGCACGCGCTGCTGCAGCCCGGCCGCGCCGTCGCGGTCGCGGAAGGCGCCGAGCTGCAGCCACAGCCCGGGGACGGCGGCCAGCGCGTCGCCGGGTGCCGGGTCGTCCGGCGGCAGCGCGCGCGCCACGCCTTGCCCGACGCGGATGTCGTCGTGGGTGAGCCGCCGCACTTGCACCGGCGCCACGCCGCGCAGCACGCCCAGGCGCAGCGCCGCCGTGTAGCTGAGGTCGATGACGCGGCCGTCGGCGAACGGCCCGCGGTCGTTGACGCGCACCACGACCTCGCGCCCGTTGGCCGGGTTGCGCACCACGGCGTAGCTGGGGATCGGCATCGTCTTGTGCGCCGCCGTCATGGCGTACATGTCGTAGATCTCGCCGCTGGCGGTCGGCTGGCCGTGGAACTTGCGCCCGTACCACGAAGCCAGTCCGGTCTCGGCCAATGGCAGGTCGGCAGTCATCGGCTCGTAGCGGCGGCCGAGCACCTCGTAGGGCTTGTTCGGACCGCCGCGGCGCAGCGGCTCGACGCGCGGCACGGCGTCGGGGACGCGCTCCAGCCCCGGCGGCGGGCGCGCCTCGGGGCCGTCGCGATCGGGCGGGCGACTGGCGCAGCCGGCGAACACCGCCACGACCAGCGCCAGCAGCCAGCCGGCGTGCGGACGCGGTGTCGGGGCAACGGGCAGGCGCATCGTCCGGTACACGTCGAGAAGTCGAGGGGCCGAGAAGCCATGAAGCCGAGAGGCGGCGGCCGCAGTGTAGCCAGCGACATGCCGTTCGCGCCCGCCGCCCACGACCGCGGCGTCGGCACCCGGGTGCAAGAATGGCCGCATGGTTTACAGGACGCTGCCGCGCTGGGTCTGGCCGACGGGTGGGCTGCTGCTGGCCGTCGCCGGTGCGGCGTGGCTGCTGCAGGCCGACCTCGCCGCCCGCCGCGCCGCCTTCGACACCGATGCGCGGATCGTGCACCGCCTGCTCAGCCAGCAGGCGGCGCAGCACGACGCGATGCTGGCCACGCTGACGCTGCTGCAGCCCGGCGCCGCCACGGCGTCGTCGTCGCCCGAGACGCGTCTGGCGGCCGTGTACCCGCAGGTGCTGCAGGTGCTGCGCCGCAGCGACAGCGAGACCTGGCCGGCGCCGCTGGCGCGCGCCGAGGCCGAATCGGCGGCGCTGCGGCGCCCGGTGCTGGCCGGCGCCGACATGGCGCGCGGCCAGTTCACGCTCGTGCAGGCGGGCACGCCGGCCAGCTTTGCGCTGCGTATCGACGCCGCCGCCGCCGTGCCCTGGGCCGACTGGCCGCTGCCGCGCGACGGCCCGGTGCGCACGCTGCTGCGGCACGGCGACGCGAGCTGGGTGCTGCAGCCGGGCGCGGGCGAGGCCACGGGCTGGCGGCTGCTCGCCGAGAAGCGGCTGGCCTCGGACAGCCAGCCGTTCACGGTGGTCGTCACGCGCGCGCTGGGCATCGGCGAGCTGCCCTGGGCGCGCCTGCTGTTGTGGTGCGTGGCGGTGGCCGCCGCGGCTGCGGCGCTGACCGCCTGGCAGCGCCAGCGCGAGACGGCGCGCCGTTCGCAGGAACTGCTGCGCCTGGGCCAGGTGGGGCGGCTGAACGCGCTGGGCGAACTCGCCGCCGGCATGGCGCACGAGATCAACCAGCCGCTCACCGCCATGCTGGCCAGCACGCAGGCAGCGCAGCGCCTGCTCGACGATACCGACGACGACGGTCCCGATCTCGCCACCGTGCGCCGGGCACTGGCGCAGGGTGCGCAGCAGGCGCGCCGCGCCGCCGAGGTCGTCGCCCGGCTGCGCCGCCTGGTGCAGCCGGCCGACACCGCCGCCACGCAGCCGCTGCGGCTGGCCGATACGGTGCACAGCGTGCTCTACCTGCTGGCGCCGCAGGTCGAGGCCGCCGGCGTGCAGACCGAACTGCACGGCCTGGACGATGCGCCCGCGGTGCTCGCCGACCCGGTGGCGCTGGAGCAGATCGTGCACAACCTGGTGAACAACGCGCTGCAGGCGCTGGCTGCGGTGACGGCGGACCGGCGCCGGCTGCAGATCGACGCCGCGGCGGCCGGCGACAGCGTGCGGCTCACGGTGCGCGACAGTGGCCCGGGCTTCGCGCCGCAGGCGCTGGAGCGCGCCTTCGAACCCTTCTTCACGACCCGCGAAGGCGGGCTCGGGCTGGGCCTGAGCCTGTGCGAGTCGCTGGCCACGGGCATGGGCGGTACGCTGGCGGCGCGCAACCAGGCGGCCGGCGGCGCCGAGCTGACGCTCACGCTGCCGCGCGCCGCCCCTGTTGCCCCGGCGCCGGCATGAACCAGACGCCGCTGATCCACCTCGTCGACGACGACCCCGCCGTGCGCGACGGCCTGGCGCTGCTGATCGGCACCGTCGGCCTGCGCGTGATGCCCTGGGCGCACCCGCAGGCCTTCCTCGACGGCTTCGACCGCGACGCCATCGGCGCCATCGTGCTCGACGTGCGCATGCCCGGCCTGGGCGGGCTGCAGGTGCTGGAGGCGCTGCGCGCGCAGGGGGTCGACCAGCCCGTCGTCATGCTCACCGGCCACGGGACGGTGGCGATGTGCCGGCGTGCGTTCAAGGGCGGCGCTGCCGAATTCCTGGAAAAGCCCGTCGACGACCAGCAGCTGCTCGACGCGCTGCAGGCCGCCGTGCGCCAGCACGTGCGCTCGCGCCAGCACCACCGCGCCGACCGCGAGGCGCGCGAGCGCTACGCCCAGCTCTCGCCGCGCGAGCGCGAGGTGCTGGGGCTGATCGTCGGCGGCCTCACCAACAAGGAGATCGGCCGCGCGCTGGCGCTCAGTCCGCGCACCGTCGAAAGCCACCGCGCGCATCTCTTCGGCAAGCTCGGCGCGCCGACGCTCGCGCAGCTGATCCTGCGCTATGCGCAACTGGTCGAAGACGACGCGGCGCCGGACGCCTGACGGGCGACGCCCGGCGGGTCCGTAGTTCTACGCAGGCCGGCACGGCGCGCTACGAATGGCGGCGCGCCGCCCGGATTCCTACAGTGCAGGCATCCAACCACCCCCTGGAGATCTGCATGAGACAAGCCACCCGCACCCTCGCTTCCTGCCTCGTCGCCACCGTGGCGCTGGCCGCTGCCGGCGCCACCCAGGCGCAGGCCGTGCGCAGCGAACGCAACATGTCGCTGGAACTGGCGAACCAGATTGCCGGCGCCACCGTAGCTGCCTGCCTGGCCGGCGGCTACAACGTGACCGCGGCCGTGGTCGACCGCGCCGGCCAGTTGCGCGCCCTGCACCGTGCCGACAACGCCGGCCCGCACACCATCGAAGCCGCGCAGGCCAAGGCCTACACCTCGGCGTCGGCCAAGAACGCGACGCTGGCAATGATGGAGGCGGCGCAGAAGAACCCGGCCGCGGCCAACCTGGTGCACATCCCGGGCTTCCTGCTTCTCGGCGGCGGCGTGCCGGTGAAGGTGGGCAACGAGGTCATCGGTGCCGTGGGCGTGGGCGGCGCGCCCGCCGGCCAGCTGGACGAACAGTGCGCGGTGGCCGCGCTGGACAAGGTCAAGGACCTGCTGAAGTGAGGACAGGCGTGCTGGCGCGAAGCCTGCGCGCAGCGGTCCCGGTGCTCGCCCTGGCCCTGGGGCTGGCGCTGGCCGCGGGCGGGCCCGCCGCCGCGCAGGTGCCGCCCACGGCCGAGCAGGCGGCGCGCTACGGCGGCCTGCTGGCGGCGGCGCACCGCGGCGACCTGGCGGGGCTGGACCGCTTGATGGCCGCCGGTGCCGACCTGAAACAGCGCGACGCCCAGGGCCGCAGCGCCGTGCACGTGGCCACCTTCGCGCGCCAGCGCGAGGTGCTGCGCCGGCTGGCCCGCGCCGGCGCCGAACTCGGCGCGCTGGAGAACGACCGCTACGACGCGGTGACCATCGCCGCCGTCGCCGACGACGAGGAAACGCTGCGCGTGCTGCTGGCGCTCGGCGCCAGCGCGAAGCTGGTGACCAGCCGCTACGACGGCACGGCGCTGATCGCCGCGGCGCACCTCGGGCACGACGGCGTCGTGCGCCAGCTCATCCGCGCCGGGGCGCCGCTGGACCACGTCAACAACCTGCACTGGACGGCGGTGATCGAGGCCGTCGTGCTCGGCGACGGCGGCCCGCGCCACCAGGCGACGCTGCGCGCGCTGCTCGACGCCGGCGCCAGCGTCGCCCTGACCGATCGCAGCGGGCGCACGCCGCTGGAACTGGCGCGCGCCCGTGGCTACCCGGAGATGGTGGCCTTGCTGGAGGCCGCGGCGCGCCGCTGAGCCCGCGGCTTGCGTGGGCGGGTCGTGGGCAACACCTGGCGCAACAGCGCCACGCAGTCGGCGGGCGTCATGCGCCGCGGCACCGGGTAGTTGAAATCGGCCTCGTGGCAGGCCGCGGCGGCGAGGGCGTCGAGATCCTCCTCGCGCAGCGCGGCCAGCGTGCGCGGGATCTGCAACCCATCGCCGAGGGCTTGCACGGCATCGACGAAGCGCCGCGCCAGCACCAGGTCGCCGCGGCCGGCGATGCCGACATGCCGCGCCAGCCGCGCCAGCCGCGGCGCGGCGTCGGGCAGCGAGAAGCGCAGCACCGGCGGCAGCATGATGGCGTTGGCCAGCCCGTGTGGCACGTGGTAGCGGCCGCCCAGCTGGTGGGCGATGGCGTGCACGTTGCCGACATTGGCGCGCGTGAACGCCAGCCCGGCGTAGGTGCTGGCCAGCGCCATGCGCTCGCGCGATGCCAGGTCGGCGCCGTCGCGCCAGGCGCGCGGCAGGTGCTCCCAGATCATGCCCACGGCCGCCAGCGCCCAGCGATCGGTGGTGTCGTTGGCCCACTGGCTGATGTAGGCCTCGATGGCGTGCGTCAGCGCATCCATGCCGGTGGCGGCGGTCACCGCCGGCGGCAGGCCGGTCATCAGCGTCGGGTCCAGTGCCGCCATCTCGGGCACCAGGCGGCTGTCGGCGACCATCATCTTGGTGCCGGCGTCGGGGTCGGAGATGATCGCCGCCACCGTGACCTCCGAGCCGGTGCCGGCGGTCGTGGGCACGGCGTAGATCGGGGCCGGGCCGTGCCGGCCCTTGAAATAACCGACCAGTTCACGCACGGGCTTGTCGTTGGTGGCGGCCAGGCCGATGACCTTGGCCGCGTCCATCACCGAGCCGCCGCCGAAGGCGACGATGGCCTCGCAGCGCTGCGCCCGGTACAGGGCCAGCCCCTGCTCGACGACCGGGATCGGCGCGTCGGGGGTCACGGCGTCGAAGGTCGTCACCTGCACGCCGGCGTCGGCCAGCGCCTCGGTCAGCGGCGCGGCCAGGCCGAGCTGGGTGATCACGGTGTCGGTCACCAGCAGCACGCGGCGGTGGCCGAAATCGGCCACGGCGCGGCCCAGCCGCGCCGCCGACCCCGGCCCCACCAGCAGCACCGGCGGCGAGATCGGCACCAACCGCGTCACCGCGCCGGCGGCGCGCTTGAGCGTGCGCAGCCCGATTGCCTTGGCCCTGTCGCCGATCAAGTCCTTCTTCATGTCGTGCCCCCATGATTGACGCTCCGCAGACTTTGCCGCGTGGCAGACATGAAGAACGTGATCGGCATCAGCCTGGGTGCAAAAAGCCAGGATTTCGATTTCCACACCACCTTCCTGGGTGTGCCCATGCACGTGCGTCGCGTCGGCACCGACGGCAACACCGCGCAGGCGTCGAAACTCGTGCGGCAGTGGGACAGGAAGGCCGACGCCATCGGCCTGGGCCTGGTCAAGGACAGCGGCCGCGTCGCCGCGCAGCACCGGCGCGACGCCCTGGCCGCCAAGCTGTCGAAGCTGGCCAGCCACGCGCCGGTGAGCACGGGGGCGCGGCTGGCCGACCTGTTCCTGGAGTGGGCGGTGCGCCACGCGCAGGCCTCGCTGGGCCGCTACTTCGACAATGCGCGGGTGCTGTTCCTGTCGGGTCTGGCCAACCAGAAGCTGGCGATGTCGATGGCCGAGTACACCGCCAACCTGCAGTTCGCCGACCCGCTGCTGCAGCTGGGCGTGCCCAAGCTGCTGACCTCGATCGATGCGTTGGGCCTGTATGCCAGCGGCGCGCACGTCGTCACCGACTGGGCGCCGCCGAGCCTGCTGCCGGGGCCGCTGCTCAGGCAGTGGTCGCACCACGTGCTGCGCAAGGCGATCGCCGCGGCCAACGTGGTGGTGGCGCCGGTGCACGAGCTGGACGA
>Ga0105096_10000282_pt1 | contig 16310 bp, 16 predicted proteins | sample PPLLak3cmMay2015_FD_87036 | JGI IMG/M metagenome (GOLD analysis project Ga0105096, IMG submission 87036) | Freshwater sediment microbial communities from Prairie Pothole Lake near Jamestown, North Dakota, USA - PPLs Lake P7 Core (1) Depth... | ecosystem: Environmental > Aquatic > Freshwater >... | reverse complement strand
GCAGTGAATATTTATTGCCTGGAGTCAACCTTGTTGAGAATCACGGAGCTGAAGGGGAGGAACTGCCGGATACCAAAGTTGTGCCCGCGATGGAGTCGTCAGTGCTTAGATGGGCCGTAAACGCATCATCGGCAGTCAGATTGCCGGATAACGTTGTGGCCGATGCGCTGATGGGTAAAAGTACTGAGAACGCCAAAATACAACTGAGTTTATTGATAGGTTTCATGGAAATCTCCTAAATTTAGAATCTATGTAGTTTAAATGCAGGTTAATGAAATCAAAGTCCTTTCTTTATGCATAAGCAATGCTTTACATAATAACTGATATGCAATTTAATTCTATGGTCAATTGTTACTTATTTTACTAGGACATTTGACATGCATTATCGAATAAACAAAATATACCGGAAAAATAAACATTACCCTTGCCCTGTAAAAACGTATTTCTTAACTGAGATTACAATACAAGTTAAGGAGACGAAGAAATGACGGCAGAAGAAGTGAGATTCCCTCTTTTCTTCGTCTTCCAATGAGTGAACAGTTTTATGCTTTCAGCTTTCCTTTCTGTTGAGTGATTAGCCAATCACTTAGAAGCTGCATTGGTGATTTATAGTCTAATGCTGATTGCTGTCGTTTCCGGCGGTAGAGTGCCTTGATGTACTCGAAGCTAATAGCTATGTCACCTCTGTGCGTGTTTCACAACGCAGTCTATGCACTTGCTCGTCTTGAAGCTGTTGAACTATCTTTCGGTTGGGGCATTGTCCCAGCGGTTACGAGCTATTGTTAAATCTGAATCTCTTCCAATATGAAATAAGTCTGAAGGGGTTACGTATTTCCAACGAGAAACACATCTGATGCAGACCGTCGATCATCTTTGCTTAAGTTCTGTGGAATACTGAAGGGAATTGTCACCAAAGCCGGGAAACGTAGATTCGATTATTTCAGCAATTTCTGTAAATGGTAACAACGAATATATAGTCACGTGTAAATATAATTATTCATTATCAATTAGATATAATTAACTATTGTATGGGGCAATTATGGGGCTGTTAAAAATAAAATAAAGTGCTTTTGTGGCTTTTGTGGTGGATTTGTTAAGATATGAAAAACAAGATTGAACAGTGTGTTATCTAACATATAAGACATGGAAGTATGAGGGTATGGAAGTATAAGGGTGAGTAATTTGCTGCGGTTTGTTTTTTGAGATTGCCCCAACAGTGCCCCTCATAAAAGAAAAAGGGATTAGCCTATTAAGATAACCCCTTAATTTATTTGGTAGCGAATCCCAGATTCGAACTGGGGACCAACGGATTATGATTCCGCTGCTCTAACCACTGAGCTAATTCGCCATATGCATAGATGCAAGAGGCGGCATTCTGCCTTTGAGGGGATGGTTTGTCAAGTTCAAAAATGTGACTTGACAAGGGTTTATGCGTGTTTTCATAGGATTGAGGCCAGTTCGTTTACACTTTAAATCAGTGTTTGTGATTAAAGTTTGTTGACAAAGTTGCACGGGTGTCAGATTCGTCGAATTAATGAATAGAATCCTGTGTTCAGCGGGTATGCAGTTTGTGTTCCCGTCCATTGCAAAGCGGCTGTATAATCAGCCGTATGAAATTCGATATGATAGTGATTGGTGGTGGGCTCGTTGGGGCAAGCCTAGTGGCTGCGCTGAAGGATAGCGGCCTGAAAATAGCGCTGATAGAGCCGCATGAATCCATGCCATTACCGCGAGATGAAAGTTGGGACAGCCGGGTGTATGCGATCAGTCCAGGCAGCGCCGCTTTCCTGCAAAAGCTAGGCGTATGGCAGCTCATGGAAGCTAAACGTGTGGCGCCAGTGTATGAGATGGCGGTATTTGGCGATGACAATAGTGCGCATATTAACTTTAGCGCGTATGAGATTGGTTTGCCGGAGCTGGCATTTATCGCTGAAAATCGCCAGTTGCAAACAGCCGTCTGGGAAGTGCTTAAATCCCCGAACGAGAATATACAAATACTTTGTCCAGCAAAATGTACCGCAATTGTCTGGCAGGAGTCGCATGTTGATGTGCAATTGGAGGATGGCAGTCAGCTTCAAGCTGCATTGGTGGTCGGTGCGGATGGCGTGAATTCCTGGGTGCGCAGGCAGGCTGAAATTGATGTGAAACAGCATGCCTATAACCAGATCGGTATGGTGGCAAATTTTAGCGCGGAATTATCGCACCGCCATATTGCGCATCAGTGGTTCAGACGGGATGGCGTGCTGGCGCTGCTGCCGTTACCGGATAAGCGGGTATCCATGGTCTGGTCTACCAGTGAAGCGCAGGCGGAGATCCTGCGTAATTTGCCGGCAGAAGAACTCTGCCGGAGGGTGGAAGAAGCGTCTTCGCATACATTAGGCGCATTGCAACTGATAACACCGCCCGTAGGTTTTCCGTTAAATTTTGTGCATGTGGAGAAATTGGTTAAGCCACGACTGGTGTTGATCGGCGATGCAGCACATGGCATTCATCCACTGGCAGGTCAAGGTGTTAACTTGGGGTTGCGTGATACACGGGAACTTGCAGCAGTACTCAGCGCACGGGGATTGCAAACAGATTGTGGCGATTATATGTTATTGCGGCGTTATGAGCTGGCACGCAAGGAAGACATATTGGCTTTAGAGTTGGTGACCGATAATTTGCAGAAATTATTCAACAATTCCAATCCAACATTGGCCCGATTACGGAATCTAGGGCTTGAGATAACCAATCGTTTGCCGTTGATTAAGAATCAACTGATGCAGCACGCTTTGAATTAAATTTCATTTTTAAAACTGGAGTCATCATGACTATGCGCTTGAAGCTTTTCATTTCAATCTTGGTAATTGGTTTTTTTTCTGAAGTAATCTGGGCTGATGAAGCAGCTTTAAGAAAGGCCATTCAACCCCATTTTGCGGATAGTAAAATTGAAAGCTTAAAGAAAACGCCTTATCTGGGATTGTATGAAGTGGTCGTGGGTGATGAGGTATTTTATACCGATGATAAGGCCGATTATTTCTTCTTTGGCCATGTGATCGACACCAAGACCCGGATGAGCATGACCAACGAACGGATACAGGAGATCAAGGCTGCTCGCCGTGTTCCGCTAGATTCTTTACCGTTGCAATCGGCTATCAAGATCGTCAAAGGTGATGGCAAGCGTCGAGTGGCCATTTTTACTGATCCTAATTGTCCTTACTGCAAGCAATTGGAAAAAGAATTGCTCAATGTGACGAATGTTACGATTTATACCTTGTTATATCCAGTGCTCAAAGGATCTATGGAATTATCCAAAAAGATTTGGTGTTCAGATAATCAGATTAAAGCTTGGGATGATTTTATGTTGAAGGGCGTTGCGCCATCGAGTAAAGATTGCGAAACGCCTCTGGATGCGCTGGTGAAGTCTGGCCATGAGAATAAAGTAAGCGGTACACCAACACTGATTTTTGCAGATGGTTCAGTTGTGGGCGGTATGATTCCGGCGACAGCGATTGAGGAAAAACTGGAGAACGCAAGTAAGAGCAAATAAAGTTTCCAGTTAGGCAATAAAAAAAGCTTGCTGGAGTAATTCAGCAAGCTTTTTTTATTGTTTTGTTAATGCGGGCACCGTATAGCTGCGGGGCATCAATACCCACATTCTTCCCGACTGTTTCATTTTTCCTGCTTGGTTTCCAGCTTCATGGCCAAATCCCCAGAAGAAGTCGGCGCGTATTCCGCCTTTGATGGCGCTGCCGACATCTTGCGCTACCATGAGCCGGTTCAATGGTTTGTTGGTGTTTGGCCAAGTGGTTGCGAGAAATACCGGCGCGCCTTGTGGAATTGAGAGCGGATCGATGGCGATACTTCTGCCGGCTGTCAACGGTACACCCAAAGCGCCGATTGGGCCGGATAAATCGGCGGGCAGCTCACGAAAAAATACGTAACGTGCATTTTGCTGCAACAACTCGGGCAATTTACTAGGGTTTTGTTGTCCCCACTGTTTGATGCCTTGCATGGATGCTTTTTCCAACGGTAATTCACCACGCTGTACCAAAAATTTGCCAATAGAGTTGTAGGGGTGGCCATTTTGATCGGCAAAGCCTATTTTCATCATTTCTCCGTTATCGAAAACAATCCGACCGGAGCCTTGGATGTGCAGAAAAAACAATTCCACTTCGTCTTCCACCCACAAGATCTCATAACCGTTCAATATTTTCGGGTTACTCATGATTTCTGCCCGGCTGTAATAGGGGACCACTTTGCGTCCATCCAGCCGGCCACGCAGACGCAGGTCTTTAAGTTCCGGATAGGCTGCGCCTAAATCAATGGTCAGAAGTTCACTGGGTGCAGCATAAATCGGGTAGCGATAACGCTTTGAAGGTTTCCGGCTGCCTTTGAGCAAAGGTTCGTAGTAGCCCGTAACTAATCCTTCTTCACTGTTATCGGTGTTGATAATCTGATAGGGAGTGAAATAGCTTTCAAAAAAATTTCGCAGCGTTTTGTTATTAGGTGTTTGCAGTGAAGCAGCCATTTTGCAATTTTCTTTCCAGACCGGCTGCTTACCTAAAACCGTACAACTTTTCAAGAAAGCTTGCCATGCAGGTAACAGATCGTCATCCGCCCAGCCAGTCAGTGCAGACCATTGAACGCGTTTATGGATGGATTTTGTCAGCGGTTTATCGGACGGTGGTGTGACGATTTCAGTGGGCTGACTCGGTGGCAGGGTGGGGCTGATTGTCCCGGTAGTGCAAGCAGTGAGCAACAGGAACGTGGCGGCCACAATAAAACTTAATTGGTTTTTCATCAAATATTGGTTAAAGTGTCAGCTTGATTTTTTAATTTATAGCAATTTTAAACTATGTGGTTACTTGCAGTCGAAGCAGCTGTGGTATTAGGTTTATTACTTTTTGTTGTCTGGTGGACCATGTTCTCAGGTAAAAAAAAGAAGGATGATGAAAACAAAGACCAATAGATCGCAGCCATTCAGCGCGTTATTATATATTCTGATTTAAATATTGCCAGATGATATGTGTCTCGTCATACTGGATTCTCAATATCAATAAACTGATGCTGGATATTGAATTTTTGTGCAAGGTGGTCACCTAATGCTTGCACTCCATATCGTTCTGTTGCATGGTGTCCCGCAGCGATAAATGCGACACCAGATTCACGTGCGGCATGAACATTTTGCTCTGAGATTTCACCGGTGATGTAGGCATCAACACCTTGCTGGATCGCTGCTTCAAAATAGCCTTGTGCGGCACCGGTGCACCATGCGATGCGCCGGATAGATTTGTCGGGATCACCGATCATCATGGGTTTGCGTAACAAAGTCCGTGATATTTTTTCACCCAATGCATTCAAGGTCGTAGCTTGGGCTAATTCTCCTTGTACTGCGACATCCTGATCGCCAAAATGACCCGTTTCGATAAATCCAAGTTTTCTCCCCAATAACGCATTATTGCCAAACTGCGGATGCGCGTCTAACGGCAGATGATAGGCGAATAAATTGATTTGTTGGTGCATAAGCAATGCAATGCGGCGGCTTTTCATGCCGGTTATGCGCGTATCCTCTCCGCGCCAGAAATAGCCATGATGAACGAGAATGGCATCTGCCTTGGCTGCTGCGGCCGCTTGCAGAAGATCGAGTGAAGCCGTTACGCCACTGATTATGGTAAGAATGTTGCTGCACCCTTCCACTTGCAGGCCATTTGGGCAATAATCACGGAAGCGGGGTATGTCCAGCAATTGATTCAGATGATTTTCCAATTCGTCACGATGCATTGATTCTCTCCTTCGCGCATATACTACTATTTAATGATACCGCAGTTATTTTAATTATGGAGTAACACGCTTTGATGTACAGACTCTGGTTGATTTTTGCACAAACGGCAACAGTATTACTGGCTATTTTCTTTGTGGTCTCTACGCTACGGCCTGAATTGCTACCCTGGAAACCCCGGGGAGAAATCGTGATGGTCAAAGAAGCCGCACCTGTCATTGAAGCGGAAAGACCAGACAGTTATTCCAAGGCGGCCGAGATAGCTATGCCATCTGTCGTCAATATTTTTACCAGAAAAGAAATAAAAGAAGAGCCTTCTCATCCATTGCTGAATGATCCCATGTTTCGCAGATTCTTTGGTGAACAATCTGAAACCAAAGCGCGCCGTACATCCAGTCTGGGTTCTGGCGTGATTGTCAGTCCTAATGGCTATATATTGACTAATCATCATGTAGTGGAAGCTGCGGATGAGGTTGAAATTGCCTTGGTCGATGGTAGAAAAGTTAAAGCGAGTATTATCGGCTCAGATCCCGAAACAGATCTGGCAGTGCTGAAAATAAAACTTAAAGAATTACCTGCCATTACTTTTGGTCAGTCACAACAAGTTAAAGTCGGGGATGTTGTGCTTGCAGTAGGAAATCCCTTTGGCGTCGGGCAAAGTGTTACCATGGGTATTGTCAGCGCAATGAGCCGTAGCCAGGTTGGGATTAATACTTTTGAAGATTTTATTCAAATTGACGCGGCGGTCAATCCGGGTAACTCTGGGGGGGCACTGACCGATACGTCAGGTAATTTGATCGGTATTAATACGGCGATTTATTCAAGCAGCGGTGGCTCACTCGGCATTGGTTTCGCAATCCCTATTCATGTTGCTAAGCAGATCATGGAACAAATTATCCAATCCGGCAGCGTGATTCGAGGCTGGTTGGGCCTCAGCATGCAGGATATGACGCAGGATCTTGCGGAATCATTTGGTCTGGATAGTCCAATAGGATCTTTGGTAGCTAGTGTACTCAGAGATGGTCCGGCAGACAAAGCGGGTATCAAGCCAGGCGATATATTGATTGCTGTCGGAGGTAAGCCGGTTAAAAATTCATCAGAGATGCTCAATCGGGTTGCAGCATTGTCGCCCAGTGATACAGTGACGGTTACTGTGATACGCAATAGGCAGGAAGAATCTATCCAAGTCAAAGTAGGTGTTCGGCCTAAACAGCAGTAATCGCATTCAAAAAATTCAATTCTGAAGCAAAATAAAATTTATGAAGAATCTATTGCCAGCTAACGGATTTCTATCCGTAATTTCCCAGTGGTTTAGCGCTAATATTCTTGCATTGGGGCGTGAAATGCGGCTGTCTTATCTGCCGCCGCTGATGGTTTATGTTGCTGCAGGTATTTCTGGTCTGACCGGTATTGTTGGCACATTCTACGTGAAGGAAAAGCTTGGTCTTTCCGCCGAATTTCTAGCCATGCTTGGATTCTGGATGATGTTGCCGTGGGCGCTAAAAATGCCTTTGGGTCATTTGGTCGATCTGGTATGGCGTTGGAAAGGTTTGCTGGTGTATCTAGGGGCCAGTTTGATTATGCTGAGCTTACTGATCATGATCGGATTGCTTGGGCATACCGAAGCCATGGCAGCCATGGCTTCGGTTGAAACTTGGTTTGTGATATCAGCTTTACTGGCACCAATCGGTTATGTTTTACAGGATGTGGTGGCAGATGCCATGACCGTTGAAGCAGTGCCGCGTGTCGATGAGAATGGTCAGAAACTGGATCCAGATAAACGGAAATTGATGCATGTCACCATGCAGACCTTGGGGCGTGTCGCCATTATAGGTGGTGGTGTACTCGTATCCATCGCCAACGTTTTTTTATTGCGCGATGCGGGTGCGCTGCCAGAAGCTGAAAAGGAAGCTGTCTACTTATTTGTTTATCAATTGGCGTTAATTATTCCGCTGGTTTCTATTTTTGGCGTGGTCTTCGCATCTTGGTTGCAGCTTCGTGAAATGAAACGTTTTCTTGCACAAGGCCATAGCCGGCAGGAAGCGGGGGTATTGCTTGGTATTCATTCAGAACCACCACCCATTAACTGGTGGATTTTGGGTGGAGGATTAGTTTTTACTGTCCTGTCATTGGGCGTCGGTCTGAGCCGTATACCCGGTGGAGAAGAAATCGTATTTATTATTTCCATGTCAATTGTTATATTTCTGATGTGGCGCTTGACTGAAGAGCTTGAGCCGGATGCTCGTAACGTGCTGGTCGGTACAGCCGTTTTGATATTCGTATTCCGTGCGATTCCTGGACCTGGTGCTGGTTCCACCTGGTGGATGATTGATACACTGGGCTTTGATCAACAGTTTCTTGCCGTATTGTCTTTGGTTGGCGCTGTACTGACGCTATTCGGCATGTTTATTTTCCGCCGCTTCATGGCCGAGCGCTCGATTGCTTACATCATCGGCTTTCTTACCGTCGTAGGTACCTTCCTCTCGATGCCCATCATTGGCATGTTTTTTGGGTTACACGAGTGGACTGCTTCGTTAACGGGCGGTGTTGTCGATGCGCGTTTCATTGTTCTGATTGATACCGCATTGGAATCACCACTGGGGCAAATTGCCATGATCCCGATGTTGGCTTGGATTGCAAATTCCGCACCGGAAAAGCTTAAAGCTACATTTTTTGCAGTGATGGCATCTTTTACGAACTTGGCCTTATCAGCTTCGCAACTGGGAACAAAGTATCTCAATCAGTTTTATGAAGTTAAGCGCGAGGTGAAAGATATCGCCTCAGGTCAAGTGACTATTCCAGCAGACTATAGCGAGTTAGGGCATTTATTGATTGCTGTCACAATTATTGGTTTTGTATTGCCTTTAATTACGATTCTAATCGTTAAACATTCACGTTTTCGTAACGCTTGATTAACTCCAATTCCTATCCGGTTTCTTTACGATTTATCATGTCAAGTATCTGAAAGTTATAATATTCATGTAATAGCTAAATTAATTCCTGCTGGATCCGTTATCACTTTTGCCGGTGTGCATAGCGGTTCCGAGTTATGTATGCGGGTATTTTTTAATCTACAAAAACTGAAGCGCTTTTCATGTTATGTGCATCAGTATTTGTTTTTGCTAAAGGAGATGCTATGAAAAAATTATTTTTTATTATGATTCTGTTATTTGCATTTACTGGTACTACATTTGCAGCTGTCAATATCAATACAGCTTCACAAGCTGAGCTTGAATCCCTACAAGGGATTGGTCCTGCCAAAGCAAAAGCGATCATTGAGTATCGTGAGAAAATCGGCCTCTTTACTTCCATAGATGATTTGGAGAAGGTGAGTGGCATTGGTTCTGGAACTGTCAAACAACTGCGTGATATGGTTACCGTACAGGGTGAGAAAAGCGCAGAGGCTCCAGCTAAGCCGGAGTAATGTTTTTGTTGTAGATTAAAAACCCCTTCTGAAGAAAATTCAGAGGGGGTTTTTATTTGAATGGTTACAGTGTTTCATTGCAAGTCGCATGTGTGATAATCTCATACGGTCTATTATAAAATTTGCGTTCATGTATAAAACGATTGAGAATTTTGTTGGGAATACGCCTTTAGTTAAACTTAAGCATCTACCTGGAATAACCAGTAATATCATCCTTGCCAAGCTTGAAGGCAATAATCCGGCCGGTTCGGTAAAAGACCGGCCGGCATTGTCGATGATTTCGCATGCGCAAAAGCGCGGAGAAATTAAACCGGGTGATACGCTGATTGAAGCAACCAGTGGCAATACCGGTATCGCTCTGGCAATGGCTGCCGCAATTATGGGCTATCGTATGGTATTGGTCATGCCGGAAAATCTTAGTATAGAACGACGGCAATCCATGCGTGCATACGGCGCAAAAATTATACTAACTCCAAAAGCTGGAAGTATGGAGCATGCGCGGGATTTGGCGGAGAAGATGCAGAATGAAGGACAAGGGATTATTCTCGACCAATTTGCTAATCCGGATAACCCATTGGCGCATTATGAAGGTACAGCGCCGGAAATCTGGCGGGATACTCAAGGCAAAATCACCCATTTTGTCAGTAGCATGGGAACTACAGGAACAATTATGGGTTGCTCGAGATTCTTTAAAGAACAACAGCCAGCAATTAAGGTTATTGGCGTGCAACCGGAAGAGGGAGCACAGATTCCAGGTATTCGTAAATGGTCTCCTGCTTATTTGCCTAAAATCTATGATACGCAGCGGGTTGATGAATTGGTGTATGTTTCTCAAAATGAAGCTGAAGACCTGACGCGACGGCTGGCCAGTGAAGAAGGAATTTTCGCAGGTATTTCATCGGGGGGTGCCTTGGCAGCAGCGTTAAGGCTATCCACTCAAGTTGAAAATGCTGTGATTGTGTTTATTGTTTGCGACCGGGGTGATCGTTATTTGTCTACCGGGGTTTTTCCTGCTTAGAGAAATTTGCACGGTAATTGGGGTACCTTCAATGCCAGGTAAGTGACACGAAATTTTTGCAAATTCTGTCATTCTCATCAGAGCAAGAGTAATCAATATTATCAAATCATCGCGCGATATGTCTTTTTTGTAATAAAGTTCAAGCAGGTAATGTTTATAATTTATAATTTATACATCTTACGTAGAATGTAAGAGAATTGACTGCACTGAGCTCGTTATTAGAATATTTAGAATTCACATCAGACTGATCTGTCTTGTCTTGTAGGTTTTCACATGGCAATGGAGCAGGTTAATAATGTACAGAATTCAGATTATGTTTGTCATCTTAATAAGATACGCAGAGTATTAATACAATTTAGGTGTCCCACGCGGAATGTTAAACAATAACTTTTCACTCCCTATTCGTGTCTATTATCAGGATACTGATGCGGGTGGCGTGGTATATCATTCAACATACCTGAATTTTATGGAGCGTGCACGCTATGAATGGCTCAGGGAATTGGGGTTTAGTGTAAATTCATTGATTGAAATTCACAAAATTTTGTTCTTGGTGCGTTCGCTTGAAATTGAGTATTTCAAACCCGCAGTACTGGATGATTTATTGAACGTGACGGTAGCAGTTGCAGAGATAGGCAGGAGTCGTATCACGTTATCTCAGGGAATTTTATGCAACCATGCCAAGCTAGTGAGTGCCACGATTCATGTGGTGTGTGTCGGCGCAGAAAGACTCAAGCCAATGAGTGTCCCTGTGCCATTACGTGAGAAAATTGGGAAGTTCGCATGAGTACAACAGTAACACAAGACATGTCATTTCTTCATCTGATCGGTAGCGCCAGTTTGTTGGTACAACTGGTGATGTTGATTTTGGTATTGATTTCACTATCATCTTGGTGGTTTATTTTTCGTAAATTATTTGTCATCCGCTATGAAATAAAGAAAACCGATGAATTTGAGGATATTTTCTGGCGTGGTGCCGATTTGAATGCGCTATATCAACGTACAACAAGCTCGCGCTATGCTTCGGGTAGTTTGGAACGTATTTTTGCTGCTGGTTTTGGTGAATTTAACAAGCATCCAGTCGGATCTGATCTTGAAGCGGTGATGGAGAGCACCCGTAGAGCTATGCGCGCTACTTATCAACGGGAAATGGATTATCTGGAATCTCACTTATCATTCCTGGCCACAGTTGGATCAGTAAGTCCTTATATTGGTTTGTTAGGTACCGTTTGGGGAATTATGAACTCTTTCCGCAGCTTATCCAGCGTTACGCAAGCAACCATTGCACATGTGGCTCCGGGAATTGCAGAAGCCTTAATAGCAACGGCGATGGGATTGTTTGCGGCAATTCCGGCGGTAGTTGCCTATAACCGTTATGCCAGTCGAACTGATCAACTGGCAACTCGGTTTGAGAGCTTTATGGAAGAATTATCCAATGTGTTGCAACGGCGAGCAGCCGCATAGAAAGAATTGAGAGGATCTTATGGCGCGTCGTGCCAAACATCGATTAATGAATGAGATCAATGTGGTGCCGTACATTGATGTAATGCTGGTGCTGTTAATTATTTTTATGATTACAGCGCCGATGATTAACCATGGACAGATCGAATTACCTCAAATTGGCAAATCATTAGCGACACCGGCAGCGCCACTGGAAGTGATCATTAAGGCAGATGGCAGTCTTACCTTGCGTGATCGCGCAAAATCAGCTGTGGAGCAGAAAGTGGATAGAAATCAATTGATTGAAGCCATTAAACAAAAGCAGGCGGAAAATGCTGAGCAACCGGTAGTGATTGCAGCTGACAAGAGTGTACGTTACGAAGAAGTCATTAAAGTAATGGATATTCTGCAGCAGAATCAAGTGCAGAAAGTGGGTTTGCTGGCTCAACAAAAATGAACGATATGTAATGAGTGTGAGCGTCTTACGCAATTCATCCCCTTCCGAACCTAGAATATTATTGGCTGGTGTACTGGCGCTACTGGTACATCTTGTTTTCGTTGCGATAATGATTTTTGGCTTGGATTGGAAGGACCATCCACCAGAAGGTATGGTTGTTGAAATATGGACTGAGTTACCTAAACCTATTCAGGAACCTGTCAAAACTCAACCGACTCCAAAGCAACCAAGATCAGTTCCAGAGCCGGTCAAGCCTAAACCGGAACCAGAACCACCTAAACCAGAACCGCCCAAACCTGAACCAGTGAAACCGGAGCCGGTTAAGCCTGAACCGGCCAAGCCTGCGCCACAGAAAGTAGTTGTGGAACCACCTGTAAAAAAACCCGATATCGCGTTGAAGCAGAAGCCTGAGCCGATTAAAGAGACTAAGCCGGATCTGGAAGAACAAAAGAAAAAAGAACAAGAAAAAATTAAAGAGCAAGAAAGATTAAAAGAACTGGAGAAGCAGAAAGAACTTGAGAAAAAGAAAGAATTAGACAAACAGAAAGAGCTTGAAAAGCAGAAAGAATTAGACAAACAAAAGGAACTAGAAAAGCAGAAAGAATTGGAAAAACAGAAAGAATTGCAGAAACAGAAAGAAAAAGAGGTGGCAGCACAACGGCAACGTGAACAGGAAGCAAAAGCACAACGGGAAGCCGAAGCGCAACGCGCCGCACAACAAGCTGCAGCAAGGAATCAGGTAACGAATGAAATAGGGAAATATAAAGGCTTGATTCAAGCCAAGATAAAGAGCAGAACTGTGATGCCACCGGATTTGCCGGGTAATCCGGTCGTTGAATTCAGTGTTACGCTGCTTCCGGGCGGGGACATCCTTGATGTCAGGTTAAGCAAGAGTAGCGGGCATGCGGCTTTTGATAACGCGGTCGAACGTGCAATCTTTTTGTCGAAACCATTACCGTTACCACCTGATCCTACATTGTTTAATGAATTTCGTAACTTGAATATTACAGTGCATTATCGTGAATGATTGTTATAATCAATGGGGAATTTTTTGTTTTTTGAAAATTTAATACTTATGTCAATTCTTCGGCTCAAATCTATTTATCGTGCATTGGTTCTGCTTTTATCCCTGATCAGTGCCCCCCTGTACGCTCAACTGAATATCGAAATTTTTGGCGGTGGGGCGTCACGCATTCCTATTGCTATTGTTCCTTTTGCTGATGAAAATAAACTTCAGCAAAGTATTACGCCAGTGATTAGTGCTGATTTGCAACGTACCGGTTTGTTTAAACTGGTTGATCCTGCTGGCTTGTCGCCTCATGCCCCAGTGGAGGTTGTGTAGGCGGACTGCGCCAATCGTGGGGCTAATGCATTGGTAATTGGCCGTGTAGTAGCCTTATCCGGCGATCAAGTGGAAATTCAATTCCGTTTAATGGATGTCGCTAAAAAATCGCAATTGGCCGGTTTGGCGATCACGGTTCCTACGACACAATTACGTATGGCGGCGCATCGTATTGCGGATGTTATCTATGAAGCATTGACGGGCGATGTGGGAGTATTTAGTACCCGTATTGCTTACGTGTTGAAACGCGGCAATAAATATGCGCTTCAGGTCGCTGATGCGGATGGCTATAACGCCCAATCCATCATTGAATACACGGAGCCGATTATTTCTCCTGCTTGGTCACCCGATGGCAGTCAATTGGCTTATGTCTCATTTGAGAACAAAAAGCCGATTGTTTATGTGCAAAAATTAGCGACACGTGAGCGTCGAGCGGTTGCCAGCTTTAAAGGAAGTAACAGTGCGCCAGCATGGTCGCCTGACGGAAAAAAACTGGCTGTTGTATTGACCGGACAAGGCGGGTCGCAAATATTTCTGGTTAATGTAGATGGAAGTGGCTTGCAAAGATTAAGCAGAAGTTCTGGGATCGATACTGAGCCGAGCTTTTCTCCTGATGGCCGATCCATTCTATTTACTTCTGATCGTGGTGGCAGCCCACAAATTTATCGAATGTCGGTAACCAATACTGAAAACAGTAATGCTGAACGGCTTACTTTTGAAGGTAGCTACAATGTCAGTCCGGATTTTAGTCAAGATGGTAAAAGTTTTACTTTTATCCACCGGAACAATAGTCAGTTTAACGTAGCTGTTCAGGAAATTGGCTCACGGCAGGTACAGATACTGACAAACTCCAAATTTGATGAATCGCCTAGTTTTGCGCCTAACGGTAAGATGATCTTATATGCAACTGAGATTAACGGGCATGGTATATTATCCGCAGTTTCCAGGGATGGGCAGACAAGACAACACCTTTCAGTACAAACAGGCGATATTAGAGAGCCGGCATGGGGTCCTTTGCCAACTTGGAAGTAATATTTTTAATTTAAAGGAGTTATAAATGAGGAAATTATTAGGAATTTCATTGATTGTTCTGTTATCTGCTTGCGCCAGCCAAACCACGCAACCAGAAGTTGATGATCTCACCACAGGTGCCGGTACCGGTTCGGAAGGTAGCGATTTGATGGGATCAGGTTCAGGCAGGCCCAGCTATTTCAGCCAATTAAATGATCCTAATAGTATTTTGTCGCAACGCAGTGTTTACTACGATTATGATAGCTACACCGTTAACAGTGAATATAGGGAGCTGGTACTGTCGCATGCTAGGTTCTTGCGTGATAATGCAAGTGCCAGTGTAATCCTGCAAGGGAATACCGATGATCGCGGCAGCCGTGAATACAATCTTGCTTTAGGGCAGCGCCGTGCCGATAGCGTTAGAAACATGATGACCTTGGCAGGTGCACGAGATGAACAAATTGAATCTGTCAGCTTGGGTGAAGAAAAACCGCGTGCATTAGGGCATGGTGAATCGGCATGGAGTCAGAATCGCCGCACAGATATCCTTTACCGGGGTGAATGAAGATGCTGATACGCGCTTTCTTACTGCTGTTATTGCTGAGCTGTAATGTCAGTTATGCATCATTGTTTGGTGATAATGAAGCACGCGAACAGATTACCGCATTACGTAAGCAAGTCAGTGAAATGGAGGCGCGTATTGCTAAGATGGAGCAAGCACTGAACAGCCAGGCATTACTTGAGCTTTATGCACAAGTTGAAACACTTGGGCTCGAGTTGGGAAAACTGAATGGACAAATAGAAATGCTGAGTAACGATAATGCTTTGTTACAAAAGCGGCAACGGGATTTCTATATTGATTTGGATAATCGGTTGCGCCAGATTGAGCAACCTGGTAAGCAGAGTTCTTCCGTACCTGCAGAGCCAGCAAGCTTTTCCGATAGCGTCACGGCAATGCCTTCGGCCAAAGAACAAACAGCGGCTCCACCTGTTGGTGGAGTAATGCCGGAAACTTCATCATCTGATGGAACAGTTTCTTCCGGAGCACCAGACTCAGGAGGTACGGTATCAGCGAATGAGTTAACGCCGGCCGGTCCAGCAGAAAATAGTGCCTATAAAGAAGCGTATGACTTATTTAAGAGCGGTGAATTTGCAAATGCTATTACGCAATTTGAAAGCTTCCTGGGGATTTATCCGCAGTCCAATTTAGCGCCTGGTGCTGCCTACTGGATCGGTAATGCACGCTATGCACTGCGGGATTATCAGTTGGCGATTGACGCACAGAGAAGGTTGATTAGCAAGTATCCAGATAGCAGTAAAGTGCCGGATGCATTCCTGAATATCGCCAGCAGCCAGCAGGAAATGGGCGATAGCAAGGCAAGCAAGCAAACCCTAGAAAATCTGCTGGCAAAATATCCGAATAGTGAAGCTGCAAAAAAAGCCAAGCAACGCTTGGCTAACATCAAATAAATTCCTCGCTTGAGCAAATAGTCGGCCAATTTCTGTTTTCTGCATTACCCGTAAAGTAATATAATCAGTATCTTTCCTCCAGGCGATCGATCATTATGCAAGCGTTAGAGACAACAACCTTGCGTATCAGTGAAATTTTCTATTCTTTACAAGGTGAAACCAGCCGGGTTGGTTTGCCGACAGTTTTTGTGCGTTTGACGGGTTGTCCCTTACGTTGCGATTACTGTGACACTGCCTATGCTTTTACCGGTGGTGAGAACATATCGATAGCAGAAATACTGAGCCAGGTGGCCCGCTATCAAACGAATTATGTGACCGTAACTGGGGGTGAGCCTCTGGCGCAGAAAGCTTGCTTGGATTTGTTAACTGCATTATGCGATGCACAGTATT
>Ga0105096_10000281_pt1 | contig 16334 bp, 16 predicted proteins | sample PPLLak3cmMay2015_FD_87036 | JGI IMG/M metagenome (GOLD analysis project Ga0105096, IMG submission 87036) | Freshwater sediment microbial communities from Prairie Pothole Lake near Jamestown, North Dakota, USA - PPLs Lake P7 Core (1) Depth... | ecosystem: Environmental > Aquatic > Freshwater >... | reverse complement strand
GCCCATCACGTCGGCCGCCAGTCGGGCCGCGGTAAGTTTCGACACCGCGTCGCGCGTCGGCACCAGAACCTTGCCGCCCATGTGGCCGCACTTCTTGACCGCCGCTAGCTGGTCCTCGAAGTGCACGCCGGCGGCGCCAGCCTCGATCATCGACTTCATCAGCTCGAAGGCATTGAGCACGCCGCCGAAACCGGCCTCGGCGTCAGCGACGATAGGCGCGAAGTAGTCGATGTAGCCCGGATCACCCGGGTTCTTGCCTTCCATCCACTGGATCTGGTCGCAGCGGGTCAGTGCGTTGTTTATCTTGCGCACCACCGTCGGCACCGAGTTGATCGGATACAGGGACTGGTCGGGGTACATCTCGCCGGCCAGGTTGGCGTCACCGGCGACCTGCCAGCCGGAGAGGTAGATGGCCTTCAGCCCGGCCTTGACCTGCTGCATCGCCTGGTTGCCGGTCAGGGCGCCGAGCGAATTGACGAACGGCTCCTCGTTGATCGACCGCCACAGCCGATCGGCGCCGCGCTTGGCGAGCGTGTGCTCGACCGGCACCGACCCGCGCAGGCGGACGACGTCGTCGGCGCTGTAGCCGCGCTTGATGCCTTTCCAGCGCGGGTTCTCGTTCCAGTCTTTCTGCAGGCGTTGCGCTTCGAGCTTGCGGGTCATTTTCGAGGGTCCTCCAGTCGAGTGATGCTTCAGGCCACCGTGGTGCCGGTCAGGCAGTGAAGTGCCACCAGCCTAAGCGTCGACTTGCGCTGCGACAAGACAAGTATCTTATATAAGACATATGCATATTTTGTTTTCTATCAATGGTTTATCACTTTCGTTTCTTCATTCGAAACGATATCGACATTGATGAAACGGCGGCTGCTGCGAAGCAGCAGCCCGCTTTCGGGATGAGAAAGGATGCCTCGGACCACGAAACCGCAGCCGCGGCAAGCATGGCGCGCCGAGCCCGCCCGCAGTGTCAGTCGTGCAGTCTGCGGGCGCTGACGAGAACGCCGTCGCGGTCGGCGTAAACCCAGTCGCCCGGGCGCACGAGGGCGCCGCAGACGCGGACAACAAGATCGCGCTGGCCCTCGCCGCGCTTGATCGAGCGTCGCGGCGAGACCGCGAGCGCGCGGACTCCGACATCACAGCCGTCGATCTCGTCGACATCACGCACCGCGCCATCGACGACGATGCCGGACCAGCCGTTGTCGGCGGCGCTGCGCGCGAGATTGCCGCCGAGCACAGCGCAGCGTGTGCTGCCGCCGGCATCGACCACCAGCACCTGCCCGGCGCCAGGCTCCTTCACGGCCTGCGCCAGCAGCGAGTTGTCCTCGAACAGCTTCAGCGTCCGCGCGATTCCGATGAAGCGGCCGCGGGCGCCAAAGGAAAGCAGGCCTGGGGCCAGCAGCCGCAGTTCGCCGCTGTCGAACATCGCCTCGTGCGCATCGCAGAGGTCGGTTGTCGCAGGCACAGTGTCCATGATCCCGGCTCCGTTGGTCGAACTCAGGTTCCCGTCGCCGCGCGCGTGGCGCGAAGCCGGCGGGTGCCGCTGCCGACGACGACCGCCAGCAGCAGCGCCGCGACCTGCAGGGCCGCGACGCCGAAAAGCGGCGCGGTGTAGCGGCCGGCGTCGAGCATCGGCCCGAACGCGATCGGCGACAGCGCCAGTCCGAGATCGAGACCGGAGTAGACAAAGCCATAGACACGGCCATATGCCGTGGCGCCGAATTGCGCCGTCGCCGCGCGCCGCACCAGCAGATCGCGGCTCGGTCCCGCGATGCCGACGCCGAAGCCGATCAGCGACATCAGCGGCAGGACGGCGAAGGCCGGCGCCTGGCCGCTGGCCAGCAGCAACGCCATCACTGCCGATACGCCCAGCGCCGGCGCGATCACGACGTCGCTGTCCCCGAACCGGCCGCCGACGAAGCCGCCGATCACCATGCCGGCCGCGCTGCCCAGCAGATAGGCCGTGAGGCCGAGGCTCGCGATCGGCAGCGCCAGGGAGTAGACGTTGCTCAGGATGGCTGGCGCGTAGTTCTGCAGCACGCCGAAGGCCCCGGTCGTCAGCAGGAAGAACGCGAAGCACAGCCAGACCGCGCCGCTGCCGAGGAACGCCAGCGATCCCGACCTCTGCCCCGCCTTTTCTGGCGGCGCCACCGCGGCGCTGGCTGCGTCGGCCAGGGAATGCCGCCGCAGCAGCAGCACCAGGAACACGGTCGCGCCGAGCAGCGCCGCGACCATCGCCGCCGTTCGCCATGTGCTCGCGGCCGCAATGCCGGCCATCACCAGCGACCCGGCCGCCCAGCCGAGATTGCCGGTCAAGCCGTGGACCGAGAAGGCGTGTCCCAGCCGCGGCGGCGATACACGCCGGTTCAACAGGGTGAAGTCGGCCGGATGGAAGATCGAATTGCCGACGCCTGCCACCGCGGCCGCCGCCAGCAGCATCGCGTAGCTGCCGGCGGCGGCCAGCACCAGACCCGACAGCACCAGCGTGCCGAGGCCGAACAGCAACACCGGCCGCGCGCCGATCCGGTCGACGGCGAAGCCTGCAGTTGCCTGGCCGACGCCGCTGACGACGAAGAACACCGTCATCAGGAACCCGGCTTGAGTGAACGACAGCGAGAACTCAGCCATCAGCCAGGGGAAAAGCGGCGGCAGCATCATGTGGAAGAAGTGCGAAGTGCCGTGCGCCAGCCCGATCAGGCTGATCACCTCCGCGTCTTTCCTGCCGCCGGCTTCGATCGTCGCAGCGTTCAATGGACTGCCTTCGCGCTGCGCGCTCAGGGATTTGCGCTCGGGACGGCCCGGAGCGCTCGTGGCGGGCGAATTTAGCAGCGGCGCGGATAATCGTGCCGCCCGCCGCCCGGGCAAAGCGCACCGATCCGCCACCCAGACAGATGCCTGCATCCCAAGCCTCGATTCCTCGCCGCCTGGCGCGCTGCCTTTGGATCTCCGCGGCACTGCTGTTCGCGCCCGCGGCGCCTGCCGCCGAGCGCGTTGCCGTGCGGCTGATCGCCTTCAACGACCTGCACGGCCACCTCGAGCCGGGCGAGAACAGCATCGTCGTGCCTGACCCGCTGGACCCGACCCGCACGGTGCCGCTGCGCGCCGGCGGTGCCGCCTACCTCGCGGCCGCGGTGCGGCAGTTGCGCGCCGGGCAACCGGCCAGCGTGCTGGTATCGGCCGGCGACCTCATCGGCGCTTCGCCGCTCGTCAGCGCGCTGTTCCGCGACGAGCCGACCATCGAAGCCATGAATGCGCTCGGCCTCGACCTGAACGCCGCCGGCAACCACGAGTTCGATCACGGCGTCGCCGAACTGCGGCGCCAGATCGCGGGCGGCTGCGCCACCGAGCCGCGCGGCGCCACGGCGAGCTGCGGCGGCGATGGCGGCCGCTTCGACGGCGCCCGCTTCCCGTTCCTCGCCGCCAACGTCGAGGATGCGGCCACCGGCGTGCCCTTGCTGCCGCCGTACCTGGTCAGGACGTTCGACGGCGTCCGCATCGGCTTCATCGGCGCCGTGACGCGCAGCACGCCGGGCATCGTGATGCCAAGCGGCATCCGCGGCTGGCGCTTCACCGCCGAGGCGCCAGCACTGAACCACTATGCGCGGCAGTTGCGCGCCGACGGCGTCAACACCATAGTCGCCGTCGTTCACGAAGGCGGCGACACCGACGGCGGCGTCAACGGCTGCGACAACCCGCGAGGCGCGATCTTCGACATCGTCCGCAACCTCGATCCCGCCATCGACGTCGTCTTGAGCGCTCATACGCACCGTGCCTATAACTGCCGCATCGACGGCCGCATCGTGATCCAGGCAGCGTCCTTCGGCCGCCTTGTCTCGGTGGTCGATCTGCAGATCGATCGGGCCACGGGCAAGGTCGTGCCAGCCGCGACCACGGCCCGGAATCTGCCGGTGGCCAACGGGCTCGATGCCGATGCCCGGCTGCGCAAGGCCTATCCGCCGTACGCGCCGGACCCGAAGATCGCCGCCATCGTCGAGCACTACCGCAGCCGCGCAGCACCGCTCGCCGAACGGCCCGTCGGCCATATCGAAGCGCCCTTTGAGCGGCTGCCGCCGGACCACGGCGATTCCCCGGCCGGGCGGCTGGTTGCCGATGCGCAGCTCGCGGCCACCAGCGCGGCCGGCGCGCAGATCGCGTTCACCAACACTGGCGGCCTGCGCAGCAATCTCTTGCCGCGGCCCCCCGACGGCGTCGTGACCTTCGGCGACGTCTTCACCCTGCAGCCCTTCGGCAACCGGCTGGTGACGATGACGCTGACCGGGGCGCAGCTGAAATCGCTGCTCGAATCGCAATGGCGCGGCACGCCGGCGCGGCCGCAGTTTCTGCAGCCGTCGGCGACGCTGAGCTACGCCTGGCGCGACGATGCGGCAGCCGGCGAGCGCGTGGTCTCCGAGTCGATCCGCATCGAAGGCAGGCCGTGGAGCCGCGATGCCAACTATCGCGTCACCGTCAACAGCTACCTCGCGGCCGGCGGCGACCGCTTCCGGCTGTTCGTCGAAGGCACCGAACGCAGCATCGGTCCGCACGACGTCGACGCGCTGGCGCAGTACCTGGAAAGCCGGTCGGCGCAGCAGAAGATCGCCCCCGATGCGCGGCCGCGCATCGTCCGCGCGGGAGCGATCGACGCGACCCCGATGCGATAATCCTGGCCCGCAAGCCGCCGGATCACGCCATGCGCCGCAACCGTCTCGTCTCCCGCGCCCGAACCTCGTCCTCCGCCAGCACGCTGTCGAAGCTGGCGCGCCGCCTGTCGGAGTCGGGCAGCCGCATCGAGGACAGGCTGTGGGAGCGGCGGCTGGTCGAGGCGGTCAACGACCGCCTTGCGCGCGGTTTCGCCGACGACATCGAGGCGGCGCTCGAAGACCTGTCGCGCACGCAGGCCCGTGCCTATGACGACCTCGCCGACCTCGCCGAATCCTGCGCTGAGAGCGCCACGGTCGAGATCGACGGCAAGCCACATGACGCGCTGCTGCTGGCGGTGCCGCTGCTCGCCTGGTCGCGCTACCGGCTGCCAGCGACGGCGCTGTCGGCATCGCTGGTCGATGCCATCGGCGCGCAGATCGCCGGCCACCTTGCCGCGCGCGGCACGCGCATCGCGGTGGCCGATTACCTCTACTCGATCGACCAGTTGCCTGAATCCTTCGGCGAGGTCTACGACACGGCGCAAAAGCTGTTCGAGGCCTGCGTCGCCGGCAAGCGGATGAAGATCGATGGCAAGAGCCTGCGCGAGCCGGTGATGATGCTGGCCGACACCCGCTACGCGCTGGCGGCGATCGTGGCGCCGCAGGGCGCGCCGCTTTATCACTGGCAGGAGACCGGCGTCGATCCGGACGCCAAGACCGCCGCCACCAATGCGTTCCGCGAACAGGTCGGAAGCGCGCTCGCGCCGCTGATGACCGGCTGCCGCTACAAGGTGCTCGCCGCCAATGCCTTCCACGCCGCGCTGCGCCAGGCCGACCGCGACTTGCGCGAGTTCTCGCTGGAGGCCGCGGTGTCCTACCTGAAGCTGGCTTACGACATGGCGCCCAATGCGCTGCATGCCACCTTCGCCGCCTTCGAGGACAAGCAGGTCGAGGAGATGCGCATCGGCATCGGCCCGGCCGGCAACGACGACTCGGTCATCGAAGGCGTCGTCTGGCCGCTTCTCGGCGACGAGGAAGAGCGCTCCCAGGAGGAGATCGACAGCGCGTTGCGCAAGCTCGGCATCACCAAGGTCACCGCCTACGCGCACCGCTTTCCGCTCGAGTACTGCGACGACTGCGGTGCGCCGATGTTCCCCAACCCTGCGGGACACGCGGTGCACGCCGAGGCGCCGGAGGACACCGAAGAGCAACCGGCGGCGCCACTGCACTAAGCGACGCCGCGATATGGGCCCGCCCGATGACGCCATCGAAGCGCGCCATGCTCAAGGCGGCTCGGGCACCTGAAGCCGGCGGCTGGCTGGCCAGGCCGCGGGCGGCAACGCGCGCCGCCGCGTGTTGCGCGCTGCTGGTGCTGTCGTTCGTGCTCGGCGGCTGCGGTTCGCTGCCGCGCAACGCGGCGCCGGCGCAGCGCATGCTGCAGGCGTCGATCCCGAACATGCCGGACATCCGCGCCTGGGCCGGCCAGCCCAGCGTGACGATGGAGCGCGATCTGGTGGAGTCGTTCGCGCAGGAGTCCGAAGCCGACTTTCCTCGCGGCGCCGACGGCACGGTGCGCTATCCGCATCTGGCGCTCTCGGGCGGCGGCGCCAACGGCGCCTTCGGCGCCGGCTACCTCAACGGCTGGACGAAGAACGGCACGCGGCCGACATTCAAGATCGTCACCGGCGTCTCCACCGGAGCCCTGATGGCGCCCTTCGCTTTCGTCGGCGCCGATTACGACGATGCGCTGCGCCAGTTCTACACCACCATCCGAACGCGCGACATCTTCGTCCTCCGCTCGCTGTTGTGGGAGCTGCTCGCCGGCGAGGCGCTGGCCGATACGCGGCCGCTGCAGCAACTGATCGAGCAGCACGTCGACGAGGAACTGCTGCGGCGCGTCGCCGAGGCACACCAGCGCGGCCGCCGCCTTTACATCGGCACCGCCGACCTCGACATACCGCAGTTCGTCGTCTGGAACATGGGCCTGATCGCGGCCAGCGGACGCCCGGAGGCGCTGGCGCTGTTCCGCAAGGTGATGCTGGCGTCGGCCTCGATTCCGGTGGCCTTTCCGCCGGTGTTCTTCGAGGTCGAGCTGGCGCCGGGTGGACCGCGCTACGACGAGATGCACGTCGCCGGCGGCGTCGGTGCTCGCGTCTTCCTCAACGGCGGCGTCTTCCGGGGTTCGATCGTGCGCGAGCGCGGCGGCCACGGAGGCAGGGGCCACGAGGACATCTTCATCATCCACAACGGCCAGCTGGTACCGATCCCGGAGCAGATCTCCCGCTCGCTGCCTTCGATCGCGGTCCGCGCCCTCGACACCTCCGGCCGCGCCGCCGCCATCGGCGACCTGTTCCGCATCTACACCTATGCGCAGAGCCAGCAGGCCGGATTCCAGTGGATCACCATTCCCGAGGATATCGTCATGGACGGCGCTGAAATCTTCGATCCGGTGAAGATGCAGACGCTGTACGACCTGGGACTTCACCTGGCAACCGCCGGCGGCGGCTGGTTCACGATGCCACCCGGCCGGCACAACGAACCCTGATCACCAGGGCTCGCCGCGGCCTCCTGCCTGCTGCAAACCCGTCTACAGCCAGTCGTTCAGCGTCACGCCGACGCCGATGGTCGTCTGCCGCCAGTTGTAGTCGATCAGCGTTTCGCCGTAGCCGCTGAACAGCTTCACGTAGCCGCGCAACGGGCCAAGCAGCGGCGCCGTGGTCCAGGCCAGCTGGCCGGCGCCCTTGCCGGTGCTGGGGTTGCCGCGGATCGTCGCCGTGAAGCTCTGGCCGCGCCACTTGTAGATCGCCGACAGGTCGCCCCAGCCGTAGTAGTCGCCGATGGTCGGGTTGTCGTCCGAATCGTCGGATTCGGGGATGCGCCACCACAAGCGCCCCAGGAGGCCCAGATTGCCGCTCTCGACACCGACGCTGGCGATCAGCCGGTTCCAGCTGTGCGATATCGCATCCGTGCGGCCGTTCGACTGGTGGTTCAAGGCCAGGTTGAACAGGTTCCATTGCAGCCCGCCCCACTCCAGGCCGGGCTTGTGGCTGAGGATCAGCTCGGGCATGTAGTTGGTCTCGCGGAATGGCCGCGAGGCGCTGCCCGATTCGTTGTAGAGCTGCCATTGGCTCTGCTGGGTATAGGCGGCCCATACGCCCCAGCGGCGATCGTTCGTAGTCCACAGCCTGAACTTGAAGCTCAGCTGGAACGCGGCCTCGGTGGAGTCGAGTTCGGTCCCCGGCGCGAGGATGCCGCCGCCGGTCAGCGATTCGAAAGGCGCGGAATTGAGGCTCGTGGTGTAGCGGCCAAAGAGAAAATAGTTCGGTGCATATAGCGAGATGTCGTAGCGCGCGCTGGACGGATCGAAGGCCCATGCCCTGTCGAACATTGAGCCGCTGCCGGCCGGCGGCGACGCCGCCCCCGTCACGGCCGCGGTCTCGCTGACCGGCGTGGCTGGCGTCGCTGTCGCAGGCGAGTCCCTCTTCACATCGGACGAGGGCCGCGCGGCCCGGCCGGTGATGCGGTCGAAGCAGGCCAGGCGCTCGCTGTCGCCGGCAATCGCGGCGCATTCGGCCAGCGCCGCCGGCGCCTGCGCCGCCACCCAGGTGTGCGTGAGCATCAGCGTCGCGCCCAAGAGCGCGGTCGGATTCGAGAAGCGTCGAAGCATGGTCATGGGTCGATGGCCTGTTGGATGTTGCGCCGGCAAGGAAGGCACCGATTGCAAATGCGGAAACGCCGAGCGCAAGCCTCAAGGCTTGCCCTGCGCGGCGACGCGACCCTGCGGCTTCGGCGCCATCTCGGCCGCCGTCTCCACCCAGCCGCCGCCCATGGCCTGAAAGACGTTGACGATCTGCGTGTAGCGGCTGGCCTGCAGGCCCACCGAGGCGAGTTCGGCGGCGAACAGTTCGTTCTCCGCCACCAGCACATCCAGGTAGCCGGAGACGCCCTTGTCGAAGCGCAGCCTGGCCAGCCGTGCGAAGTCGCGCAGCGAATCGACGCGACCGCGCTGGGCGTTCAGCTCCTCGAGCCGCCGCTGCGTGCCGGACAGCGCATCGTTGGTTTCTCGAAAAGCGTTCAGCACCGTTTGCTGGTAAGCGGCCAGTGCCAGGCGTTCGCCCGCCTCGGCCGAGGCCACCTGTCCCTCAATGGCGCCGAAGGTGAATACCGGCCCGGTCAGGCCGGCGCCGATCAGCCCCGCGGCTGCGGGGCCGCTGAACAGGCCGCTGAACGCGGTGGCCGTGGTGGCCAGTGCCGCCTGCAGCGACAGGTTCGGGTAGTAAAGCGCGCGCGCGGCGCCGATGTTTGCATTGGCGGCCACCAGGTTCTGCTCGGCCTGCAGGATGTCCGGCCGGCGCTGCAGCAGCGATGCCGGCAGGTCGCCGGGAATCCCCGGCGCGGCGAGCTGATCGATGGTCTTGCCGCGCGGGATCGGCCCCGGATTGCGGCCGAGCAGGATCGAGATCAGGTTCTCCTGCACGGCGATGGCCTGCTGGAAAGCCGGGATCGCCGCTTCCGCCTGCTGTGCCTGCGAGCGGATCTGCGTCACTTCGGTCTTCGACACGATGCCGGCCCTGAAGCGCAGATCGAAGATGCGCAGCGTGGCGTTGAAGTTGCGCGCCGTGGCCTGGGCGATCTCGAGCTGGCGGTCGAGCGAACGCAGCACGATGTAGCTGGCGGCGACGTTCGACACCAGCGTCAGAACGACGCCGCGCTGGCCCTGCTCGCTGGCATAAACCAGCGCCTGTGCCGCCTCGGTCTGACGGCGAACGCGGCCGAACAGGTCGACCTGCCACTGCGCGCCAAGCGTGAGGTTGTACAGCGAGAAGTACGGGTTGGCGCCGGGCGGCAGCGGCGGCTGGCCGATCGCACTGGCGCGGGCCCGGGTCGCGTCGACGCCGTAGCCGATCTGCGGATACGACTGCGACGCCACCGACGTCAGCGCGCCGATGAACTGGTCGACGCGGGCGGCGGCGATGCGCAGGTCGCGGTTGTCGCGCAGCGCGGCTTCCACCAGTTCGTTCAGCGCCGGATCGCCGAACTGCTCCCACCACTTCAGGTTGGCGACCTCGGCCGCTTTCGGATAGTCGATGCGCCAGGCGTCGGGCGCGGGTACGGTCGGCCGCACGTAGTTCGGGCCAACGGTGCAGCCGGCCAGGACGGCGGCGACCAATGCGGCAACGAGGCGAAACTTCATGTCCATGTCCTTCGAACTTTCGGTACGAAAAGCAGGCGGAACCGGGCGAGCGAGTGGGAGACCTTCGGGCTGCAGCCGGTCATCGGTGCCCCCCGAACAACATCATGCCGAAGCCGAGCACGGTCGCCAGCAGCAGCAGGACCGCCACCGGCCAGTGCAGCAGCAGCGTATCGGCACGCATCAGCGCCGGGCCGGCGGCGACGCAGCGCCAGACGGCGGCATCGATAACCCGCACGAGGTCACCCAAAGGCACTTGCGGCAGCCTGGCGCCGGAGAACTGCAGCGCCACCGCCGCGGCAACACCCGCCAGCATCGGCAGCAGCGCCGCCCACAGCACTGAAGGGGCCAGCATGTCGCCGACGGTGCCGCCGGGCACCGACAGGTAAAGCGCCCAGGGCACGACGAACGAAGCCAGCGCGAGCAGGCACCAGGGCCACCACAGCCCGGCCGGTGCCACAGCGCCGGGCTGTTGCGACGCGAAGCTGCGCAGGCGATGCACGAAGTGCAGCACCAGCAGCGTGGTGCCCGCCGCCGACACCTTGCCCAGCGTGCCCGCCAGCCCGTCGCCGAGCGGCCCCTTCACCGCGTACTTCGCCAGCGCGCCGCCGGTCAGCGGCAACCCGCCGAGGCCGAGCCCGAGCACCGCCGCCACCGCGAGCAGCGGCCAAAGAAGCCGCGGCGCCGCCGTGGCCGCCACCAGCCCGACGGCGAGGAACAGCATCCCCTTCACCAGCACATGATGTGACGCGTAGAACGCCGCCGACACCGCGGCACTCGCATCGCCGACCGACCAGCCCATGCCGAGCACGGCGACGATCACGCCCATCTGGCTGACGCTCGAGTACGCGAGCACCGCCTTCGGATGACTCTGCGTGATGCCGATCGCCACCCCGTAGAGCGCCGTGAACAACCCCACCGCAGCCAGCGCCTGGCCCCAGTCGGGCATCGCGCTGTCCAGCGGCAGGAAGCGCATCAGGCCGATGATGCCGACCTTGACCACCGCGCCGCTGAGCACGGCGGAGGCCGGCACCGGTGCCGCGGCATGCGCCAGCGGCATCCACATGTGCAGCGGCACCAGTCCGGCCTTCAGGCCCAGGCCGACGACCAGCAGCGCCAGCGTCAGGTCGCGCGTTGGTGAACCGGGCAGTGCCTGCACGGCGTCTCGGATCAGCAGCCCGTCGACGGGCGAAGCGGCGGCCAGCAGCACGAATCCCATCAGCGCGCAGGTTTCGCCGATCAACGCCAGCGCCAGGTACATGCCGCCGCCGCGCCAGGCCGCCGGCGTGCGGTCGTGGATCACCAGCCCGCAGGCGCCCAGGGTGAGCAGGCCGAGCAGCAGGTACAGCGTGATCATGTCGGCGGCGACGAACGCTCCGAGGCAGCCGGTCAGCGTCATCAACCAGGCGACGCCGAAGCGCCCGGCATCGCCATCGCCACGCAGGTAGATCCGCGCGTACAGCGCCGCGAGCGCCCACAGCAGCGCCGCGGCGCCGAGCAGGATCGCGCCGACGAGGTCGAGCGCCAGCACCGGCGCCCAGGCGCCGTAGCCCAGCCGCAGCGGCGGCGCGCCAACGGCGAGCAGCGCCGCGGCGATGCCCGGCAGCGGCGCGATCGGCAGCAGATCCAGGATGCGCGCGCGCCACGGTGCCCAAAGGCAGGCCGCGAGCATCGCCAGCGGCAACGCAAGCACGGAGGCAAGCAGGAGGCTCCGGTCCATCAGGCCCCCATCGACGGCCGGCCGGCGATCAGCCCGCGCATGTCGAATACCGCCAGCAGACCCAGCAGCACCGAAACCAGCGCCAGGCCCAGCGCAGCCATTTCGCTCAACCGGGCCACCGGTGCAATCACCAGCGGTGCCCCCGGCGCACGCAGCGCGCGCGTGACAACGATGAACACGTAAGCCGCGGTCAGCAGGCCGCCTGCCATCAGCACCAGCGCCCACCACCACTGCCCGCTCGATGCCGCGGCAGACAGCAGCCACCACTTGGCGACAAAGCCGCCGGCCGGCGGCAGCCCGACGAGCGCGATGCCGCCCAGGCCGAAGGCGAACACGGTGAGCGGCAGCGCCCGCGCCAGCCCGGCGAAGTCGGCCACGCGGTCGTGGCCGAGCGCGCTGTAGATCGTCCCCGCAGCCATGAACATCGCCGATTTCGCGGTGGCGTGCGAGATGGCCTGCATGATCCCGCCCGACAGCGCCAGGCCGCCGGCGATTCGCCCGGCCGCGGCGTCGAAGGCCAGCGGGAACATCAGGAACAGGTAGCCGATCTGCGCCACGGTGGAGTAGGCCACCAGCAGTTTCAGCCGCGCCTGCCGCAGCGCAATGGCATTGCCAAAGAGGATTGCACCCGCACCGAGCGCGCCAAGCAGTTGCGCCGAAGGCCAGGTGACCACGCCGGGCATCGCGTCGAACCACAGCCGCACGACGAGAAACCACGAGCCCTTGATGACCAGGCCAGACAGCAGCGCGCTCGCCGCCGCCGGAGCGCCGGCATGCGCCGGCGGCAGCCAGATGTGCAGCGGGAAGAGCGCGGTCTTGGCGAGCAGGCCGGCGGTCATCAGCGCCAGGGCGGTCCAGCTTGCAATCTCGGGCTGCACGCGTTGCGCGAGCTGCGCAATGTCGAGCGTGCCGTAGGCGCCGAACACCAGCACCGCGCCCAGCAGGTACAGAAGCGACCCCGTCAGCGCGAACAGCAGATAGCGCAGCGCGGCGCGCAAGGTCTCACCGCTGCCGGTCAGACAGACCAGCGGCACGGCGGCGAAGGTCAGAAGCTCGAGCGCGACATAGAGCGTGAACAGGTCGCCGCTGACGAACACCAGGTTCAGCGCCCCCCAGACCGCCAGCAGGAGCAGCCAGTAGCTGAACGCCGCTCGCGACTCGGCGCCGCCTTTCGGCGTGCCGAAATCGGCAAGCGCAAACACGCCGATGCCGGTCACCACGCCGGCGACGGCCAGCATCATCGCCACCGCCACGCCATCGGCGCGCAGCGCGATCCCCAGCGGCGGCGACCAGCCGCCCAGCAGATAGACGACCGGCCCGCTGCCGTCGAGCCATGCGCTGGCGATGCCGACGGCGACCGCGAGTCCGAGCGGCATGACGACGAAGGCGATCCGCTGCGCCATGCGGCCGCCGGCCAGCATGCCAATCAGCATGCCGACGAAGGGCAGCAGCACGGCTGCGGCCAGCAGCAGCCCGCCTTCGGTGCTCATCGCCTCGTTCACCGGGTAGGCCAGTCAGAGCGCATCGCCGTCGCCGGACGGCGGCTCGGTGGCCAGCGCTGACGAGCCGGTCGACTCGATCAGCCGCAACAGCAGCGCCACCGTCATCGCCGTGGCCGCAAAGGCGACGACGATGGCCGTGATCAGCAGCGCCTGCGGCACCGGGTCGGCAGGCATGCCTGCTGCAGCGCCGCGCCTGGCGAGCGCGCCGAAGATCATGAACACGCCCGAGCCCAGGACGTTGAAGCCCACCAGCTTGCGCAGCGGATGCGGATGCGCGATCAGGGCGTACAGGCCGATGCCCACCAGGGCGCAGGCCGCAAGCGCGATCAGCGTCTCGACCGTCATCGCCTGTCGCTCCGCGCCGGGGCGCCGTTCATCAGCAGTGCCAGCACCAGCACCAGCGTCGGCAGCAGCGCCACCTCGACCACGATGATCATCGGCTTGGCCCAGTCCGCCGGATAGCCGAGGAAGTGTCCGGCGGTCCAAAGACCGAGCAGGCCGACGGCGACGAAGACCAGCGGGCCGCTGACGACGCCGGCGCGCAACCAGCGGTTGGCAGTCGCCGGCGTGTCAGCGAGCCCGGCCATCTGAACCAGCATCCACATTGCCGCCAGGATGGTCGCGCTCTGGAACTTGCCGCCGGGATGGTCGGCGCCGGCCCAGAACAGATAGATGCCGAAAATGATGCCGATCGGCGGCAGCAGCCGTGCCAGGTAGGCGAGCACGCCGTCCGGATCGGCATGGTGCAGCTGCCCTGGACGGCCGCCCCAGCAGTCATCGGGCGCCAGCGACCAGACTCCGATCACTGCAATCACCAGCACGATCGCCTCGAGCATCGTATCCAGCGAGCGGAAAGCGAGCAGCACGCCGGTGATCGGATTGCCGACGCCCGTGGCCGCCATGTTGTCGGCCACCAGCGGCGCCAGCGTCGGCGCCGGCTCCGGCAGCGCCAGCACGCAGATCATCAGCACCGCGGTGACGCCGAGCGAAAGCAGCTTGGCCGCGGTCCGCAGGCCGATGCCGCTGCGCTCGGACCAGGCCGCCGCCTCGGTGCCGCGCAGCCGGGCTACTGCGCCGAGCAGCAGTGCGCCAGTCAGGCCGCCGCCGATCGCCGCCTCCGTCAACGCCACGTCGATGCCGTACAGCCGGACCCAGACCAGCGAGAGCAGCATTCCGTAGGCAACGAAACCCGCGATGGCCAGGAAGGCGTCGCGCGCGACCACGGTCCAAAGTGCCAGCGCCAGCAGCAAAAGCGCCACGACGAGGCTGACCACCGTGGTCATCATCGCCGCGGCTCCCGGCGCCGCGCCGACCGGGCGATCAGCTGCGACACGGCGGCGCCCGACAGCACCACCAGCAGCCAGACCAGCACCAGCTTCAGGCCGGCCAGCACGCCGTCCACCTGGAACAGCAGGCCGAGCACCAACAGCGCCAGGCCGAGGTTGTCTGCCTTGGTCAGCGCATGCAACCGCGTGTAGGAATCGGGAAAGCGCAGCAGGCCGACCGTGCCGGCGAGATAGAAGAATGCGCCGGCACCGACCGCCGCGATGGTCAGCAGGTCGAGCAGGCCGCTCACCGGACTTCACTCCGCGCATCGCGCTTCGGGACAAGCGCGAAGGGCACGCCGCACGCGCTCACGGGGCTACCTGCTCGCTGGCGCTCGAAGGATTCGCGCTTGGGGCGGCCCGGCGCGCTTAATGAACCACCTTCTCGCTGGCGCTCGAAGGATTCGCGCTTGGGGCGGCCCGGCGCGCTCATCCCGGCCCATCCTCGCCGCCGGCCTGGCGATCCTGCCGGACAGCGAACTTGACGAAGGCGATGGCTGCAAAGGCGGACAGCAGCGCCAGCGTCAGTGCGACGTCGACCACCGCCGGCAGGTCCGAGGCCGCGCCGAACAGCAGCAGCGCCCCGATGGCGCCTGTGCCCAGCAGCTGCGCCGCCATCATGCGTTCCGCCCGACCCGGTCCCAGTGCGACCCGGATCAGCCCCAGCGCCACCATCAGCACCAGGAAGGCCGCCATCCACAACAGGAAGTCAGCCATGACGCCTTCCCGGAACCAGCGCCGTGGAATACGCCTTCTCCTCAGCCGCCAGTTGCTCGACCACCGGCTGCTGCACATCGAGACAGTGGTACTCGATGTGAGTGTCGGTCTCGCCGCTCGGCACCGAACCGGGCAGCAGGCTGGAGATCAGCTCGAAGGCGTTGCGTGCCGAGCCGCGCGGCAGGCCGACCGGATAGTCGACGAAACCGGGCGCAAGCGGCAGTCGCGGCGAGAAGGCCCGGCGCGCCACGTCGATGCCGGCCACCAGCGATTGCCACAGGAATCGCGGCAGCAGCAGCACGAGCACGCCGAGCCGCACGCGGCCCGTGTCAGGGGGCAACAGTCGCATGCTGACCCAGGTCGCTGCGGCCGTGGCCACGACGCCGACGGCCAGGTTGGCCGGCCTGGCGCTCTGGTCGACGACGATCCAGATGCCGAAGTACAGCAGCGCCCGCACCGCGACGACGCCCCTGTCCTTCATCCCGGCTCCCGAGCCGTGACGGCGCCGCGCAGGCTGACCTCCATCTCCGCCAGCCGGTCGTACAGCCGCGCCTGCGCGCGCAACGGCCACCAGTCGTACAGGAAGATCTCCAGCGGCCGCCACAGCGCCACCCAGCCGCCGATGATCAGGCTCTCGCGCAGCAAGCCCGCATAACTTTCCTTGCTGATCAGCGCCGACAGCGCCTCGCCGACGACGATCGCCACCGCAAGGAAGGCCAGTCCGATCACCAGGCTGATGCGGCCGGTGCGGAACAGCCGCGACAGTTCCCGGCGCGTGGCCGTGGCGCGGCCGCGGTAGAACTCGCGCACCGCCTCGCCCAGCAGCAGCGCATCGCCCGACGCAACAGGCGCGAGGTCCAGATGCACGACCAGCGCCAGCGGCTGGCCAGCCGGGCACTCGCGCGCCCAGTCGACGATGTACTCGTTCGCCTTCGGGTCGAGGTCGCGCTCGCGGAACGGCGCCGGGTCCAGCGAATCGAAGATCCGCCGCAGCTCGACCAGGTACAGGTCGAGCACCGCTGGCGGCATCGCGACCGTGTCCCCGGAGGATGCACTCGCCGGCATCGACGTTCAGGCCGCTTTCGGTTCGAGCGTGGGCGGCCGTGCCTTCTCGTTGCCGAACACCGCCATGTACAGCGTCGGCAGGAACACCAGCGTCAGCAGCGTGGCCACCAGCAGCCCGCCCATGATGGCAAACGCCATCGGACCCCAGAACACGGTCGGCGCGATCGGCAGCAGGCCCAG
>Ga0105096_10000280_pt1 | contig 16357 bp, 17 predicted proteins | sample PPLLak3cmMay2015_FD_87036 | JGI IMG/M metagenome (GOLD analysis project Ga0105096, IMG submission 87036) | Freshwater sediment microbial communities from Prairie Pothole Lake near Jamestown, North Dakota, USA - PPLs Lake P7 Core (1) Depth... | ecosystem: Environmental > Aquatic > Freshwater >... | reverse complement strand
CTGGAAGCCGGCAAATGAAAAAATCGATTCAACAAAAACGAAAGATTCTTCGTCGGCCAATGATTGCCTGCCAAACAACAGCGTTTGGTGTCGGCCTCCTCAGAATGACAAGTGTTGTCCCTTTTCCTTAACTGGAGGCCAATGGGATAGAAATGACACTATTTCAGGGACAAGAGACTATGAAGCCACAATGGCAGCAATCAACTCTTCCTTTTCCCGGGCGGTAATGTAAGGTCGCGTGCGCACATCGAAAATTTTGCTTTCACGTTCCCATTTACGCCGGGCCGCCGCTTCAATTTTGGCGGTTAACTCTACAAAATCGCACGGTTTCATCAAATAGTCCCGTGCGCCGATGCGCATAGCTTCCACAGCCGTGGCAATGGTAGCGTGGGCGGTAAGCATGATCGTCTCCACCAAAGGCTGCATGGCTTTGATGTGCCGGAGGGTTTCCATACCGTCCATGCCGGGCATTTTGACATCCAAAAGCACTACATCGATGCTTTGATTCTCATCCAAAAAACGCAGGGCCTCTTCGCCGCTCAGGACATAGGTCACCTGATAACCCCGGTTCGCCAGGCGCCGGGCCAGGGTTTCGACGAAGCCCTGTTCGTCATCGACCAGAAGAAGATGCATGGGCATCATGGCATTCTCCTTAAAAAGAGGGGATAATGACGCCGCCGAAAGCGACATTTGACAACATTAGAGCATATTAGAAAAATGAATAACCGAAGCTGCTTTCTGAACACTCAAACCTGTATTCGGAAAATTATAGGGTTACCGTCCAGGGGAGAAAGCAGGAAAATTTTTTAAACTTAAAAGCACAACCTTGAATTTTTAACAAGAAAAAGTTATAGTATTTTAGGGACAATATATTACCAACAATGCAAATAAATGTTATTATTTCAGGAGGCAATCATTTGTGAAGAAACGCAAAATCACCCTATCATACATTATTTTTTACATTTTTTTTCTTCCCGATACCTACCGGGTCCTTATCGGCCTTTTGGCTGCGTGGTTACTTTCACCTTATGTCATCGAAACAAAACCTATGCCTCGGGAAGGTGAATTTGTGATTTGGGTGATGATTGCGACAATCGGATATGCGACATCAACACGTATTGGAAATATAATATCCGATTGGATGAAAAATATTATTTTGCCTGTCCGGAAAAATAGTTGATTCAAATTTTACCAGACTGCTGTAATTTGGGTTCCGGCACCTGGTTTTGAGTCTACAAAAAAGGAGCCTCCGGAAACTTCCGTGCGTTTTTTCATACTGGACAAACCGATTCCCATGTTTTGATTCTTTGTTGCTGAAAAACTTTCTGTTTCAAATCCGATACCGTTATCACGGATTGTCAACTGAATGCGCCCTTTGTTTTTTTTAATACAAATATGAACCTTGTCGGCGCGGCTGTGCTTGGCGATATTGTTGAAAGCTTCCTGAACAAGTCTGTAAATAACAATTTTTAAACGTTTTTCGATTTCCTGCTCAAAAAGATCAATGCTGGTTTTAACGCATAGAGCAAGGTTGCACTTTTCAAAGTCTTCGCAAAGCCATTGAATAGTTTTGAGAATTCCCACCTGATCGAGCATGGCGGGCCAAAGGCCGGAACAGATATTGCGGACTTCATGGATAGCCTTTTGGATTGAGGGAATCAAGGCCGCTATGGATCGAGAAGCTTCCTCGGGCTCTTGCTTTGACAGACTGTTGAGACAGCATTCAAGGCTCATTTTGGCAAAAGTCAGGCTTTGTCCGACACTGTCGTGAAGTTCACGAGAAATTCGCTCCCGTTCTTCTTCCTGAATCAACAACAGCCTTTCGGAAAGCAGTTGAAGTTCGCTTTCGGATCTTTCCAGGGCCTTGACGGCTTTCTTTCTGATTTTTATTTCACGGTTGAGCAATTCAATTGCTGCCAACAGTTCCGAAGTGCGCTCATCCACACGATTTTCAAGCTCCTGATGTGCCTCTCTGAGTGCTTTTTCAGTATTTTTTCTTTCGGTAATGTCCTCCAGAGAACCTTCATAATAAGGGAAGCTTTTTTCAAGATTATGAATTTTTCGGGCGTTTATTCTCATCCATACCGTCTCACCATCCCAACAGCGCATCCGCATTTCAACCCCCTGGACAATCCCATCTCGATGAATAATATCCTGCCATTTTTTTCGATCCTGGGAATCAACATAAAGAGTTTCGATATTGGTTTTCAATAAAAAAGCCTTATCAGGGTATCGAAGAATTCTGACCAGGGCTGTGTTGGCATCCAATACTTTACCTGCAGGTGTAGTACGAAAAATTCCCACAGGAACACCTTCGAATAGGCTTCTGTATTTTAGCTCGTTCTGTTTGAGCCTTGTTTCCATCTGATGCCGATACAAAGCCATCTCAATGTTTATATGAAGCATTCTCGGGTCAAAGGGTTTTAATATGTACCCGAAAGGTTCGGACTTTTTTGCACGAAAAAGAGTTTCTTCATCAGCATAGGCTGTGAGAAAAATCACTGGAATATCAAATTGTTCCCTGATCTTTTCAGCAGCTTCGATGCCATCCATTTTCCCGGAAAGGCGAATATCCATAAGCACCAGATTGGGTTGGGTACTGCCCACCATTTTAATCGCTTCAATACCCGAAGAAACAAGTCCTGCCACATCGTATCCCAAATCTTTCAGTCGCTCCATCAACTCCATGGCGATGATAGTATCATCTTCCACAATAAGTATTTTCCCGGCGTTCATGAGTCATATCTCCCTGAATCAATTAATAATCCCAAGGTCTTTTTCGAGAAAACATAGTTATCTTTTGTCTATTCAAGCTTGAAAGGTGACGCGGTTTGCTTTATCATTGCCTTTACCCTTGTTGGTTGGGTTTGTATGGTGCCTTAACAATACCTATCTATCTGAATCAACCAGGTTTTTCAATATTTTTTACTTGATATTCCTTATTAATCGAAGATCTTGGGGAAAAACTGATTGACAATCCAAGGTTTTTTCTTTTACACAGCTGATCTTTGATTGCCAAAGATTGAAAAGAAAAAAAACAATGAGCAAGTGAGTTTAATACATGACATTAAAAACAATCTGGCTGGAAGAAGAAAAGAGAGAAAAAGTCCTGAACGATCAAGCTTTTGGTCAAAGAAAGGCTTTTTTTGGTTACCACACGGTTGCTGAAGACGAAAAAACACAATGGGTGCTTCGGCACTTTAACTCGGTGGCCGACTGGTATGACTTTATGAACACCCTGCTTTCTTTTGGAATTCATTATCTTTGGAAAAGAACCGCTGTCAACATGATGAATCTGAAAGCCGGTGACCGGGTAATTGATGTCTGCGGCGGCACCGGTGATCTGGCCGTGCTGGCAGGACGAAAAATCGGCACTGAAGGCCGTGTAATCATTTATGATATCAATAAGGCCATGATGGATGCCGGGCGAAAAAAACAATCCGTTTCCCGTTTCGGCAAAAAAATCCAATTTGTTTTGGGAAATGCCGAAAACATCTCTTTTCCGAATAATTCATTTGATGTGGCCATGGTGGGCTTTGGAATCCGAAACGTAACAAGAATGGAAAAGGGTTTTTCTGAAATGCACCGGGTTTTAAAACCTGGTGGCACTCTGATGTGCCTCGAGTTTTCCAAGCCCGCGGCGCCTGTTTTTCGATGGCTTTATGATTTTTATTCTTTCCATATTATGCCGTTGTTGGGCCAGCTGATCGTGGGTTCAAGACAGGCATACACCCATTTGCCGGAATCCATCCGGACATTCCCGCTTCCTGATAAACTTTCTGAAATTCTTGAAAATATCGGGTTTTGCAATGTCTCCTTTCAAAGGCTGACCAACGGAATTGCCGTAGTACATACGGGCATCAAAAGCCAATAAGGATTTTTCAACCAAAAACAGCAAAAAGAGCATCCCCCGTCAGGGAAAATCCCATGCCGATCATTAAAATACCGGATAAAATATCAGAGTGTTTTCGATATTTTCTAAAAAGGCCTGATGCCCCGGTTCCTATCAGAAGAAGACCGGGTAACGTTCCAAGGGCAAAGGCAAGCAACAAAAACCCCCCTTGCAAAGGCCCTTGCGCAGCCAACGCCATAGTAAAGGCGGCAAAAGAAAGGCCACAAGGCAACAGCCCCATCATCAGACCGACCAGAAAAATCCCTGATAGTCGTTTATGAACAAACGTTAATTGCATAGCTTTTTGATAACCCGGAGTTTTATCAGGCGACGCCTCAGACATCCAGGACGGTTCCTGAGTAAAACCGAGTCGTGATAAACCGAACCAAAAAAGAAAACCTGCAGCGACCAGGGAGAAAACCACCTGTACCTGGGCAAAAACCAAAAGCGGGTCCGAACCGATTTTCGAAGCAAGGCCTGTAATTCCGATACCGAGTCCGCCCATTAATGCTCCAATGGATATATAAGTAATGGTTCGACCCAGGTGGTAAAACAGGTGTGCTGAAAATCTTTGAGTCCGGCCCGGAATGGCCACAACCAGCGGGCCGCACATGCCGATGCAGTGGCCTGTTCCGGTCAGCCCTAGAAAAAACAGGAACAACATGTCGATACTGTTCATAAGCGATAGTTAAAAAAAAAACTTCTTGCGAACATTTCAGCAGTCATTTCAGGTCACCATAAATCAAAGGAAGATTTTCTGACAACCTTTTTTTGGTTTTTCGAAATCATTTCACTGATGGTTTTGTAAAAAATGGTCACTCCCATGAACCCCGAATCACCTTCTTCAAGAGGCGTTTGAGTCTTGAAGCGCCTTAAATTTGGGATTCCGACTTTCCCAGAAATGATATAAAGTACAATGACACAATTCATTGCTTGACATTCGGCTTTCCCTCATGGAAATATGGATGTTCTAGCTGAACAACTGAACAAATATCCGATACAAGAAATTTCTCACCGGGCGTTATCGAAAAAACAAGACCGTTAGGAGGTATATTACTGGAAAGTGTTCTCGTTGTGAATGATAAAAAGGAGGTTTAATTTTTACCATGGATCGAGATAAGACATATCTTCAATTGTTTATGGATGTGACCAAAGCAATCACATCCAACCTGAATACGGATGAAGTTTTCAATCTCATCGCCCGGAAGATTCCCGAGATTATCGGTGTTGATGCCGCGACCATCCGGCTTTTGGATGCCGCCGGCAAGAAGCTGATCCTGCACGCAGCCTCCGGCCTCAGTGACAATTATCTGAATCGGGGTCCCGTGGATACGGAAAGCAGTGTTATGAACGCCTTGAAAGGAACTCCGATTGCCATTGTCGATGCGCCGAACAATCAAGAAATTAAATACCCTGAGGAAGCTCGCCGGGAGGGGATCAAAAGTATTCTTGTGGTACCGATTCCTATCAAAGGCAAAATTAACGGGGTCCTCAGATTACTGACCAAAACCACGCGGATATTTGAAAAAAAGGAGGTCGATTTTGTAGCCTCATTGGCCGAACAATGCGGAATAGCCATTGAAAATGCCCGTATCTATGAAGAACAAAACCGACAACTCAATTACTTCAAGGTGGTTTATGAGATTGGAAAAAAAATCAATTCCACCCGGCATCTGGATCAGATACTGGACCTTGTTGTAAAGCGGCTTCCTGAAGTTATGAACCTGAAGGCATGTACCATCCGTCTGATTGAAGAATCCGGCAAAGGCCGACTGGAACTGAAAGCCGCCCACGGGTTGAGCCGATCTTATCTGGAGAGAGGTCCTCTCGACGACGAACTAGCGACATATTATATCCTTAAGGGTGAACCTGTCATCATTACTGATGCCACAGTCGATTTGCACACAATCTACCACAAAGAAGCTGCTTCTGAAGGGGTTGGCAGTGTTCTGGCAGTTCCCATCATGGTTCATGATGAAACCATTGGTATGATTCGGCTGCTGACATCGGAAATCAGACATTTTTCGCATGCTGATGTCAATTTTGCCATGGCGGTTGCGGAACAAAGCGGAATAGCGATCCAAAACGCCATTGATTATCAAAAAATTAAAAGCGTGCCATAAAAAGCGATGTTACGGACCAAAGCCTGAAACCTTTTTACTTGAAGTAGATCGGCCTCAATGGGAACTTATAACACTGCTTGATTTTATATTTTACATACTGTAAAAAAAACATGATCTAATTTTTTTACCAATAACACCTATTCTCTTATGACAAAATAAAACAACATAAAATCAAATAATCATCAGTCACGGATTTGTTTTATAAAAATTATAAATCGTACCAATAAAATCAAGGAGGAAGCCATGAAAAAGATAGCCCGTTGTTTATTAAGCATCTCGGCAATCTTCATTTTTGGAAGCTATGCCTGTTTCAGCGGAACTGTTTTTGCTCAAGAACCATTAAACTACAGTTGCTCAAATCAAATTTATAAGGCATTTGAAAAGGAAAATATAGAGGCATTCACCAAAGCAACCGGCATAAATGTTTCGGTTTATACCGCCTCGTCACAATCTTGTGTAAATCGGCTTATACACGGCTATAGTGATATTGCAAGCACTGCCAGGGAAATGTACCATCGTCATACCGATTATGGTTATGAACAAATACCTATATGCAAAGATCCTTTGGCGGTGATTTCTAAAAAGACATGCCAGGTGGAAAATATTTCCGAAGAGGATCTGCGTGGTCTTTTTAGCGGAGAAATTACAAACTGGAAAGAAATCGGCGGAGCTGATTTGCCTGTAATGGTTATTGTTCCTGACGAAAATACCGCTGCGAACAAGAATTTTAGAAGACTGGTCATGAAAGATAAGGAAATCCGGCATGATTTCATCACTTATGATTCTACAATGGTGCTGGAGGCTATAAAACATTTTCCCTGTGGGGCCATATCTTTTATTTCTCGTGGAGCGGCAATCAAGTATGAAGAAATTGCAGCAATTAAAATAGACGGTCTTTCCCCTTCGGATAAAGATTATCCTTATTTCCAAACATTTTATTATGTAACCAAAGGTGTGCCTTCCGATAATGCAAAAAAACTTATTGATTTTACAACCACAGGAAAAGGACATGAAATTATTCTGAAAAACGGCATGATACCCTTAAGCCAATAAAGCAAATTAACCCTTGACACACCCAAGGAAGCCTCTTTTTCTGAGACGGCTTTCTTGGGTGTTTCTTTTTCAATGAAATATGCGCAATCCCGGACTTTTTTTTTCAAAGTATATTCTACAAAACAGCTATTTATAAACCAAAACACCGGATCAGAAAAAATGTGATTGTTTTCTCAAGCTGTCTTCAGGTCGATTTCACCAACTGTTGAAGAAAACAACCCAATATTGACATTCGATAGGTAGTTATTAATATCTGAAAACAAACAACAAGGGTGTTAATTTACTAACATGGGAGGAAATGACTGATGAGTGATAAAAATAGCGAAAGTTTATATGTCAGGGTAAAGGATTATGCCGGCAACGAATTTGTGTGCCCTATAGATGCTCTCAAAAATCCCGGGGATGTCAGTGAGGAAGAATTGGAAAGCTGCGTGGATGACGCAACCGTGAATCGCTATATCGGTAACATCAAAATTGTTGAAACTTAAGGTAATTTCCAAAAATAAGGGGGAAAAATCGTGCAAAATTCCAGGGAAGAAAAAAAGAAAAATGTGATCGAAGTGCTTAACAAAGCTAGATCCATGGAACTATTGGCCATAACCCAATATATGAATCAGCATTACAATCTCGATGATAAGGACTATGGAGAATTAGCCGGCAAAATGAAACTGATCGCCATTGATGAAATGCGACACGGAGAAATGTTTGCGGAGCGGATTAAAGAACTGGGAGGCGAACCCACCACTGAACCTGACGGTAAAGTTGAAAAAGGGCAAAAGGTCGAGGTGATATTTCCATTCGATGCCAATCTCGAGGATGACACCATCGACCAATACAACCAGTTTCTAATGGTATGTCGGGAAAATGGGGACAGCATTAGCATGAAGCTTTTTGAAGCAATAATAGATGAAGAACAGATTCACTTTAATTATTTCGCTAATGTCAGTGAGCATATAACTAACCTCGGCGATACTTATCTGGCCCAGAAAGCCGGAACACCGTCTTCAACCGGTTTAACACCCAAAGGTTTTGCCGTTGGCACAGCAGCAGAATAGTCTCAATTCCATAAACCTGATTTTTGTCGGCCTTTTTTCAGGGGTTTGCCTTTCCAAAAGAATATCTTGGTAATTTTTTAATGCAAACCCCATATTCTTTCCCGTTAGCAACCTGTACCATCAAATCTGATGATGTCAATAAAAAAGATAGTCATATCGGCATCGCGCCGCACGGATATCCCGGCTTTTTACATGAAAGACTTCATGAAAGCTATCCACCGGGGATTTTTTCGTGTAACCAACCCCTTTAATCAGAAAGAATCTCTTGTGATGGCCACACCGGACAAGGTCCACACCATCGTCTTCTGGTCAAAAGATTACACAAATTTTCTCAAAGGGCCCTTTATTAAAAGCCTTCGGGATTTTGGTTATAACTTATTTTTTAATTATACAATTAATTCCCGGGACTATCTTTTGGAACCTTGTTTGCCTGGTCTTGGTCACAGGTTGACTCAATTGGAAACCTTAGCCGGGATTGTCGGCCCTGATGCCATTTTTTGGAGGTTCGACCCTATCTGTTTTTATCGTGGCGAGGATGGAAAAATTTGTCATAACCGCAGTGACTTTTTAAAAATCGCGGATGTAGCATCGGATTTGGGTATTCAAACCTGCATAACAAGCTTTTTGGATATTTATCGTAAAGTTCAAAAACGATTGTCTTGTGTACCTGGATTTTCTTTTCTTGACCCAACGATTGAAAATAAAATAAAAATTTTGCTGGAGATGGCCCAAGAGCTTAAAAAGCGCAATATCAATTTGTTAACTTGCTGTGAAAAGCAAATACTGGAATCTATTCCACCGGATTCCGGGATAAAAGCAAGCTCTTGTATTCCTAATCATTACCTGGCAAAATTATATGGTCCGAATGTTTCTTTGAAAAAAGACACTGGTCAGCGGATAAAATTTGGTTGCGGATGTCGAAGTTCCGTGGATGTGGGATCTTACCGTCATCAGCCCTGCTATCACAACTGTTTGTTTTGCTATGCCAATCCTGATGGGATCGGCAATAAATCCAAATGATGAAAATTGATTCGATTCAAATTGAAAATGGCGTTATTCTCGCTCCCATGGCCGGAATCACCAACCTTCCTCACAGACTTTTGGCAAAAGCTTCGGGGGCTTCTCTAGTTTGCTCCGAAATGGTGAGCGCCAACGGCCTGATTCGAGCGAGTCAGAAAACCCTTCGACTTCTTGACAGTCGGTTTGATGAAAAACCTTTATCCGTGCAGATGTTCGGGCATGATCCCTCTGTAATGGCTGAGGCTGCATGCATTATTGAATCCATGGGTGCTGATATCGTGGATATTAATTTCGGGTGCTCCGTAAAAAAAGTGGTTAAAACCGGCGCAGGGGTTGCACTCATGAAAAATGCAGGGCATACGGAAACACTATTAAAGACGGTCCGGAAAGCAATCCGGGTTCCATTGACTATCAAAATCAGAAGCGGATGGGATATTTCCGGAAAACAAGCGATTGAAATCGCCAAAATAGCCGAATTTCAAGGTGTGGATGCCATTGCGGTTCATCCTCGGACGGCATCACAAGGCTTTCGCGGTATTTCTGACTGGTCACTCATCACCAGGATAAAACAAAGTGTCTCCATACCGGTTATCGGAAATGGCGATATTAACACCTGGCAGGATGCCATAAGGATGACTCAGGAAACCGGTTGTGATGCGGTGATGATCGGAAGGGCAGCAATAGGAAATCCTTTTTTACTTACTCAGACGGCTTTGGCATTGAAAGGTGAAACACCCCCTGAAAATAATATGGATCGGCAACTTGGTATCATCAGAGAATATCTTCGAAATGCTGTGGAATATTTGGGTGAAAAGCATGCCATGTATACAATGCGAAGCCGTTTAGGATGGTTTGTCAAAGGGCTTGCCTATAACTGCCGGTTCCGTGAATCCATCAAACAACTGACAACAGAATCCGAGGCATTGGATCTCATAAACGCCTACCAGAAGGATTTAGATAATTTTTTTTCGAAACAGTAATAGATTTATCTTTTAAACTTAACCGGGTTTCCGACCTGAATGTTTTCTCCGAATAAGATTTCACCCGTGGAAAATTTATCTTCCATCTGTGAGATTCTAATCTCTCCGATTTTTCCCCCGGGTAGAATAAATCGCTGTCCGCTCAAATTTTCAACAACCTGCCCATGGTCATGGACTTCAAGAACATCACCACTTTTGATGCCGATACTATTTCCAAAAGACAAATACACCTGGTTGCCGTCCACGGATACCACATACCCGGTCCAGGGCTGAGCCATAATGGCATTACATATTTTCGGGGCAATATCTTTGGCCAGTTTATCTAGATTTTCGGAAATAGATGCAAAAAGTGCCGGCTGCCCTATCTTGAAAGCCTGTATCTCATCCGGAGCCATATTTATTATCTCATGAACAAAACGATCATCGAAAATTTTAGCACCGGTTTCCACATCAAGTACTTCCAGGAAAAACTGTGTCTGAAGTTTCTCTTTTGTTTCCCGAAACCATAATATACCCTCATCCTCCTGAGCTAAACTTAAATTTAATACCCCACCGGTAATGATCGCGGCCAAGCCCCCTTCCCTGCCTTTATCCGCCATTGTCAGGTTATCAAGATCCGACGATGCTGTCACAGCTTTCAAAGACTCTGGAAAATCCGCACCACCGGTAACCAACAAACGAATCTCTGAACAGGATTCGGAAATATATTTAACAATCATACCCTCAAAAACTCTTTCCAGAGCGAGCTGTTGAAAGATAGTCTCATTTTTAAATGGAATCAGTGAAACTGTTCTGATTATTCCGCTATCCGGACCTCCCATATAAGGTACAATTTTGGTGGTAGCGTTCACAGTAGCTTTAGTTGCCTTAACTGTCACATCCTTAACACCCGTAAAGGTGGAACACCCTGTAAAACAAACCGAAACAACTAAAAAAACAAACATCCTGAAGGTAATTTGAAAACTCCTTACCGCATTATATCGTAATATGACCATAATTGCCCTCGCCTCTCCTGAACTGCTATCCGCAGAGAATTTTAAACCTTAAACGGTATTTTTTTCTAATGAGTTCTGATAAAACTTCGTTGTTGATCAACCAAAATTTGTTTTAACATCTCTTTAAAAAAATAAAAACGGTTTTCTTTAGTATACCTATAACCTTGACACCCTGATATTTATCTGCTAGCCAAGACATGCAGCTGAAACTGCGCGATTATTGGAGCAACTACCCGGCACTTCGACACAAGCCGAAACATAGAGCATTGGACCGGATACCGGTCTTCGCCGGTATGACGTGAAGAATAAACCGAAATGAAATCGCTCTATGTTTATATATATACTATTTTAACATGCTTCACTACATCATTAATTTTAAACATTTTTCTGATAAATAAATGTGAAAGGTCTGAATCATGAGTGCTAATAAAATGGACAAGGTTGATGAACAAATTTTAAGGGCGGCTAAAGAAATCGTGGTCAAATTTATTGAAACCGGACGGGTATCACCCACTACATTTCCCGAAAATTTCAGGACCATATATCTCGCCATAGAGGAAATGGTAAGCGGACCGGTTCGTGATTTATCTGAAGAAGAAAGCATCGTGGAATAAAATGGGTCATGTGGATTTAATATTTTTTAGAACGAAATCGTTGTGCTACAGGATATCTTCGGCCATAACCGAAAGCTTTTGATGTAACCCGCAGCCCCGGTGCTGCCTGATAACGTTTATACTCGTTGCGGGTAACCCTTTGCACCACATCCTCTACAATCACACGATCAAACCCCATTTCCACCAGGTCATCCACCCCCATTGCCTGTTCGATATAAGCTTTGAGAATAGGGTCTAAAACTTCATATGGCGGAAGATCATCCTGGTCTGTCTGATTCGGCTTAAGTTCGGCGGAAGGGGCTTTTTTAAGAATATTAACAGGAATAATCTCCTTGTGCCTGTTGACATATTCGGAAAGCTCATAAACGGTGGTTTTGGGCACGTCTGATATAACGGCCAGTCCGCCGCTCATATCACCATACAGGGTACAATACCCTACGGCCAGTTCGGACTTGTTGCCTGTCGATAGAACCAGGCTTTTAAATTCATTGGAGAACGCCATAAGAATAGTCCCCCGAATTCTAGCCTGAATGTTTTGCTCGGTAATACCAAGGTCTTCATTATTGTTTTTGTTTAAATGGGTTGATAGGTTATCTAAAAAAGTATCAAAAATTGTATCTATGGGAACACAGGTATAGTGTACTCCCAAATTTACAGCCAATTGTTCGGTATCCCAATAGTTTTCAGAGGAGGTGAAACGGGAAGGCATAAATATATTGCTCACATTTTCACTGCCCAGGGCATCCACAGCAATGGACGTTGTCAAAGCTGAATCAATTCCACCACTTGAGCCAATAACAACTTTTGAAAATCCGCATTTACGCACATAATCTTTTGTTCCCATGGTCAGGGCTTTATATAAAGACTCCGTGTTGGTTTTGGATATGGACCGTAAACATCCAGGGTAATATTGGGATGATTCAGCCCTTGCCAAATCAAAGACGACTAAATCCTCCTCAAAATCCTTTGCCTGGACTTTCATTTCACCCTTTTTATCAAAAGCCACGCTGAGGCCATCAAACAATACACTGTCATTTCCCCCTACCTGGTTGGCATAAACCAGGGGTACCCGATATTTTCTGGCAATGGAACTGAGCATACTCCATCTGAAATTCCTTTTACCAAGCTGGTAAGGAGAAGCGGAAATATTGATAATTAAATCCGCACCATTTTGAATCAGGACCGGCACCGGATCAGTATGATATATACGGTGTTTGAAAAAATCCTTGTCGTTCCAGACATCCTCACAAATTGTCAAACCAATGGTTCTGCCTTTATAATTAAAGGTATCCGTCTTTTGGCCGGGTTCGAAATAGCGGGTTTCATCGAAAATGTCATAAGTGGGAAGCAACCGCTTTTGACATTCATGAATAACTTTTCCATCCTCAAAAAGCATCGCGGTGTTAAAGAGCGGATTACCCTCCTGCTCCGGATTCGGCTTAACAAGTCCGCAAATAACCCCTATAGAACTTATTTGATCAATGAGCAGATTTAAATAATATTGGTTGGCTTCGATAAAATCTTTTTTTTCCAGAAGATCCCGTGGAGGATAGCCCGATAGAACCAATTCCGTAAAAACCACCAGATCACAGTTACTTTCAATGGCCTTTTCGGCATATTGAATGATCTTTTTGTGGTTATATTCAAAATCTCCAATTATCGGATTAATTTGTGCAATGGCAATTTTCATCTCATCCCGTCATATTATTTTAAAATGTCATCAATTTTTAATTGGCGGTTAATCTACATTTGGAATTGAATCTTGTCAACCAAGCAATGATCGGCTAAGGTATAAGCAGGGCAAAAATCTTCACATGTATTGAGTGAGGTGTCAAATGAAACGTTATTTCATAATGGGCGCAATCCTTGCTCTGTTGATTATACTGATTTATCCGAATTATTCCATCTTGAAGATAAGATCAACAACATCTCAAAAATTTACCGTGCCCCAGCCCTCGTGGAGCAAAGAAGAACAGACCCTTTACAATCATGTAAACCATTTGGGTGAAACAATCGGCTCGCGCAGTTTCAGTGAGCCATCTAAAATCGTCGCATCCCGTAACTATATTGTCGACACCTTGCGATCGTATGGTTTGAACAGCACACTACAGGATTTTTTGATCAACAACATAACTTTTTCCAACATTATCGTCACTTTCGAAGGTTTGCGCAATCCGGAAGAAATAATTGTCATCGGCGCTCATTATGATACTATATTGGGAACACCCGGCGCCAATGACAACGCCGGCGCAGTGGCGATGCTTTTGGAACTGGCCGGGATCATGGTTGATTCAGCCCTTGACAGGACCTTGAAACTGGTCTTTTTTGTCTTGGAAGAACCCCCTATTTTTGGGACGAAAAATATGGGCAGCCGTATTTTTGCCCGCCAGGCACGGGAAAACAACATGGATATTCGTGCCATGATCTCATTGGAAATGGTGGGTTATTTCAGTGATAGTAAAGGAGCACAGGCGTTTCCGCTTCCCTTGATGAGCTTTTTTTATTCCACCACTCCAAATTTTATCGCCGTAGTCGGAAATCTTAAATCCAAAGCTCTGGTGAACCAGGTAAAAAAAGGACTAAAAACAGGATGTTCGGTTCCGGTTGAAACTCTGGCCGCACCCTCAATCGTTCCGGGGGTAGGCCTTTCGGATCATGCCTCCTTCTGGAAAGAAGGCTATCCGGCAATCATGATAACAGATACCGCTTTTTATCGAAATCCCAATTACCATCAGCCTTCGGATACAAAAGACACTCTTAACTACCAAACCATGGCCGAACTGTTCCGGGGTTTGATCCATGTGGCCGCTGATCTGTCAGTATCCAGGGCCGATTGATGATTAAAATTTTTCTGAATTTGTCTCCAAGTAACAGATAGCAGAAGATGTCAAATTTCTTTTAATTTGAATCATATTTGCCAAACAAAGAAGGAATCCAAAAATCACTTTAAGTCAACGACATTGAATAGCTCTTTATTTTCAGTAGTAATTTCCCCCGGTCTCATAGGCTTTTCTGCGGGTCTCAGCCATATCCTTCATTAAAGCATCCATCTTTTTCTGATCAGCCATCCAGGCCAGATAATTCTGTTTCAAAGGTTCCGGGAAGATAATCAGGCCTTCTTTTTCTTCCACACCGGCAAGAATAATCTCCGCAGCTTCATCAGCCGAGATCGCATCCTCCGGAGGTTTCAGATCGCCGAAAATCCCAGTTGCAACATTTCCGGGACAGACCGTAGAAAAAGCAATACCCAGGTGTTCATGTTCATACCGCAGCGCCTCGGTCATACCGGTAACTGCGAACTTACTTGCGCAATACACAGCCTGATATGGCGGAGCAATAAGTCCTGCAATGGACGAAGTATTGATAATATGCCCCGACCCCTGTTTTGCCATCACCGGAAATGCTGCATGCACTCCGTAAATAACTCCCCAGAGATTAACATCAATAATCTTCTTCCACATCTCCAGCGTCACTTTCTCAAACTGGATGGTCGCACCAAGACCTGCGTTGTTGAACATATAATCCAAACGACCAAACTCTGCCACCGCATCATCAACCACCTTCTGCACCGCATCATAGTTTGTCACATCAACAACCGCATAACGGCCACTTTTATATGTGGCAAGTCTTTCTTGGGCGTCATGAACACTTTTTTCAGGAATACCAACGACATATACAACTGCACCGCGCTTCAGCAATGCCTCTGAAATCGCAAAACCAATTCCGGATGTCCCACCGGTCACAATACAGATTTTTCCATCAAATACATCAGCCATTTCATTAACCTCCTTTATAAAAGTTCACGAGCAAGATCACCGCGAAGATTCGTCACCATTTTTGCAAATACACATCCCCGGTACTCAAGAATCGGCAGGTCGGTCAACGCATTGATAATGTGGGCCTGTAAGGGATTGTACATGGAATTCACCTTTGTCCACGCTACCTTGCCTTCACCGCTGTTGCCGGTAAGATACGTTGTATCCACGGGATAAAGAACCGCATGGGAAAGTGCCGCGCCTGGTTTTCCGACATTGGGAATATAGCGCCACCCAAGTTGATTAACCCTGCTGTTGCTGTTCATGGCTGATAGCTCCTCAACGCTGAACGTCTCTTTCAAATTCAGCTCAAGCTCCATAAACACCCTGCCTTCATGACTTGCATTCGCTGTAATGTGCCCACGGTAATTATGATAGTCAGGAATATCTGCAAAAATCTTAGGCATACCCGTCTCTTCACGACCGCCAAGAATCGGTGCCGTCTTATTCTCCCAGATAACAAGGACAAAGTGACCCTCGGTTCCGGAACTTATGTGCCGGGCCGGCGTCATTAATGCTATCAGCGTATAATGTCCCCCACCCATCCACTGAACGCTGCAACACTTCTGATATCCGACCGCTATCACCGGTTCGATGATTTCAAAGGCATCAGGCACATGCTGGGAAAGTTTAGCTTCATCAGTCAAATAACTGATGGCAATGGTTGAGACATCATCATACTGAAGATTGTGAAATCCATTGCCCGGCACACCGCCAAAATGCGCAGGCATTCGATATGAAAAGTTCTCATCAAATTTAAACATTTTCACTTTCCTCCTCTGTGTTGAGGTTGGTTAAATCTGAACAGTT
>Ga0105096_10000279_pt1 | contig 16362 bp, 11 predicted proteins | sample PPLLak3cmMay2015_FD_87036 | JGI IMG/M metagenome (GOLD analysis project Ga0105096, IMG submission 87036) | Freshwater sediment microbial communities from Prairie Pothole Lake near Jamestown, North Dakota, USA - PPLs Lake P7 Core (1) Depth... | ecosystem: Environmental > Aquatic > Freshwater >... | reverse complement strand
GAAATCGATCGGGTTGGCCACCGAGGAACCGGGATGAAGACACGCCAGCAGTTTATCGGCGGTAGGTCCCGCGATGGCGGGAACCTTCAGACCGCCCAGCGTCAGCGCATCGGTCAGCATCACCGCCGAGCCACCGGCGTGCGTAATGACGGCGATGTTCTTTCCCCGCAGTTCACGGTAGTGAAATACCGACGCCACGCTCAGCAGTTCTTCGCGGCTGCTGCAGTAGACGATGCCGGCCTTCTTGAACAGCGCGCGGATCACCAGGTCCGAGGTCATCAGCGCGCCGGTATGCGAGGCGGCGGCCCTGCTGCCCGCGACGGTGCAGCCGGCCTTGATGGCGGCGATGCGTGCGCCTTTGCGCACCAGCGAGGACGCATGCCTGAGAAGTTTCTGTGGGTTTGTGACCGATTCGAGGTAGAGCAGCTTCATAGTGGAATCCCGCTCCGGGTCATGGGTCAGGTCCATGTATTCGAGGACATCTTCGACACCGGTCTGGGCGCTGTTGCCAACCGAAAAAACATTGGAAAACCTGAGACCCGACGGTATACCGGCCTCGATCAGGAAAACTGCCGTCGCACCCGAACTCGAGACCAGGTCACAACCTTTTGGATCGTGCGGCGGGATCGGGGTGGTGAACACGCCGTGGTAATTGGCGTTCAGAAAGCCGATGCAATTGGGACCGATCAGGCAGCCGTTCACCGCGTTGACCGTTGCCACGATCTCCTGTTCGAGCCGCTTGCCCGCCTCGCCCGCCTCGGCAAAACCCGCCGACAGGATGATAAACGCGCGCGTGCCCTTGGTGTTGGCCAGGGTGCGCACGACCGCGGGGCACTGGGCTGCCGGAATGGAAATGATGGCCAGTTCGACACTGTCGATCTGCTCGACCGTCGCAACGCATGCGAGCCCCTGTACCTCGGTTTCCTTCTGGTTGACGACCAGCAGTCTGCCGGCAAAACCACCATCGATAATGTTCTTTAAAACCTTGCCGCCGGGTTTTTTGATATTGTCGGAACCACCAACCACAACAATGCTCTGGGGGTTTAGCAACGATTGATTTATCATGGCCTGAATTATGCTCGAAAACGGATGGAATTACCCTTGCCTACCCTCTATATCGCCAACAAAAACTATTCATCGTGGTCGCTGCGTCCCTGGGTCTTGATGCGCGCGCTTAACATCCCGTTCGAGGAAAAAATAGAACCCCTGCTGGCAGGTTCCAGTTGGGACAAGTACCGCACGTTCAGCCCCAACGGACTGGTCCCCTGTCTGCACGACGGCAAATTTGTCGTCTGGGAGTCCCTGGCGATCGTCGAGTACCTGGCCGAACACCACCCCGGCGTCTGGCCCCACGACGCTGAAGCCCGCGCCTGGGCGCGTTGCGCGGCAGCGGAAATGCACGCGGGTTTTGCCGCCCTGCGCAGCCAGTGTTCGATGAACTGCGGCGTGCGTGTCGTGCTCAATTCGATAAGCCCCGCACTGCAACGCAACCTCGATCGTCTGGATGAACTGTGGAACGAGGGTCTGAACCGTTTTGGCGGACCGTTCCTGGCCGGCAGGACCTTCACCGCGGCCGATGCTTTTTTTGCCCCCGTGGTGTTTCGCATCCAGACCTACAACCTGGTGCTGGGTGAGATCGCGATGGCCTATCAGCAACGCATGTTGAAGATCGAGGCGATGCGCGACTGGTACGCGGCGGCCATCAGCGAGACATGGCGTGAAGAGGATCATGACCGACAGGTATACAGTACCGGAAAACTGATCTCGGACCTGCGCGCACCTGCGGAAAGTTAAGGCTGTGGATCACGCCCGAACTTGCGCTCCTGCACATCGCGTTTTCGCCCGCTGAGTAGTCACCACTTGAAAATTGGTTGCCGACATTGGCAGAAAGACCGTGACCGGTCAAGGCAGAAAGCGCGTATCATAAACATTGTTGAACTGTGAGGCCAACGTGACCGTCGCCCTGATCCACCTCGATGCCGATAGCAACCTGGGTTTGCAGGGGCAAATCCGTCAAAAGCTGGTTGAAGGCATTCTCAATGGCACTTTTCCCGCCGGCTCAAAACTGCCCTCCTCACGCAGTCTCGCCAAGCAACTTGGCGTGGCGCGCAATACGGTGGTGCTGGCCTATGAACAACTCATCGTGGAAAACTATCTGGAAAGCCAGCAGCGCAGTGGCATATTCGTCAGCCAGCACATCCTTGCAAACCGCGTTGGCTTCCTGGGAAAACCCGCCGAACAGACCGTCGGCGACCCGCGTTGGCGCGAACGCATCCGCATGGATATACGCAAGGAGAATCAGTTTCACTGGCCATCCAACTGGCAGCAATACTCCTATCCATTTATCGATGGCCACTTTGACTCGTCGCTGTATCCAGCCGCCCAATGGCGTGAGGCCACGCGGCACGCACTGGGCACGCGCATTATCGACCATGGGGAGGGTGATGAAGGTCATGCTGACCACCCGGGTCTGATCGAAGAAATCCGCACAAAAATGCTGCCGAGACGCGGAATCAATGCGGCCGCAGACGAAATCCTGATTACCCTTGGCGGGCAGAATGCACTTTACCTGCTGTCACGTTTACTGTTTGACCGCACCACACTGGTGGCCCTGGAAGAACCTGGAAACCCAAAGATGCGGCAATTGCTGAACCAGACCGGCGCCGGCATCATCAACAGCCCGGTTGACGAACACGGCCTGGTCATCAACAACCGCCTGAGTGAAGCGCAGTTGATCTATGTGACACCCAGCCACCAGATTCCGACCGCCGTGACGATGCCTAATCAACGTCGCAGGAGTTTGCTGCAACAGGCAAAGCAATATGATCAGTTGATCATCGAGGACGACCTGGAGCATGAAAACAACTACCTCGGCCAGCCACACCCCGCGCTGCGCGGCATGGATACGGACAACCGCGTCATCTACGTTTCCGCCTTACCCAAGGTTCTGTCTCCGGGTCTGCGCATCGGCTTTATCGTAGCGGCGCCCGAACTTATTCGCGAGGCCCGTCATTTGCGCCAAATGGTGATCGGGCGCCCCAGTATGCTGACGCAAAGCACCGCGGCATTTTTCCTGTCCCTGGGTCACTACGATGCCTTCATGGCACGTCTGCACAAGATCATGGGTGAGCGCTGGCAGGCCTTACGCCAGGCACTGAACCACTACCTCAGAGACATTGAAATCGAGTTGCCGACACAGGGCGGGACTTCGTTGTGGGTGCAATGCCCCGCTGGCATCAAGGTCAAAAAACTGGTCAGCGAGGCCGCCAAGCGTGGTATTTTGATCGAACCGGACAACCATTACTACAGCACGCGTAAACATCCGAGAAACTACTTCCGCCTTGGCGTCACCAGCATACCGAAGGAGAACATACGCGCAGGTGTCATTCAGCTTACCGGCCTGATCCGGGAGTTGTGTGCCGACCAGATCCAGTACCTGGACCCGCATGATCCAAACCTGCTTGACGCCGATAAACTGCATGAAATCATGAGCGGTGCAACCATCACGACACATACTTTTTTTGGCGACCCCTGCACCATCGAATTACACCAGGACGGCAGCATGTCCGGGCGCTCCGGGCACGCCGATGAAGACTGCGACAGCGGCAGGTGGTGGCTGGAAGGCGATGTCTGGTGCCGTCAGTGGAAGGACTGGGGGTACGGTGAAATCAGCAGGCTGCAAGTCACCCTCGATGCCAGCCGCATACGCTGGTGGCGGCCTGCCGGGTGCCTGGTCGATGAGGGTATCCTGCACACCACAAAGACCTCTCTGGACTCATAACCACCGTAAAACTGGTCCTATACGCCCCGCCCACCGGTCGTTAATCTTGCAATCCACGTCTTGCCAAATCAGGCGAGTGAAAAATAACGGAACCGGACATGAGCTATCTGTCTATCGCGGGATTGCAACTGGAGTTGGGTGTTGAAGACAACCTGTCCGGCATCGAGCGGGAAATCGATCTTGTCAAAAAGCGTTTTCCATGGATCCAGATGGTGGTGCTGCCCGAGTTATGCACCTATGGCGCCAACAGGGAAATGGCGGTGCAACTGCCGGGAGAGGTCGAAAACTGTTTCCGGCAAGCCGCCAAAAAGAATGGTATCTGGTTAATACCAGGCTCAATCTATGAGCGCCGTGATGAGCGGGTATTCAATACCGCACCGGTGATCAATCCCGCCGGCGATGTCGTGGTCCGTTACGCCAAGCAGTATCCGTTTTATCCTTATGAAAAGAATGTTGAGGGAAGTGATAATTTCGTCGTTTTTGAAATACCCGGTATCGGCAAAATCGGCCTGGTCATCTGTTACGACATATGGTTTCCGGAAATCATTCGTCAACTGACGTGGATGGGGGCCGAGGCGATCATCGCACCCACGCTGACCAACACCATCGACCGTGACGTTGAACTGGCAATCTCGCGCGCCCATGCCGCCACCAACCAGGTCTATTTTTTCGGCCTTAACAGCGCCGGCCGGCTCGGTTACGGTCAGTCAATTGTGGTCGGACCGGATGGCACCATCATTCACCAGGCCTCGGCAAGCCGCGACATTATCGCCGTGGAAATGGACTTCAGCCATGTGCGCCGGGTGCGCGAAAGAGGGCTGCACGGTCTCGGGCAGCCACTGAAAAGCTTCCGTGACGCCAACATCAGCTACCCGGTTTACCAGCCGGATGCCGGTCCCGGCGCCTACGCCGGACTGGGTGTGCTTGAAATGCCCCGCAGGAAAAAATGAAGCACTCAAGTGACTTTTTCAAAGGTATTTTTAATGTGGCGCAGCTGCTTGCCAGCTATGCCGGGGACTGATCTAAACCATAAAATCGGAGCAAATCCATGATAGTCATAAAACAGATCAACAAAAAAGCGTTAACTATAGCCATAACTACGGCCATCATCGCATCCGCCCAGGCCAGCCTGGCGCTTGCACAGGATCAGGCCAATGAAATTGCAGCCGGTGAGGGTCTGGCCCTCGAAGAGGTTATCGTTACAGCGACCCGCCGGTCCCAGTCGTTGCAGGATATTCCTTTCAACATATCTGCCATCAGCGGCGATTACATCACGCAGGCCGGCATCGTCGATGCGACCGAACTGATGCGGGAAGTGCCGGGTGTGACGGTCCCTGACGGTGGCGCCCGGGCGGCCGAAACCAATGCCAGCGTGATGATCCGCGGTATCAACATCGACCCCAGCAGTACCGACAGGACCTACCTCTCGGCTCCCACGGTATCCGTTTATGTCGGCGATACACCAATGTATGCCAATTTCATGTTGCGGGATATCGAACGCGTTGAAGTGCTCAGGGGACCCCAGGCGACCCTGTACGGGTCCGGTTCATTGGGTGGGACCGTACGTTACATCATGAACCGGCCGGACCCCGAAGCTTTTGTCGGCAGCGTTTACGGCGAACTGGGCACCACCGATGGCTCTGGCGGTTACAACTGGAACGCGGATGTCATGTTAAACATTCCGCTGACCGAAAACCTGGCTTTCCGGGTCAACGGCGGGCGACTGGATAATGACGGCGTTATTGATTACCCCAACGTCTACAAAACCGATGCCAGCGGCAATCCCATAGCGGCGGGCGGCGATATACTCAACGGTGACCCTGTTTACTACAACAAGAAAGATGCTGACACCGTCGAGGTCAACTATGCGCGTGCTTCCCTGGGCTGGACACCCAACGAAGACTTCAACGCACTGTTGAGTTTCCAGTGGCAGGAGGGCGAATATGGTGGACGCAGACAGGTTACCACTGCACCCAACGGCTACGGAGAACCCTATGCTGAATACGAGCACGGCGCAGTAGTTCTCGAGCCTGCCTCAAATCACGCAACGTTGTACGCCCTGGAGATGGATTACGATGTCGGCTTCGCCACGCTCAGCTCCAGCACCTCCTACTACGATCGTGGATTTGAGAGCACCAGTGATAACACCGGCTTTTACGCCGCACAGGAAATCGGCTGGGCGCCCGGCCATTCGTGGCTCTATTATTATGGCTACGGCGGTTTTCGCAGGCCCGCGATCCCGGCCTACCGCACAGCCAACGAAGACGCCTGGGTACAGGAGTTTCGCCTCGTTTCAGACGGTGAATCTTCCGTGGATTGGGTCCTGGGCTTGTACTACCTCGACCAGAACGGTAATGCCGACCAGTTGACAACCGTGCTGGGATTCCAGCCCTGGCGTGATGCCAGTGGCTGGGCCAATGATTTCTATGGCCCCAGCAACGATACCTTTGTCTGGACCTATGACACGGAATTCAGGGATTCCGCCATATTTGGTGAGGTGACATTCAATATCACCGATGACGTCGATCTGACCCTGGGCGGTCGTTATTTCGACAATAAGAATACGGTGACTTCGCAAACCCTGCTGCCGATCTGGATCGGTAGTGTCTATGATTTCGGCGAGGCGCCCGAAACCACCACGACGGAGAAAGACAGCGACTGGTTATTCAAAGGGAACCTGGCATGGCATCTCAATGACGCTCAAATGCTGTATGCGACCATTTCTGAAGGCTATCGCAGGGGTGGAAGCAACGCCTCCCCGGTCTGGTATCCCGGCTGCGTGCGGTATTGCAACGACCCTTCCTATTCCTCGTTTGAAAGTGACAGCGTTGTCAACTACGAGATTGGTTTTAAAGGCTCACAGGAAAACCTCAGCTACACGATTTCAGCATTCTATATCGACTGGTCCGATCCCCAGTTGAACACGGCAACGCCATCCGGCGCATTCTACGCAGTCGTGAATGGTTCGAAAGCGACTTCCAAGGGCCTGGATCTGGAGTTGTCCTGGGCGATAACCGATGCACTGGTCCTGAGGGGCGGCTACGCTTATGTCGATGCCGAGCTGTCTGAAGATTTGTATGTACAAACGGGCAATCCCGACAACCCTTCCGAAAGGCTGGAGGCCAGTGAGGGAAACCAGTTACCCGGCACGCCCGAACACTCACTGAATTTGTCATTGACACACACCAGCACGCTGTCAAACGGTTTGCAATGGCTGAACAGGGGTTCGGTTTACTACCAGGGTGAGTCCGAGAACTCGATCCTGGACACTGCCGACTGGAACCAGACGCTGGATGCCTTCTCCCTGTGGAACTTTTCCACGACACTGGTTGGGGAAAAATGGAGTGCGAGCCTGTACGTCAAGAACGCATTCAATGAAGAAGGTACGACCGCGATATTCAAGGAAGGATATTTTGTCACCCGTCCAGAGGACTTTTATTATGGCCAGGGTCAGAAGACGTTTATATCCCAGCCCAGGACCATTGGCATTTCAGCAAAATATTGGTTTTGACCACCAAGTGGCATGATTCAGAATCTGCAAAGGCCGGCTCACCCCGGCTTTTTCAGCCTATGATATACGGCGATATGAGAAACACGAACGGCAACAAAGCGCTGGTGGACAGCATTTACCGCATGATGGAGAAACGCGACTTCCAGGGCGCCGGCAAAGCGTGTGAAAAAGTTACCACCCAATTCCCCCATCTCGCCGAAGGCTGGGTGGCCGCCGCAGAATTCTTTTTAAGGGTGGCAAACCCGCAACGTGCGCTTGAAATGGCCCGGCAGGCCATCGGGCTTGCTCCGGATAATGTCAACTGGATGTTATTGCATGCCAGGTGTTTGATGGAACAGGGCAATACGGCGGATATGCTGGCTGTCTTGTCGAAGCTGGCTGATCGGCCTGCCCTGACGCCCCACCAACACAATGAAATTGGCATGTTGCAGGCCCGCATCGACGATCATGCAGGGGCGCAGGAAAACTACTTGCAGGCCGTTGCGGCCCGACCCGAAGAAATTGAGTTTTTATTTAACCTTGCAACCTCACAGCGCTTTCGTGGCGAGATAATCCCGGCAGAAAACACGCTCAATAAGATCCTCTCCATTGACCCCAAAGATCACGAGGCGGCCGCCATGCGAACTTCTCTGAAAAAGCAGTCGATAGAGAAAAATCATGTTGCAAGCCTGAAGAATACCCTGGACCAGGGTGGGCTAAGCACTACCGGCCAGGTTTCGTTTTGCTATGCCCTGGCAAAGGAACTTGAAGACCTCGGGTCTTACCGCGAATCCTTTACCTACCTGAAACGTGGCGCGGATTTGCGCCGTGCCGGCATGCGCTACAACGTCTCGACCGACGTCGCGATTATCGACCGGATCATCGAGGTTTTTAACCGTGACTTTTTCAGCAAGGAGCGCAACGGTTTTGACAACAGGGAACCCCTGTTCGTCATCGGCCTGCCAAGATCCGGTACGACACTCCTCGAACGCATACTCGGTTCACATTCCTGCGTATACGCGGCAGGGGAATTGGGGCATTTTGGTATTGAGTTAACCAAACTTACGCGTCTGAAAATGGCTGGCAAACAGACCGGCCGGGCACAGTTCATTGCGGCATCCGCCGAGATTGACTACCAGCTTCTGGGCCGGAACTATATCCAGTGCACGCGGCCACTGACGGGTAAGACCCCACACTTTATCGACAAACTGCCTTTCAATTACCTGTACGCCGGACTCATCCATCAGGCACTTCCACATGCCAAAATCATCAACGTGAGAAGACAGCCGATGGATAGCTGTTATGCGATGTACAAACAGCTGTTTCGCGATGCCTATCCATTTTCCTATGACCTGGAGGACCTGGCTGCGTATTACCTGGCCTTTGACCGGCTCATGGCGCACTGGAACGCGGTTATACCGGGTGTCATCCATACGGTTCACTACGAGGAGCTGGTGCGGGACACCGAAGCGGAAGCCCGGCGTCTGCTGAGATTTTGCGGTCTGAATTGGGAGGATCGGTGTCTCGAATTCCATAAGAACACCACCGCATCGACAACCGCCAGCGCAACACAGGTCAGGCAGAAAGTCTATACAAGCTCAGTCGGAAGATGGCGGTCTTACGAGGAGGAACTGAAACCGCTCAGGCGTGCCCTGGAAGATTCCGGATTGTATATTTCGTGAACCTGCAACTCATTACAAAGCAAAGCGTTTTGCGGCAACTGCTGGTCATGGCGATCGTGCCAGTTTCAACCCTCATTCCGGGCATTTCGGCGGCCACAGAGCATGCAGATCTGGCGCTTCGCGGTGGTGCGATATACACGGCGGATGCAAGCCGCAGTTGGGCCGCAGCACTGGCCATCAAGGACGGCAGGATCAGTTTCGTCGGCCAGGACAATGAACTTGACAGCCATATCGGGCCGCAGACAACCCTCGTCGAACTCAAAGGCAAAATGGTATTACCCGGCTTCCACGATTCCCATATCCACCCCGTCAGCGCGATGCTGAAAACACAGATGTGCAACCTGCGGGAATTGAGCGGACTGGATGCCTACCTGGATAAAATACGCCAATGCGTCAAAGATAATCCGGGCAACAGCTGGCTGACGGGAAGCGGCTGGTCTCACGCCTATTTCAGTGACGATCTGCGGCCGGATAAAAAATTGCTGGACGCTATCGCCGCAGACCGTCCCATTACGCTCGGTTCATATGACGGCCACAGTGTCTGGGCAAATTCAATGGCCATGGAACTCTCGGGCATCGACGCAACCACCGAGAATCCAACCGCGGGCATCATCGAACGTTATCCTGGCAGCCGCGAACCCATCGGCCTGTTCCTCGAGGACCCGGCGATCCAGCTGATTCTCAAGGCCCAGCCCGAAGTTACCGATGAGGACCGTTTCAAGGCCTTGCTGGAAGTACAGACCTACCTGAACAGTCTGGGTATTACCAGCGTGCAGGATGCCTGGGTGGAACTGGATAATGCCGGACTCTATGGAACGCTACCGGCCTATCAGAAAGCCGCTGCCGAGGGCCTTTTGACTTTGAGGGTGGTTGCAGCGCTCTACTGGAGGCCCAATCGCGGCATGGAACAGCTCGAACGAATGAAGCAAATCAGATCAGGTGCAAATTTCGATAATTTCAGAGCGACCAGTGTAAAAATCTGGCAGGACGGTGTCATGCATACGCATACCGCCAAACTGCTTGAAGACTACGCCGACCGCCCCGGCGAACGCGGTCTGAGCATGTTTGAACAGGATCACCTCAATGAAGTCGTTACAGCACTCGATAAGGAAGGTTTCCAGGTGCATGTCCATGCCGATGGCGACGGCGCGCTGCGGGAAGCGCTGAATGCTTTCGCATTTGCCCGGGAGAAAAACGGCAAGCGCGACTCACGTCACCAGATAGCCCACCTTGAACTGGTGAATCCGGACGATATCCCCAGGCTCAGGAAGCTGGATATTATCGCAAATGTCCAGCCCATGTGGTCCACCAGCAGTCACTATATCGGCGACCTGATCAACGTAAAGCTGGGTGAAAAGCGCAAACGCTGGATGGAAATCAATCGCAGTTTCCAGGATGCAGGCGTGACCATCGCATACGGCAGCGACTGGTTTGTCACATCACCAAACCCGTTGGATCTTATTGAAGCCGCAGTCACACGTATCCGGCCCGCGCTGCCCCTGGATGACAAGCGAACCGCGAAACCCATGTTGCCGGGTGAAGAGGTAAACATTGGGGACGCCATCGTCAGTTGCACGATCAACGGTGCTTTCGCCAATTTTCAGGAGGACGTGACCGGTTCGCTGGAAGTCGGAAAACTGGCCGATATCGTTGTCCTGGACAGGAATTTATTCGATGTGGAAACGGTGAGGATTTCTGAAACCCGCGTATTGCTGACCTTTCTTGGCGGCAAACTGGTTTATGGCCACCTGCCACTTGAATCCGGTGAGAGCCAGTAGCGGTTAATGTTGTTAACGGACCCCAAACATGCTGACGTTGTGGTAAAGCAAGCCCGGAATTGCCTTGGCTGACCCTGGCAGATTTCGCTTGCAACTGGTCTTTGTTTTAGCGGTGCTGATGTCGGGCATCTGCCTTGCTTCAGGGACATCTGTCGTCCATTCACCTGTTCAGCCGGACCAGTCGCATGAAATCAGTGCCAATTTTCTCTTGGGTAATGATGCCTTGCAAACACCACTTTCAACACGGGCATTTACCCCACCTGAAGCGTCATCGCCAGCGCAGCCTTTTAGCGGCTTATTGACACTGGATGGCAACCATGACCTAACCGGCATTGCGATCGTAGTGGACACATTTCAGGTCAGCGGCAATGAACAACTGAAGGTGGCAGATCTTCCAGCCTTTTCCTTTGAGTATGTCAGTGATGGTGCCGCGCTCATTCCGGTGAAGCGTGAACCACAGCGTAGCGATCACCCTTATTGGGAAATCATTCTGGAACCAGGTCAGGTCTGGACAAGCACCGCTGACATGGGTTGGTCGAGGGCAGCCCTTCCATTTGCGCTGAAGGAAAAAAATCAAAATTGTACGCATAACGGCCTAATGACTTTTCTTTACAAGCAGGAAGGATCGATATCGCGTGTCGCCTGGCAAATTACCAGTGAGACCTGCCTGTACCTGAAGTTGAATTTATGGGGTGTTGTAAAGGCGGAGTACACACCCGTCCCGACACTTTCAACCACTGGGGTCGCCGCTGACTATCGCAAGGAGGTCGCCAAACGTTTACAGGTAAAATCATTTTCCGCATTTGAGACCGATTATCCAGGTCTCGATGCCGGCGCTTTTCGGCCATCCGGAATTGATGATGTAAGTGTTTATGGTCTTGTGTTCAACGGCGTTCACTACCGCAGTGAATGCCCGACACGTTACGGCCCTTACCCGTTTTGCGATGTGCTCGACCTGCCATCCTATTCACTGGCCAAGAGTGTCTTTGCCGGCCTGGCTTATCTTCTATTGAGCAACCGCTGGCCGGAATTTGCGGCAATACCGGTTTCCAGACTGGTTCCGGAATGCAGGCTTGCGGACCAACGTTGGGACGAGGTGACACCCGCTCATCTGGTCAATATGACCACCGGCAACTACAGGTCCGCCGTATTCAACGCTGACGAAGACAACGACATGGGTGGCTTTTTCGTGGCAGAGACCCACGCGGATAAACTACGCTTCAGCTGTGAAGCCTGGCCGCGCCAATCGCCTGCGGGTGCACAGTGGGTCTATCACACGACCGATACTTACCTGTTGGGTGTCGCCATGAACAACTTCCTGAAACAAAAACTGGGTGACGGAGCCGATATCCATCGGGACCTCCTTTATCCGGAAATTTTCGAACCGCTCAACCTCAGCCCCGTACTGTCATGGTCGCAACGCACCTATGATGATCGTGCCCAACCGTTTACCGGATACGGCCTGATATTTCACAGCGATGACCTGGCGCGGATAGCCCTGGCGCTGAACTCTGTCAGCAGCATCAGCAGTACCCTGGCAGATACGGACTTTGCAACAGCCATGTTCAGGGCCGGCGCGCCCTGGCCGGCGCCACCCGGGCCACAAAGGCTGGCCTACAGTCTTGGCTTCTGGGGCGTTGATGTTTCCGGCTGGATTGGGTGCTCCACGGCCACCTGGATACCTTTTATGTCGGGTTATGGCGGAATCGTGGTCGCGCTGTTGCCAAATGGGGGTGTTTATTACTTTTTTACCGACAGCAATCAACATGGTTTTCGCAAGGCCGCTGTTGAAGCCAATAAAGTGCTTAACTTTTGCAAAGAATAATACTTATGTACAACAACCTACCGAAAGTACCGCCCAACAGTATGCTTGCCAGGATCTTTCTTGCGTTCCTCACCTCGGCCGGGCTTTTCTACGTCAACATCATGCCAACCATCGTCAGCGGTTTGATCGAAGCCCTCGGTTTTACCAACCAGCAGGCTGGCAGCATTGCATCGGCTAATATGTATGGGGCGGCGTCCGGCGCCCTGTTTATCGTCTTTTTGGTCAAGCGGTTAAACTGGCAACTGGCCGCCACCCTTTTCCTCAGCGGATTGATTGCAATCGATTTGGCATCGATGCAGCTGACGGACCCGACGGTATTGCTGCTGGTTCGATTCTTACACGGATTTATTGGCGGCATGCTCGTTGGCACGGGGTTTTCGCTTATCGCACGCACCAGCCAGCCCGACCGCACCTTTGGCGTACTGCTTTTTGTACAGTTCGGTTTTGGTGGACTGGGTATCATGTTGATCCCCGGCCTGGTCCCGGAATTCGGCACGCAGGTACTGTTTTACTCACTGGTGGCATTCAATGCGGCAACCTTCCTGATGTTGCCCTTTCTGCCGGGCTACGCTGTCGATACGGCATTGCAACCGGCCCTGCATAGCGCAGACGGCGCCAGCCGGAAACTTCCCGTAATCCTGACCCTGGCCACGATTTTCCTGTTCCAGGCCGCCAACATGGGTTTGTTTGCTTTTATTATCGGCCTGGGTGAGTACTACAAGCTGGATTTGGGCTTTATCTCCACCACGCTGGGTATTGCCAACTGGCTGGGTCTGGCGGGGGCCGGCCTGGTGATTGTCATAGGCAGCCGTTTCGGTTACCTGAAGACCTTGCTTGGAGGGATCGTATTCACAACCCTGGCGATCTGGGCATTGCTCTACAGCAATATTCCGTGGATATGGATTGCCTCGAACTGCCTGGTCGGCATTACCTGGGGCTTTACCATCTCCTACCTGCTGGGGCTCGCATCACGCTTCGATGTGACCGGACAGATGGCGGCCATGGGTGGCTTTGCCTCCAAGATGGGGCTGGCATCCGGGCCGGTGTTGACTGCCTTTTTGCTGGGCGAAGACAATTACGAATTGATCATCATGGTGGCCACCGGGGTGATGGCTATCGCCGCGCTGATCGTACTGCTGCCGGCGCGCTTTCAGGACCGCATAAAATCTGACCAATGACTAATGAGCAGGACCGGCGGCAACCTGTTCAGCCGCCGTGCCGGGTTCTCAGCACCTCGATGAGCGACCCCAACTCCAGCTTGCGGCTGCGCAACAGCACCAGCAGGTGGTAGAGCAAATCCGCAGACTCGCTGAGCACCTCCTCATCGCTGCCGGCGACCGCTGCAAGCGCCGTCTCAACACCTTCCTCGCCCACTTTCTGGGCAATGCGCCTGACGCCGGATTCGAGCAGGGCCGTCGTATAACTGCCCGCAGGGCGTAGTTCGTCGCGTTCCGCGATCACGCGCTCCAGCTCGGCCAGGAACGCCAGATCCGGCAGCACCCTGCCGCCCACGTCGAAACAGGTGTCCAGACCCAGGTGGCAGGTGGGGCCTTCCTGGCGCGCACGGATCAGCAGGCAATCGGAGTCGCAATCGGGATGGATATCCACCAGGTCAAGGTAATGACCGGAAGTTTCACCCTTGGTCCAGAGTGTCTGCCGGCTGCGACTCCAGAAGGTCACCTGGCCGGATTCAAAGGTGACCCTCAACGCATCCCGGTTCATGTAGCCCTGCATCAGCACCCGGCCGTCAAAGGCGTCCTGTACGATGGCCGGTAACAGTCCACCCATTTTTTCCCATGCCAGTTCTTCAATTTTCATAATCTCACTCCAATGCCGGCGGCTGCCAGCATCTGTTTTAAAGCGGCTATCGGCACGCTGTTGTTGTGAAACACGGTCGCCGCCAGCGCCCCGTCGACATCGGCCTGTTTAAACACCTCGATGAAATGGCTGGCGTTGCCGGCCCCGCCCGAGGCAATCAATGGCAGGCTGGTCACACGTCTGGCGGTCTTCAGCTGCTCGATATCAAAACCACTGCGGGTGCCGTCGCTGCCCATGCAGTTGAGGACGATTTCGCCGGCCCCGCGTTGTGCGACCTCGGCAATCCAGTCCATGGTCCTGCGGCCCGTCTGCTGCATGTTCGCCGGGATGCCGGTCATCTGCCGGGTGACCCAGGCGCCGTCCTGCAATACCGAGTCTACACCGACCACAACACACTGGCTGCCGAATTCTTCGACCAGTTCATCGATCAGTTGCGGCCGCTGCACCGCCGGTGTATTGATCGAGATCTTGTCGGCGCCGCGTTGCAATACCCTGCGGGCCTCTTCAACCGAACGGATGCCGCCGGCGACGCAAAACGGGATATCGATGACCCCGGCGACACGCGCGACCCAGTCACTGTCGACCGAACGGCCCTCGGGGCTGGCCGTGATGTCGTAAAACACCAGTTCATCCGCACCCTCGGCACTGTAACGCGTCGCCAGTTCGATGATATCGCCCATGACACGGTGATCGCGGAACTGCACGCCTTTGACCACCTGCCCGTCGCGTACGTCGAGACACGGGATGATACGCCGCGCTAGATTTGAAACCGGCCCGCTCATGCCAGTACCGCGAGTGCCTCGGCCACGCTGAAGCGATTCTCCAGCAAGGCCTTGCCGGTGATGACAGCCGCGGCGCCGGTGGCTTTGAGTTGTTGCAGATCGGCAAGACTGCTGACACCGCCCGAGGCCTGCAACCGCAGACCCGGATAGCGTCCGGTAATATCGGCATACAGAGCGGTGTTGGGGCCGCTGAGCGCGCCATCCCTGCTGATATCGGTGCACAGCAGGTGCTGCAAACCGCCCGCCACCAGTTCATCGAGCAACTGCCACATATCCGCGTTGCCGCGGTCCGTCCAGCCGTGAATACGCGGCCACGGCACACCCTTTGCGTCGATGCGGATATCGAGGGCGGCGACCAGTTTGTCGGCGCCAAATTGCGCCAGCCAGGCAACAAAGCGTTTGCTGTCGGTCACACACAGACTGCCGACCACCGCGCGCGCCGCGCCTGCATCCAGCCTGCGCGAAATATCTGCCGCGCTGCGCACGCCGCCACCGGTCTGTACCGACTGCCGCGCCCGTCCGAGCAGGCTGAACAATGCCGTCGTGTCCGCAGCGGCGCCGTCCCTCGAAGCCGCCAGGTCCACCACGTGCAGCCACTGCGCACCCTCTTCCGCATAGGCGTCGGCAAGTTCCGCGGCGGCCAACGGGTAGTGCGTGACCTGGCCGAAATCACCGTGCAACAGGCGCACGCAGCGTCCGTCCAGCAGGTCGATGGCCGGTATCAGTTGCACTTCAACTCCAGGAAATTTGCCAATAGCCGGGCGCCGGCGCGTGCGGATCTTTCCGGATGAAACTGGGCGCCGTAATAATTGCCCTGGCGCACGATTGCAGTAAAAGGCTCTGCGTGTAGGCAGGTTGCCAGGGTGCCGGTATCGACAGGCGCGCAATAGCTGTGGACGAAGTAGAACCAGGGTTTTTCCGGCATGCCAGCGAGCAAGGCATCGGCACGGTTGGCGGTGGTGGTGTTCCAGCCCATGTGCGGTACGCGGATACCTGCAGAAGCTTGCAGTTTTTTCAGTGTTCCCGGCAGGATGCCCAGGCACGGCGTGTCGTCTTCCTTGGACTTTTCATACAACAACTGCATACCGAGACAGATACCCAGCACCGGTTGCCGCAATTCGCGAATGCACTGGATCAACCCCAGTTCCCGCAAACGCGACATGGCGGCGCCAGCGGCGCCGACACCCGGCAGCAGCACCCGGTCCG
>Ga0105096_10000278_pt1 | contig 16385 bp, 12 predicted proteins | sample PPLLak3cmMay2015_FD_87036 | JGI IMG/M metagenome (GOLD analysis project Ga0105096, IMG submission 87036) | Freshwater sediment microbial communities from Prairie Pothole Lake near Jamestown, North Dakota, USA - PPLs Lake P7 Core (1) Depth... | ecosystem: Environmental > Aquatic > Freshwater >... | reverse complement strand
CGACAATCCGACGCTCGCGCGCAGCATCCGCAACCGCTTTCCCTACCTCGATCCGCTCAACCACCTGCAGGTGGAGCTGCTGCGGCGCTTTCGCGCCGGCGCGACCGACGATCGCACCCGGCGTGCGATCCATCTCACGATCAACGGCCTCGCGGCGGGGCTAAGGAATAGCGGCTGAGCACGGCGGCCGAAGGCCAGGCCCGAAGGGCCCGTCGCCGGGCGAGGCCGCGAGGCCGACGCTGCACGTTGCGTCGGGCGGTACGGGGCAAGGAGGCCGCAACGGCTGATCTCACCGCGCTCGCCATTCGTCGGGCGCGAGCGTGACGCGCCTGCTGCGGATGCCACACTGCCTGGCGCCGCAGCGGGCCTGCCGAATCGGCCAGGGGGCGTTCGCGGCTGGACGTGATAGGCTGGCTCGACCACTGCGCTGGAAGCCCGACTTCCGGGCGTGAGGAGCCAACGATGGTGGTGTGGGGCGTGTTCTGGGGTGCGCTCTTCGGCTTGTTCGCCGGCCACGCGGGTGGCTCGGGCCTCATCCTCGGCGCGATGCTTGGCGGATTGGCGGGCTGGACGCTGCGCTCGGCGGTCGAACGGCGGGTCGCGTCGCTGCTCGACGCCCGAGGCGCGGCCGCGAGTTCGCCGGCGCGCAGCCCGTCGCCGGAGCCCCTCGCGCCGTGGGCTCCGCCCGAGGCGAAGCGGACCAGCGACGCCGAAGTCGCCCCGCCGGCAAGCATCGAGGTCGCGCCGCCACTTCGTGCCGGGCTGAATGCGCCAGGCTGGCTTTCGCCCCCGCCGGCGCCCGAGGCTGCGGCACCGCGGGCGCCGACTGCACTGGAGGCCGCGGTCGACCGCGCGCGCACCTGGCTGCTTGGCGGGAACACGGTGGCGCGGCTCGGCGCCGTCGTGCTGTTCATCGGGCTGGCGTTTCTCGCCCGCCTGGCGATCGAGCGCGACCTCTTTCCACCGCAGCTGCGGCTGGCGGCTATTGCGCTGGTCGCCGTCGGCATGCTCGCGGCGGGATTCCGGTTGCGCGAACGGCGCCCGGGTTACGCGCTGACGCTGCAAGGCGCCGGGGTGGCGATCCTGTACCTGACGGTCTTCGCCGCGCTGCGGCTGTACGGCCTCGTGTCGCCGTTGGCGGCGTTCGCGCTGCTCGTCGCGGTGTGCGCGCTGTCGGCACTGCTCGCGCTGCTGCAGGATGCGCGCGCGCTGGCGTTGATCGGCGCCGTTGGCGGCTTCGCGACCCCGCTGCTGGTCTCGACCGGGCATGGCGACCACGTGGTGCTGTTCGGCTATTACACGGTGCTCAACGTCGGCATCCTCGGCATCGCCTGGAAGCGGGACTGGCGGCTGTTGAACCTGGCCGGCTTCGGATTCACCTTCGGCATCGCCACATTCTGGGGCGTGCTGCGCTATCGCCCCGACGAGTACGCGAGCGCGCAGCTGTTCCTGGTGGTGTTCTGGCTGCTGTACGTGGCGATCGCGGTGCTGTTCGCTCTGCGCCGCGCGCCGCGGCTGACCGATTACGTGGACGCGACGCTGGTGTTCGGCGTGCCGCTGATCGGCTTCGGGCTGCAGGCGGGGCTGGTGCGCGACTTCGAGTACGGCCTGGCCTGGTCCGCGCTCGCCGTCGCCTCGTTCTACCTGGGGTCGGCGGCGCTGCTCGCGCGGCGGCGGCTCGCGCAGCTCCGGCTGCTGGTCGAATGCTTTCTTGCGCTTGGCGTGATCTTCGCATCGCTGGCGATCCCCTTCGCGCTCGACGCAAGCTGGACCGCTGCCGCGTGGGCGCTGGAGGGTGCCGCCGCGGTGTGGATCGGGGTGCGACAGCAGCGCCGGGCCGCACGCGCATTCGGGTTGCTGCTGCAATTGGGAGCGTGCATCGCGTTCGTGCAGCACCTGGGCGTCCGGCCGCCGCAGCCGGTGCCGGTCCTGAACGCCGACTTCGTCGGCGCGGTGCTGATTGCTGGAGCTGCGATCTTCAGCGCGCGCGTGCTCGCCGTACTCCATGGCAGTCAGGAATCGGCGCAGCGCCGTGGCTACGACGCGTTCGAGGCCTCGCTCGCCGTACTGCTGTTCCTGCACGGCTTTCTCTGGTGGCTGCTCGCGCTGACGCTGGAGGTCACGCGCCGGCAGGTTGGCGCCGATGGCGAGGTCGGGTTCGCGGTCGCGCCCGCGAACCGCGTGTTTCCCCTGATGGCCGGCTACGTGCTGAGCGCCGCCATCGCGGCTCGCGTCGGGCTGGCGCGCAGCTGGCCGGTGGCGACCTGGCCCGCGTACGCGTCGCTGCCGGTGATGCTCGCAGGCGCGCTGGCCGGCGCGGTACTGTTCCGGCACCTGTTCGAGCACTTCGGCTGGCTCTGCTGGCCGGTGGCCGTCGCCGCGCACCTCGTCGCGCTGCGGGCGCTCGACGCGGCGCCGAGCCGCTGGTGGGTCGCGGTACACGCGGGTGGCGTCTGCCTCCTGGTGCTGCTCGCCGGCAGCCTGAGCGTCGAGCTGATCGACCGTGCGCGACTGTGGCACACGAGTTGGGGCCCGGCCGCGGCACTGCTGGCGTGTGCGCTGGTGCTCCACGCGGTCGGACGCGCCTCCGTGTCGCCCGCGCTGACCGCCCGCTGGCCGCTGGACCGTTTCGCGGCTGCGTACGGCTGGTATGGTCTGCTGCCGGTCGCCGCGTTGACGGCGCTCGGCGCCGTGACCATGACGCTGACCCAACGCGGCGACGCCGCTCCGTTGCCCTACCTGCCGTTGGTGAACCCGACCGACCTCGCGTTTCTGCTCGCGTTGGCGGCGCTGTGGGGGTGGCGCGTACAGTTGTCGACCGCGACGTGGACGCTGCCCCCCTGGGTGCGCGACGAGCGGATTGCCATCGGGTCGGCGGGTGCGGTCCTGTTCCTGTGGCTCAACAGCGTCTGGCTGCGCGTCGCGCATCACTACTTCGGCGTGGCCTGGGAGGCGCGGCGGCTGTTCGACTCGTTCATCGTGCAGGCGGGGTACGCGTTGCTGTGGAGTGTGGCAGCGGTGGCACTGACGGTGTTCGCGTCCCGCCGCGGCCGCCGGGCACCGTGGCTGGCCGGGGCCGCGCTGCTTGCGGCGACCGTGGTGAAGCTCTTTCTGATCGATCTGTCGAATGCCGGCGGCGGCGAGCGCATCGTGGCGTTCGTCGGTGTCGGCGCGCTGATGCTGTTCGTGGGCTACGTTGCGCCGCTGCCGCCGCCACCCCCGCGCACGCGTGCCACGGACGAGCGGGAGGCGACGTGAGACTCCTTGCGGGCACCTTGCTCATCGGCTGCCTGTGTTCGGCGGCGGCGCTCGCTGCCGAGCCGCGGCCCGACGAATTCGCGGTTCGGTTCGACCTTGCCACCCAGGGCGATGGGCCGTTCTTCCGCGTGGCGCTGACCGCCGAGGTGGTGCGCCACAGTCAGTCGCCCGAGCTCGCCGATCTGCGGGTCTACAACGCGGCCGGCGAGCTCGTACCTTTCGCGCTCACGGCGCCGCTGGCGGACGAGCCGCGGACGACGCCGGTCGCGCTGGCGGTGTATCCGGTCACCGCACGCGTGCTCGCCGCCGCCGCCGCCGGCGGGAGGTTGGCGATCCGCAGCCACGGCACGTCGACCACGGTGATCATCGACGGCGCGAGCGAGGCCAGCTCGGCGCCGGTCGACCGTGTGGCGGCTTACCTGCTCGATGCGCGCGGGGTCAGGGAACTCGGCGTGGCGGTCGAGCTCGACGCGCGCTTCGCGGGTGCGCAACTGGTTCCGATCACCGTTGAAGCGAGCCGCGACCTCAAGACGTGGCACCCGCTCGCGCTTGGCGAGCCGGTGTACCGCCTTGGCGACGGGGACGCGCAAGCCACGCGCACCAGCGTGCGCTTCGCGCGCGCCGAGCCGCTGGAGGGGCAGTTCCTGCGCTTGACCTGGCCGGCGGCGACACCGTTCGCGCTCTTCGGCGCCACGGTCGCCACCATCCCCGCCGAGCGGACGCCGCCGCCCGACATGCGCCTCGACCTGAACGCTCCGGTGCGGGTGGACACGCACGCATTCGAATGGCAGGTGCCGACCCTCGTTGGCATCACCGCGCTCGACGTGCGCCCGACGCAAGCCAACGTCGTGGCGCCGGTCACCGTGTTCGGCCGTCCTGGCGTTGGCGAGCCTTGGCTCGCGATCGGTCGCGGTGTGGTTTACAGGATCGGGACCGGCGGCGTCGACACCTTGAGCCCGCCGGTGCGCGTGCAGCCGGGCAGTTACCACGCGATCAAGCTCGTGCCGGACGCCGGCGGCGCGCTCGGCGATGCGCCCGCGGCAGCGGTGCGCTTGCCCCCGCGCGAACTCCTGTTCCTGGCCCGCGGGGGACCGTTTGTGCTTGCCGTAGGCAACGCCGGCGCGCGTCGCACGGCCCTGGCACCGGCCACGCTGATCCCGGACTACCGGCCCGAGGCGGTGCGCGCCTTCGCCACCGCGACGCTTGGGCCGGCGCAAGTCGACGCCGGCCGCATTGCGTCCCCGCCGCGCACCCTGCTGGGCGTCGACTCGCGCACCGCGTTGCTGTGGGCGATCCTGCTCGGCGCGGTTGCCCTGCTGGCGGGGTTTGCGCTGTCGCTGCTGCGCAAGCTCAGGCGTGCCGAGGGCGGCGAGTCGACGCCGCGCTGAGAGGGGCGGGCGTGCCAGCCGAGACCCCTTTGCCGAGGGCATCTCGCGCGGTTGCACGGGGACCCGGGACGGTCGTGAGTCCTTCGGGGTTGATCGGGATCAACTATAATGAGAATGATTCGTATTGCCATTGACGACCCCCCGCATTGCGGCTACAGTCCGGCCCTCGAACCACCCGACCCCGATCACCCGCCGTCATGAATCGCCTGATTGCCCTGCTGTCGATCCTCGCCTGCGCGATCGCGCCTACCGTCTTCGCCCAGGAGCAGGTGCTGAACCTCTACTCCGCGCGCCACTACCAGACCGACGAGGCGCTGTACCAGAACTTCACCAAGCAGACCGGCATCCGCATCAACCGCATCGAGGCCGGCGACGACCAGCTGATCGAGCGCCTGAAGAGCGAGGGCGCGAACAGTCCCGCCGACGTGCTGCTGATCGTCGATGCTGCGCGGCTTGCGCAGGCCGATGACCTCGGCCTGTTCCAGCCGGTGAAGTCGAAGGTGCTCGCGGAGCGCATTCCCGCGGAGCTGCGCGATCCCGAGGGCGGCTGGTTCGGCCTGTCGAGCCGTGCGCGGATCATCGTCTACAACAAGGCCACGATGAACCCCGCCGACGTCGCCACCTACGCCTCGCTCGCCGACCCGAAGAACAAGGGCAAGGTGTGCACGCGCTCGGGCAGCCACCCCTACAACCTGTCGCTCATGTCGGCACAGATCGCGCACCTCGGCGAGGCGCGGGCCGAGGCCTGGGCGAAGGGCATCGTCGCGAATCTGGCGCGCAAGCCCCAGGGCGGCGACACCGACCAGATCAAGGCGGTTGCCGCGGGCGAGTGCGGTGCGGCACTGTCGAACAGCTACTACTACGCGCGGCTGCTGCGCTCGACGAAGCCCGAGGACCGCGAGGTCGTCGCGAAGACCGGCGTGGTCTGGCCCGACCAGGCCGGGGCCGGGACGCACCTCAACATCTCCGGTGCCGGCGTGCTCAGGCATGCCCCGCACCGCGACAACGCGATCCGCTTCGTCGAGTACCTGGCGAGCGACGAGGCGCAGGGCTACTTCGCCGACGGCAACAACGAGTGGCCGGCGGTGAAGGGCCTCAAGGTGAAGAACCCCGCGCTCGAGGCGATGGGGACCTTCCGCGCCGACCCGCTGCCGATCGCGACGCTCGGACGCAACACGCCGGTCGCGCAGAAGCTCGTCGATCGGGCTGGCTGGCGGTAAGGCGTCCCTTTCGCGGGGCGGAATCCGTCAGCCCCGCGCCACCCGACGCGACGCGCGGGCGAGGAACAGCATCGGCACCAGGCCGACCGCGACGATCGCCAGCGACGGCAGCGCGGCCTCGGCAAGCCGCTCGTCGCGCGCGAACAGGTACGTTTGCGTCGCCAGCGTGTCGAAGTTGAACGGCCGCATCACCAGCGTGGCGGGCAGCTCCTTCATCACGTCGACGAACACGAGCAGGAACGCCGCCGCGCCGCTTCGCGCGAGCAGCGGCACGTGCACGCGCCGCAGCGTCTCCAGCGTGCCGGCGCCGAGGCTCCGCGCCGCGGCGTCCATCGCCGGCGTGATCCGCGTGAGCCCCGGCTCGATGCCGTTCCACGCCACGGCGAAATAGCGCACGAGGTACGCGTACACGAGCGCGAACACCGTGCCGGTGAGCAGAAGGCCAGGGTTCGTGCCGGTGACGCGCCGCACGGTGTCGGCGAGGAACGCGTCGGCGGCGCCCACCGGCAGCAGCACACCGACCGCCAGCACCGTCCCGGGTACGGCGTAGCCCAGCGTCAGCAGCTGGCTGGTGCCGCGCGTCGCCGCGGAGGGCGCGATGCGCACCGCGTAGGCGACCAGCACGGCGAGCGCAACCGCCAGGACCGCGGCGATCGTCGAGACCCGCAGGCTGTTCCACGCCCAGGTCGCGAAGCGGCCGGGATCCACCACGCCGGGATCGGCTAGGAACAGCCGCACGAGCAGTAGCACCGGGATCAGGAAGCCCACCGCGAGCGGAATGATGCACACGATCGTTGCGACCCACGCCCGCGCGCCGGTCAGCTGCGGCGCCACCGTCGGCGCCACGGTACGCCCGCGCGTGCTGCCCGACACCCGCGCCGCCTTGCGGGACATGCGCTCGAGCGCGAGTGCCAGCACGACGAAGCCGAGCAGCGCGATGGCGAGCTGCGCCGCGGCGGCCCGGTCGCCCAGCGAGAACCAGGCCCGGTAGATGCCGGTGGTGAAGGTGTCGACGGCGAAGTAGGCGACGGTGCCGTAGTCGGCAAGCGTCTCCATCAGCACGAGCGCGATGCCGCCGACGATCGCCGGCCGGGCCAGCGGCACCTCGACGTGCCAGAACGCCCTGCGGCGGTCGAGGCCCAGCGTGCGTGCCGCCTCGACCAGCGCCGGCGGACGCTCGAGGAACGCGGTGCGCGCGAGCAGGTACACGTACGGATAAAGCGTGAACACGAACATCACCGCCGCCCCGCCGACCGAACGCACCTCGGGGAAACGATAGTCGTCGCGGGACCAGCCGAAGGCCTCGCGCAACGCCGTCTGCACCGGCCCCGCGTACTGCAGCGCATCGGTGTAGGCGTAGGCCATCACGTAGGCCGGCATCGCGAGCGGCAGGAGCAGCGCCCAGCCAAAGATCCGGCTGCCGGGGAAGCGCCGCTGCGCGATCAGCCACGCCGTCGCGGTGCCGCCGATGCCGGCACCCGCGCCGACCAGCAGGGCGAGGAGCAGCGTGTTCGCGAGGTAGTCGGGCAGCACCGTCTGCGCGAGGTGCGACCAGGTGTCCCCGGCGCCGGGCGCGACGGCGCGCGCGAACACCGCGACGATGGGCAGCGCCGCCACCGCGGCGAGCGCGATCGCGAGCGCGGCGAGCGTGTGCCTCGGCCCGTGCATCGTCACGCGGCGGCGGGCGTCGCGCGGGTGCGCGCGAGCAGTCGGCAGGAGGCACGCATGCGCCGATTATAGGGGCCGCCACCAAGGCATCCCTCGCCCCACGCCCGTCGCCCGGCGCGGCGCGGGCCGCAGCGCGGCGCTATAATCGGCTTCGCGCGTTGGCGCCGCATCGATCGCGCGTCGCCCGCCGCGTCGTGCGGCTCCCGGCGACCTTCGATGCGCATCCTGATCTCCAACGACGACGGCTACTTCGCCCCCGGCATCGAGCATCTCGCGCTGGTGCTCGGCGCCCGCCACGACGTCACCGTCGTCGCGCCGGAGCGCGACCGCAGCGGCGCGTCGAACTCGCTCACGCTCGACCGTCCGCTCATGGTGCGGCGCGCGCCGAACGGCTTCATGTTCGTCAACGGCACGCCGACGGACTGCGTGCACCTCGCGGTGACCGGCCTCCTCGACACGCTGCCGGACCTCGTCGTCTCGGGCATCAATCTCGGCGCCAACATGGGCGACGACACGATCTACTCGGGCACGGTCGCGGCGGCGACCGAGGGCTACCTGCTCGGCATCCCGGCGATCGCGGTGTCGCTCACCTCGAAGGCCGGGCGGCACTTCGAGTGCGCGGCGGCGGTGGCACTGGAGCTCGTGGAGCGCCACGAGCGCTCGCCCGCGGGACGCTGGCTGCTCAACGTCAACGTGCCCGACGTGCCGCGCTCGGACCTCGCGGGCATCCGCATCACCCGTCTCGGTCGACGCCACAAGGCCGAGAACGTGATCCCGACGAAGAACCCGCGTGGCGAGACCGTCTACTGGGTCGGTGCCGCCGGCCCGGCGGCCGATGCGGGGGAGGGCACCGACTTCCACGCCACCGAGAGCGGCTACGTGTCGGTGACGCCACTGCAGATCGACCTCACGCATCGCGAAGCGATGCCCGACGTCGCCGCGTGGTTCGCTCGCTAGCCGCTCGGTTCGCATGCTGACGAACCGCTTCGACGGCATCGGCATGACCTCGACGCGCACGCGCACGCGCATGATCGACCGGCTGCGCGAGCAGGGCATCCGCGACGAGGTCGTGCTCGCGGCGATGAACGCCGTGCCCCGCCACATCTTCGTCGACGAGGCGCTCGCGATCCGCGCCTACGAGGACACGCCGTTGCCGATCGGCAGCGGCCAGACCATCTCGCAGCCCTGGGTGGTGGCGCGCATGTGCGAGCTCGCGCGCCATGGCCGCGAGCTCGACAGCGTGCTGGAGGTCGGCACCGGCTGCGGCTACCAGACCGCGGTGCTCGCCCAGATCGCGAAGACGGTCTACACCGTCGAGCGCATCGGCTCGCTGGTCAACAAGGCCCGGCGCAACCTGCAGGCGCTCAAGGTCGGCAACGTGCGGTTGAAGCACGGCGACGGCGGCTCCGACCTCGGCGAGGACCTCGACGTCGACGCGATCATCGTCGCCGCGGGGGCCACGCATCTGCCCGCCACGTTGCAGAAGCACCTGAAGCCGGGGGGGCGCATCGTCGTGCCGCTCGCGTCGCGCGACGAGGGCGAGCGCGGCGTGCAGCGGCTCACGGTGTTCGAGAGCGCGCCGTCGGGACTGCGGGAGACGACGCTCGATGCGGTAAGATTCGTGCCGCTCCTCGCGGGCCGCGCGTGAACCGCCGCGCGCGCGCGGAGTCGAACCGACCGATGCGGCCCGATACGATGCTCCACTCCGCGGTGCGGCTCGGCCTGCCGCTGGCTCTCGCGCTCGTCGTCGGCGCCTGCGCGACGCGCACCGCTGCGCCGGTGGAGGAGCGCCGCACGCCGACTTCGCGCACGCAGATGCCTCCGGCGGCGCAGGTGCCGTCCCCCGCGTTGCCGGCGACGCGCGCTCCCGAGGTCGACACGCGGCCGACGACGTACACGGTGAAGCGAGGCGACACGCTGGCGGCGATCGCGCTCGAGTTCGGGCTGGACTACCGCGAGGTCGCGGGCTGGAACGGCATCGACAATCCGGACCGCATCCTGGTCGGTCAGGTGCTGCGGCTCGCTCCCCCCGGCGAAACGAGAGCCGGCGCGATGGTCGATGCCGCGACCGGCGTCACGACTACGCCGCTGAAGGCCGTGCCGCCGGTGGTCGAGTCGCGCCCCGCGGCCGCGGCGGGCGTCGTCGCGGCGACGCCCGCGTCGCCGCGCAACACCGACACGCTCAAGGTCTCGCCGAAGGCACTGAAGGAGCCTTACTCGGAGGCGATGGCGCGCGAGATGGCGAAGGCTCCCGTCGAGCCGCTCGTGATCGCCAAGGCCGAACCGTCACGCGCGCCAACCGCGGCCACGCCGGCCACGGTACCGCCGGCCACGCCTGCCACGGTACCGCCGGCCGCGCCTGCCACCGTACCCCCAACACCTTCAACGGCCCCCGCGGGACCGACCAGCGCGGATGCCGAGGACGACATCGAATGGGTATGGCCGGCGCGGGGCAAGCTCGTGACCGGCTTCTCCGACACCGCGAACCTCAAGGGCATCGACATCGCGGGGCAGGCCGGCACGCCGGTGATCGCGAGCGCCGGGGGCAAGGTCGTGTACGCGGGGGCGGGGCTTCGCGGCTACGGCAAGCTGGTCATCATCAAGCACAACAACAAGTTCCTGTCCGCCTACGCGCACAACCGGGAAATCCTGGTCAAGGAAGGCCAGCAGGTAACCCGCGGCCAGAAGATTGCCGAGATGGGCTCGACCGACGCCGATCAGACCAAGCTCCACTTCGAGATCCGTCGGCTCGGCAAGCCGATGGATCCGCTCAAGTACCTGCCTCCGGCGAGCTGATCCGCGGGCCGGCGCGCAGGGCGGCAGGCGCGGGCAGCACCTCGACGGCGCGCTCGAGCGTCGCGACCAGCGCAACGCGCTGGTGCGGTCCGGTGCGGCCGTAGCGCAGCATCGCGTAGGACTCGCCGATCGCGTGGAAGGCGATTGCGAACTCGGGCCAGCGCCGTGCGGCACGCTGCGTGAACGCGAGCGGACCTTCGTGCATCTCGCGCGGCAGCCCGGCGCGTGCGAGCGTCGTGCAGACGTCCGACCAGAGCGCCGCGGCGCGCTCGCCGCGCCGGCGCGATAGCGCCAGCATGGCGAGCACCACGGCCATCCACGCCGCCGCGGCGAGCGCCAGTGCGCCCATCACCTGCCAGGGGGCGTTCGGCTCGAGGTGCAACGATCGCCACAGCTCGCGCTGGCGCCCGTAGTCGAAGCCGACGACGTTGCGGCGCCAGGCGTGGTTGAGCGCGTCGAGCATCAACTGCGTGCTCTTCAGGAAGCCCGAGTCGAGTCGCGCGAACAGCGGCAGCTGCTCCGCATTGGGCAGCGCACGCGAGATGCCCGACTCGATGCGTAATGGGGACACCGCACCCGTCGGATCGAACCGCTCCCACGCACCGTCGATCAGTGCCTCGGTCCACGCGTGGGCGTCCGACTGGCGCACGATCAGGTAGTTGCCGCGCGGATTGAACTCGCCGCCCTGGTAGCCGGTGACGATGCGCGCCGGGATGCCGGCGCCGCGCAGCAGCACCGCGAACGCGCTTGCATAGTGCTCGCAGAAGCCGCGTCGGGAGTCGAACAGGAAGCCGTCCACCGGATCGCGGGGATGGACGACGCCGGGTGCGAGTGTGTAGGTGAAGTCCTGGTCGCGGAACATCGCGAGCACGGCATGGATGAACGCGCGGTCGTCGGCATGCTGTTCCCGCAGCGTGCGGGCAAGTTGCTGGGTGCGCGGGTTCGTGCCGGGGGGAAGGCGCAGGTTCTCCGTCGCGGCGCGAGGCCCCGCGGGATGCCGGTCCGCGAGCAGCGAGAGCTGCGCGTAGCGGCGGACCTGGCCGATCGGCCGACGGGCGACGAGCTGCTGGTCCGCGGTCAGCACGACATCGGCGATCGTGCCGGCGTCGGTGAAGCGCGGCAGTGCCGCCGGCAGCTCGAGCGCGAACAGCCAGGGGCTCTCGTTGGCCTCGAGCGTGACCGTGTACGCGACCCCCTTGCCCGCATCCGGAACGAGCGCGCCTTCGGCCCGCGCGAGGGTGGCCGACCAGCTGCGCCCGTCGAAGCGCGACATCACGGGCCCGCGCCAGTAGCGCAGCGAAGCCGGAGGAGGGGGGCCGTCGAAGTCGGCGCGCAACGCCACCGTGTCTTCCTGCGTGAGCTCCGCGATCATGCCCGGCGACATGGTGTCGGACAGCCCGGTCGTGGCGCGCGAGGCCTGCGGCAGGCCCCACAGCGGCATGGCGAGCCGCGGGAACAGGACGAACAGCAGTGCCGCGAGCGGCAGTCCCTGCACGATCAGCTTGCCCGCCGTGACGAGCGAGCGGCGTGGTGCGGCGGCCGCGGCCGATGCCGGGCTGCGCGCCGCCAGTGCGGCGAGCGCCCCGCCGAACGCGAGCACCGCGGGCACCGCGGCGGCGAGGGCGAATGGCGATTGCCCGAACAGGAACGGCGTCACCATCAGGAACGCGGCGAGACAGAGCACCAGCGTGCCGTCGCGCGCCGTGCGCGACTCCAGAAACTTGATGCCCGCGAGTACGAACAGGAACGCCACCGACGGGTCGCGCCCGACCAGGTAGCCGTACGAGGCCCGCACCAGGAACGCGGTGATCACCGCGAAGACCACCAGCGCCCACGACGGGATGCGGGCGGGGGCGGTGCCGGGCCGCGCGCTGTCGCGCGCGGCGAGCCGCATGCGCACCACGACGAGCGCCATGCCGAAGACGGCGATCCAGAGCGGCAGGCTGATCGCGTGCGGCAGTTGCGCGCAGACGAGCAGGATGCCCAGCCAGCGAATCTGCAGCGGCGACAACAGGTCGACGTCGCGACGGCTGGTGTGCCGCCTGAACAGCGGCCACGCCCGGGCTGTCATCGACGCGGCCTCGGATGGGTGCTCGGGGCCACGCCGGGTGGCTCGAACAGCGCGAGCGCGCAAAGCGCGTCGCGTCGATGTTCGCGCCCGAGCCCGGCCGGCAGGTGCAGGCCCGGCAGCGACAGTGCGTAGGAGCGGCCGGCGCGCTCGCACGCCAGCACCCAGGCGGTCAATCGCGCAAGGCGCGTTTCGCGATCCAGCGTCCGCGGCAATGCCGCGTAGTCGAGCAGTACGGGTCCGCCGCCACCCGCGCCTTCGAACTCCTTCGTGTACCAGCCGCCACCGCGCGCCACGGCCTTCCACGCGACGCGCTGCATCGGATCGCCGCGCTGGTACTCGCGCAGGCCGGCGAGCTCCGCGTCGCCTGCTCCCGACAGCGTCGCCTGGTCCGCGGCAAGCGTTCCCGGCGGCAGCGCGGGGGCGCCCGGCTCGGGCGCGGGATAGGCGATGCCTTCGAGCGGGAAGTGCACGTACGACCAGCCGCGCCACAGCCCGAGCGGCCAGGTCGACGACACGGTGACCCGTCCCAGCGCGACGCGACCGCGCCGCGGCGCGTCCACTTCAATCGTGATCGCCGGCACGGCGTCGAACGCGACGTCGACGACCTTCGGGGACGACCCGCGCGGGACGAGCTCGATCGCGACGCGGTCACGGCCGCCCGGATCGAGGCCCAGCGTGAACGCGATCCTCGCGCCGGCGAACGTCTCGCCGGCGCCGCTCGGGCGCAGCGTGAGCCCGGCCAGGTTGCGGAACGTGTGCAGCAGTGCCGCGCTGACGAGGCCGGTGAGCAGGAACGTGACGACGAGGCCGAGCGCGAGGCCGTAGTTGAGCGACGCGACCAGCATGGTCGCGAGCGTGCCGATCACGGCGAGGCCGCGACGCGACGGCACGATGTAGATCCGCGCGTGCGCCAGCGTGACCGCGGGGCCGTCCGAAGGCGTGCGGCGCAGGAAGCGCTCGCGGGCGCGCTCGACCCATGCGAGCGGCAATGCGGCGACGCGCGACGACGCGGGCATCGCGGCGAAGCGTGCGCTACGGTATCGCGACGGCGCGCAGCAGCTCCTGCGCCTGCAACGCACCCGTGCGCGCGCCCCCGGCGAGCCGATGCCCCGCGACGGACGGGAACACGCGCTGCACGTCCTCGGGAAGCACCATCGGACGACCCCCGATCAGCGCGTGCGCGCGGGCCGCGGCGATCAGCATCAGTCCGGCGCGGGGCGACAGGCCGCGGCGCGTTCCGGTGTCGGTGCCACTGCCGCCGCGGCTCGCGGTGAGCAGCGCCTGCACGTAGTCGAGCAGCGCCGGTGCGACGTGCACGGCGGCGGCTTCGCGTTGCCATTCGACGAGCGTCGCCGCGTCGGCCACCGGCTCGAGGTCGGCGATCCGCGCCCGCCGGTCGCCGCCGGCGAGGAGCTCGCGCTCGGCCGCCGCATCGGGATAACCCAGCTCGATCGCCATCAGGAACCGGTCGAGCTGGGATTCCGGCAGCGGATTGGCGCCGATCTGCTCGACCGGGTTCTGCGTCGCGATGACGAAGAACGGCTCGGGGAGCTTGCGGGTCTCGCCGTCCTGCGACACCTGCCGCTCCTCCATCGCCTCGAGCAGCGCGCTCTGCGTCTTGGGCGGCGCCCGGTTGATCTCGTCGGCCAGCACGACGGCGTTGAAGATCGGTCCGGCGTGGAAGCGGAACACCTGCGCCGCGCTGTCGAAGATCGACACGCCGAGCACGTCCGCCGGCAGGAGGTCGCTCGTGAACTGGATGCGCGAGTAGCGCAGGCCGAGCGTGGCCGCGAGCGCGTGGGCGAGGGTCGACTTGCCCACGCCCGGGATGTCCTCGATCAGCAAGTGGCCGCGCGCGAGGAGGCACGCGAGCGCGAGCTCGATCGGGCCTTCCTTGCCGACGATGATGCGCGAGAGCTGCGAGAGCGCGGCGGCGAGCCGCGTCGAGGTGGGCACACTGGAAGAGGCCGGGCGGACGGTCACGGGGAGGTCGGGGACGGATGAATCGGGGCGTGCGGACCCGCGCCGGGCCCGTCGAGAGGGCACTCTAGCGTGCGGTCGACCGCTCGTCAGCACCGGCGGGCGCAGGTTAAACTCCGTTCAGCGGCTGCCCGCCGGTCCCCCGCAACCACGACCCGCAACCAAGACGACGAGCGACGTGCTCACCGCCTACATCACCCATCCGTCGTTCATGCTCCACGAGATGGGGCCGTATCACCCCGAGTGCCCGGAGCGCCTCGCCGCGATCGGCGATCGCCTGATCGCCGCCGGCCTCGATCCCTATTTGCACCACTACACGGCACCGGCCGCGACGCGCGAGCAGGTCGCGCGCGTGCACAGCGCCGCCTACATCGACGAGATCGAAGGCGCCGTCCCGGAGAGCGGGCTGCACTACCTCGACCCGGACACCGCGCTCAACCCGCACTCGCTCGTCGCCGCGAGGCACGCGGCCGGCGCGGTCGCGCTCGCGGTCGACCTCGTGATGTCCGGTGAGTGCAAGACCGCGTTCTGCGCCGTGCGGCCGCCGGGCCACCACGCCGAACGGCGGCGTGCGATGGGCTTCTGCCTCTACAACAACATCGCCGTCGGCATCGCGCACGCGCTCGAGCACCACGGCCTGTCGCGCGTCGCGGTGATCGACTTCGACGTCCATCACGGCAACGGCACCGAGGACATTTTTGCGGACGATCCCCGGGTGCTGATGGCCTCCACGTTCCAGCATCCGCTCTACCCGTACTCGGGCGACCACCCGCAGGGACCCAACATGGTCAACGTGCCGCTCGCCGAAGGCAACGGCAGCGAGGAATTCCGCGCCGCCGTGACCGAGCGCTGGGTGCCCGCGCTGGAGGCACACCGCCCGCAACTGCTGTTCATCTCGGCGGGATTCGACGCGCACCGCGAGGATCCGCTCGCGGGCCTCAAGCTCACCGAGGCCGACTACGCGTGGGTGACGCGCGAGCTGATGGGCGTCGCGCGGCGCCACTGCGACGGGCGCATCGTCTCCTCGCTCGAGGGCGGCTACGCCCTCTCGGCGCTCGGCCGCAGCGTCGCCGAGCACCTGCGCGAGTTCCTGGGCGCATAGCCCTGGCATGGTCAGGATCGTGTGGCGCAACGGCACCGGTACGTCCGCATGTTCAGTCTTGACGGCAGGCAAGCGTCGCTGGAATTTCGCGATCATTTCCCGAAGGCTTGGCTACGATGAAGCGACGTTCGTTCCTGGGTTCGTGCGCGCTGCTGGGTAGCGCGGCATCGCTAGCTTGCATGCAGGGCGCGTTCGCGAACACGCCGCCGCGCCTGTATGCCCGCTCGCGGCTCGTCGATGCGAAGGGAGAGCCGATCCGCGCTCGCTCGCTCGCGGTCGAGACCAACTACGTGTTCCACTACCCGTACGCCTCGACGCCCTGTTTCCTGCTGCGCCTGCCGCGCGTCGCGTCCGGTGCCGTGAGCCTGAAGCGCGAGGACGGCGCGGCCTACGCCTGGAACGGCGGCGTGGGGCCCGAGCGCGGCATCGTCGCGTTCTCGGCGATCTGCGCGCACAAGCTCGCCTACCCGACCCGCGACGTTTCGTTCATCCGCTACCAGAAGGACCAGTCGGCGACCTCGGCCGGGTCGGTGATCCACTGCTGCGCCGACCACAGCGTCTACGACCCGTCGGCCGGCGCGCGCGTGGTCTCGGGGCCCGCGCCGCAGCCGCTCGCCGCGATCGTGCTCGAGCACGACCCGACGACCGACGCGATCCACGCGCTCGGCACGCTCGGCCCCGAGCAGTTCGACGCGTTCTTCAAGAAGTACGAGTTCAAGCTCGGCATGGAGTACGGAGGCAAAGCGAAGGTGCCCGTCGCCGATCGCACCGTGGTGAGCGAACTCACGACGTTCTGCAAGACCACCATCCAGTGCTGAGATTGGTGCTGAAATTGGGGTCAGACCCCATTTCGGAAAATTGGGGTGAAATTGGGGTCAGACCCCATTTCGGAAAATTGGGGT
>Ga0105096_10000277_pt1 | contig 16405 bp, 15 predicted proteins | sample PPLLak3cmMay2015_FD_87036 | JGI IMG/M metagenome (GOLD analysis project Ga0105096, IMG submission 87036) | Freshwater sediment microbial communities from Prairie Pothole Lake near Jamestown, North Dakota, USA - PPLs Lake P7 Core (1) Depth... | ecosystem: Environmental > Aquatic > Freshwater >... | reverse complement strand
TTTTCCAATCAATACAAAGGGCGCGGTATAATTTAAACATTGTGCAGGCTTTAACAAGCCAGAAAGTGGAGCTCGCGATGTCCGAATCAATGGAACCGGCGGTAGGTCAGCCGGTTGAAAATCCAAGTCCTGAAATACCCGCTACCGACCAGGGCATACCCATCGACTCCTTTCGGTCGGTCCTGCGCTTGCTGGTAGGCGGCTCGCTCGAAGTTGTTGACCTGCTGCGCCAGTGGCTGGAAGAAGGGGAAGCCAGGCAAACGGCGCTGCTGGCAGAGAATCGCCCGCCGGCAGGAGAGACGGCCGGGCAGCAAGCTGTGTTTGTCTCTCTTGCCTTGTTGTTTGCGTCTTATGATGTTACCCGCCGGGGATTAGGCCGGATGGCTCACGCCACCGGGCAGGCGGCACAATTTGGGTTAAAGATGTTTTCACCTGCCAGGCGCCTGCTGGGTTCCTGGGTCAGCGATCATGAGTCCGACCTGGAGCGCTGGATTCGCACCGGGCGCACCGAAGCACAGCGCAGCCGGGGAGTGGTGCGCCATGTGGCCAACAGCACTGTCAACCAGGTGATGGATGTTCTCACTGGCAATCCGGGGATTGACAATATCCTGCAGCTACACCTGGGAAATTACCAGCGCTACCTGAAGGAACATCCGGAAGATACTGACCGGCTGGTCGAAGCCATTGCCGCCAACTACCTGGCTTACCTGCAGGAGCACCCCGAGCAGGTGGAACCCCTGATCCGCTCCCAAGGTGATGGATATATTAATTACTTGAATAAAAATCCGGAAAACGTGCAAGATCTGCTTGCAGGACAAAGCACCGGCCTGGCCACCGAGCTGGTGGAGGAAGTGCGCGAGCGAACAGTTAGCGCGGATAATGTCTTCGAAATGATCGCTCGCTCGATCCTGCGCCGCACACCACGGGAGGAGCTGCCGGAACCCCCGCCGGAAGTCCAACGGCGCGCCGAGCGGGCCATCTTGCCCTCGGATTTAAAGCCCACGGAGGACGACCCAGATGCGCGCATATAAGGGAATGCTGGGGCAGTATGCTGGCTTCTTTACCCGCCTGCTGGCTTTTTTGGTCGACGTATTCGTCCTGGTAACGGCGACCTCGTTGGTTACGGTGACCATCACCGCGGTGTTGAAAGTCTTCGGTGTGGATGTCCAGCAGTGCGCGAGGCTGTCTACGGGAGTGAATTTTGAGTTTGTGCTGTGCTCGGTTGCCGCGATCGCCCTGATTGTGATCAATATCAGTATCGTTCCGCTGTACTTCATCCTGTTTTGGGGCCTATCCGGCCAAACATTGGGGAAAGCGGCGCTGGGAGTCCGCGTGGTCCGTCTCAACGGCAAGCGCATGGGAATAGGCACTGCCATCCTGCGCTACATCGGTTATTTTATTTCTCTGCTAACTCTAGGGCTGGGCTTTGGCTGGATCCTGGTCGACGACCGCCGGCAAGGCTGGCACGATAAGATTGCCGGCACCTGTGTGATCTATTCATGGGATGCGCAGATGGACGAGCGCTTCTTGTGGCGCATGGTGAAGTGGGTGGAGCATCGCTGGTCCCGCCGCAGGGCTATACTGGAAGCGGTGATGGATATCACCCCGATGATGCGCAAATACCGGATTGCTGTTTTTAATCTGGACGAGCCGAGTGAGACCTACCAGGTATTTGAGGTACTGAAGCGCATCGACAAAGTCGATCCGGCGCGCGTCTTGAGCATCTCGGTGGTGCAAAAAGATAAACAAGGCCAGATTGATGTCACTGACGCGACCGAAAATCTGGCGGTGAAAGCGCCCATCCAACCGGATAAGGAAGCGCTCGATATCCGCCTGCAGACTGTGCTGGGCAATCTGCCCCGCAACCGTTCGGCCGTGGTGGCGGTGATGGACCAGGCTTTCGTCGACGACGCCTCGGACGCCCTGCCCAAGGTTGAAGTCGCCGTCTACCGGGTGGATATCACGCCGGAATACACGCTCATCCAGGCGCCGGAGGGGGAGGACGGAGTATCGACAACAGCTGGCGGCTGACCGTCACGCAGGACTTCACTACAGGATTCCCGACAGTCGGCTGTAACCATCATGCGATAAAGAAATCGACCTGCTTGCACACGTCTGCAAGCAGGTCGATTTCTTTCATTTCTTCTTCATCTGACCGGCTTGCACAAAAATGCCGGCTGCAATGAGCACAACGACCAGGATTGTTGCAATGGTGTCGCTTAATGACCATTGCCCGGTTACCTTGCCAACGATGGCATTAGCGCCCGCCCACGCTGTCAGCACGATCAGGCCCCAATCAAACAGGAACATCATCAGTAAAAAGCCGACCACCGCACCAATCAGCGCTGTCAGCAGCCAGTTCCAATCAATGCCGAAAAAACCAAGGAAGATGGGCAACCCGACTGCACCTGCCAGCGCGCCAACGAAGTAGCCGACGATTTTAACAAACTTCGTGGCCAGCCAGGCAAATATGCCGCCGGCAATGACCGCCAGAATCAGTCCGAGCCATCCGACGTCAAATAGGAAATCAAATAAATTCAGGGTGAATAAAAACGCCACCAGGGCAGCTACCAGCCAGAAAAACCGGCGCCCGGCAAAGAGCAGAAGTAATCCAGCTGCGATCGAAAGAATTAACGAAATCCAGTCCATGTGTGCCTCCTATATGGGTGTGTTGTGGAAATGAGAATGAGTATAACTACCATAAGATCATAACCCCATTAATTACCGGAAGTTATGCAGAGGGAGTGCGGGAAAATGATTGCCGCTGAGGCGCTGAAAGAAAACGGAAGCCCGATTTCTAATCTAATTTAACTGGATTTAATCTGCAAAATCAAATATAATTCCAGTACTGGTCAGACCATCAGACAAGCACTCTCATCGGTGAACTCCGCAAGATCAACATCAGCAATCCGCTGCAAGGAATGCCGCCGATGAGTAAACAAGCCAGGTTAGTTGCACCGGTCAAAGTGACAGTCGTTGAGTCGATCATCGACCAGATTGTCACCCAAATCCGCGATGGCATACTGACACCCAATGAGAAATTGCCCTCAGAAAGAGAGCTGATCGAAATGTTGGGAGTCAGCCGCTCTTCTGTGCGCGAGGCGCTGCAGAGCCTGGTTGCCATGGGCCTGGTCGAGATCCGCCAGGGCAAAGGCGCCTACATCCGCGATCCGCTCCCACAATTAGACTTAAACGGAAAATTCGATACCTATCCCCAACGACTGCAAAAAGATATGCGCCGCCAGTTGAACGAGGCCAGGCTGATTCTGGAGCAGGGGATTATCACGCTGGCAGCCCAGAAACGTGATGAACCCGGCAAGGCCCGCCTGCGCGAGATTCTGGATAGTTACTGGTCCAGTGGTGGGCTGGCTGCAGAAGTGGTCGATTGGGAAAGCCACGATCAGATCCACCTGACCATTGCCCAGGTAGCGGGGAACCAATTCCTGGTGCAGATTTTACATACCCTGTTAGATATGGTTCCGGACCATTTACGCGAGATTGGGGCACGCTACGGCAGCCCGGAGGAGATCGACCGCCGGCTGGAGGCGGACCGCCACATCCATATGCAATTGTGTGAAGCCATCATTAGCGGGGATGCAGAAACCGCCCGGTATTGGATGCAGCAGCATGCCGGGCAAGAACAAGAAATTATTGACCGCTATTATAACGATCATGGTGCACCGGACATGGGAAATGAACCATGAAAAAAAATGAAATCCCCACTCCAGCTCTGGTAGTCGATTATGACAAGCTGCAAAAGAACATCGCCGATATGGCGGCTCGTGCACATAAGTGTGGCATGCAGCTCCGGCCGCACACGAAGACCCACAAGACGCCCATCATAGCTCACATGCAGATCAAAGCGGGAGCGGCCGGCATTGCCTGTGCCAAGCTGGGTGAAGCCGAGGTTATGGCTGCGGGTGGAATCCAGGATATTTATATTGCCTACCCAATCGTTGGCGAGGACAAGCTGGAGCGCCTCTTAAACCTGGCCGCCTGGACGCCTAGAATCTCCACCTGCGTGGATACCTATGCCGCCATCGAAAAACTGGACCTGGCAGCCCGGAGGCGCGGCCAGCGGGTGGATGTTATGGTTGAGGTAGAGGCGGGATATAACCGCACCGGGGTCGTTCCAGGTGAACCGCTGCTGGAGTTTGTGCGCAAGATCGTGGCGGATTGCCCGGGTTTGCGTTACAAAGGCCTGATGTATATGGCCGGGGGGACGGGGGTTCACCTTGAGCCCGACAAACAGCGCGCTGGAGAACTTGCCGGAGCAAAAATCGCAACCGAGGCGGCAGCTTTCCTGAAGAAACATGGCATTGAGAGTGAAGTGGTTAGCGGCGGATCGACGCCTGGATCGGTCTTTATGGCTGATCTGAAGGGCGTAAATGAGTACCGGCCCGGTTGTTATGTATTTGGGGATATGAAATATGCCGACCTGGGAGCACATACCCGCCAGCAAATGTCCCTCACGATTCTATCGACGGTCGTTTCGGTGCCGGGAACCGCGCAACCGGACCACTTTGTCCTGGATGCGGGCTCCAAGACATTAACCCACAGCGGCGCGATGACAACGCCCGGATACGGCACCCTGGTGAAATTTCCCGCCCTGAGTGTAACGGTCGCCAGTGAAGAACATGGCGCTGTGCATATCCCACCAGGAACCCGGCCGCCGGCTATCGGCGAAAAGCTGGAGATTTATCCCAACTACGTCTCCGATGTGGTCAACTTATCCGATTTGTTGTGGGTCGTACAGGGTGAACAAGTGATAGCGACCTGGGAAATTCAAGGCCGAGGGAAGAGGGAATGAAATGATAAGTCGTGATCATGTAATCGACTTGCGCAGCGATACCGTAACCCGGCCATCGGAAGCCATGCGCCGGGCAATGTACGAGGCGGAAGTAGCGGATGACACCTATGATGGCGATCCGACCGTCTCTCGCCTGCAGGAGCTGGCAGTGGAGAAAACGGGCAAGGAAGCGGCACTGTTCGTTGCCTCGGGAACCATGGGCAATTTAATAGGCACTCTTGTGAATACGCACCCGGGCCAGGAGGTGATTCTGGGTGACCTGTCACACCAATTCCTGTGGGAAGTGGGGGGCATTGCCCGCCTGGCCGGCTGTGTCACCCATACCATTCCATTCAGGAGAGGTTTTCTCGACCCTCGGGATATCGAAGATGCGATCCGGGATCCAGCCCGAGAAGCAACGGATACCGGTTTGATCTGCGTTGAAAACACCAGCAATGCAGGAGGGGGGGCTGTGATCCCCCCGGAGCATCTGGCTCAAATCGCCCAGGTTGCACAGCGCTACAGCTTACCGGTGCACATGGACGGTGCCCGCTTTTTCAATGCCGTGGTTGCCTCCGGGCTGCCGGCGAATAATTTTACCCGTCACGTAGATACACTGGCCTTTTGCCTTTCCAAGGGGCTGGGAGCTCCATTTGGGGGCATGCTGTGCGGCAGCCGGGAAAAGATTCAGGCCGCGATCAAGGTTCGCCAGATGCTGGGTGGGGGGATGCGCCAGGCCGGTGTAATGGCTGCCGCAGGGATTGTGGCTTTACAGGCTGGCACCCATCGACTGGCGGAAGATCATGCCAACGCTCGCCGGCTGGCCAGGGGGCTGGCCGATCGATTCCCGGGTTGCTGCAACCTGGAGATGGTCGAAACGAACCTGTTTCATGTCCAGGTGGCCCCATTCGGATTGAGCGGCGAGGAGCTGGCTGCCTACCTGGCCAGCCAGGGAATTCTGGTTTTCGCCGGGGATCCACGCATGCGCCTGGCGACACACTGTAATGTCAGTGCTGCAGATATCGAAGAAGTTCTGACAGCTTTCGACAATTTGCGTAACCAGCGAAGATCAACCTTCCAGGCAGCCGGCCTGCCTGGAGAGCCAATTGCGGCGAGCTAGTTCCAGGCTGTACGGTTGATATTCCTGGAATCACAGGCAGTGAAAAAGGAGGCGCAGCTGAGCAAACCAGAAGTATACGGAAGAACCATCAACCAACCAACAATTTTCCTTGCTTTGTGGATCAAGAGGAGAAGTAAAGATGCATACGAAGTCTGCTAAGTTCTTAACCCTGTTTGTGCTGCTGGCGCTATTGATGAGTACTCTGGCGGCTTGCGCAACTGAGGCTACCGAGACCGCTCCCGAAACCGAAGCAGAGACTGCCCCTGAAACCGCACCTGCTGAGGCCGAGATTCAGCCCGGCAACCTGGAGGTAGGCGTTCTGTGGGAAGAGGGGTCTCCATCGTACGATTTCGTCAAAGCCATTGGTGACTCGTTGGAAGCAGATTTCCCCGGCACCAAGGTGACCTATACCTTCAATAACACGGCTGCTCGTCCTGCCATTGAAGCCCGTATGTTGGCTGGCGATCCGCTCGACATCGATTTCATCTTCGAAGGGATGGATCCGAATACTTATGATTGGGTCACGAACGGCAACATCCTGGATATTTCGGAGGCGATGAACGCTCCGCGTGCCGATGGGACTGCCTGGAAGGAAGATTTCAACCCCTTGTTCTACCCATCCATGCAGTATGAGGATAAATTCTACGGCGCCCCGGAACAGGTCTTCATCTGGCTGCTGCATTACAACAAGAAAATGTTCGATGAATGGGGCGTGCAACCGCCCGCGACCTGGGACGACATGCTGGCCCTGTGCGAGACCATCAAGGGCAAGGATGTGGCGCCAATCGCTGTCACCGGGCAGGTGAATTACTACGTGGGCATGTGGTCCGACTCGCTCTTCCAGCGCTACGTTGGCACCGATAAGCTCATGGAGTACCTGTACGACGATACCGATATGACCATCGCCGGCGACCCCGACTTCCTGAAAGCTGCCCAGGAAATGATGAAGCTCAAGGACAACGGCTGCCTGATCGATGGCTGGGAAGGCACCGACTTTACCACCAACCAGGTTTACTTCTTCCAGGACAAGGCCGCCATGATTTTGATGGGCAGCTGGCTGGCGACTGAAATGAAAGATTCCATTCCGGAAGGCTTCCAACTGGCAGTAGCGTCGTTCCCCACAGTGGATGGTGGAAAAGGCAAGCAGGATGCCATTTTTGGGCGTGCCCTGAGCTGGAATATCCCGGCCAAGACGGATGTGCCCGACCTGGCGGTTGAATTCATGCGCCGCTTCACCAGCAACGAGACCGCACAGAAGCGCTCCGACGAGTTGAGCGCCGTCTCCCCGAACCTGGGTGTGACACCGCCTGCCGGCATCATTGGCATTGACCAGGTGCTGGAAAATGCCAAGACCGCCGAGTTCATCCTGTATAACTTCGGTGTAAACAGTGCCAAGTATGGCCTGGCTGCCGCCTGGTACGACCCAATCGTCGAGATGTGGAAAGGCAACCTGACCCCTGAGGAAGCCCTGGCCAAGATCGACGAGAATCTGGCCTCTGTGCGCGCGCAGCGAGCAGCCAACCCGTAATTTGCTGATCGCTTCTCCACGCGCAGAATCGCAACGGATGTAAGGCGGAATTCCCCTCCGCCTTACATCCAAAACGATCACGCCCATCTTATCCGGTAGCGCTGATATGACAAAGTTCAACGGCTGGTCATCGACCAAGTTCGTCTTCAACCTGTGGAGGGCACCATGTACCAGAGATCCCGCCGGGTTTTAGTTATCCCCTTCCTTGCGCCGACATTTATCATCTATACGATTTTTGTCTTTGTGCCACTGGCCCTGACCGTCTACTATGGTTTTACCAACTGGCAGGGGCATACACTGGATCGTCCCTGGTACGGTTTAGGTAATTTTCGCCTGATTTTGCTGGATAACCAGGTGATTGGTGCCTTCCTCAACACATTCAAATTCGCAATCTATGGTGCGCTGATCATTTTCATCCCGGCTTTATTCATCAGCTGGGCGCTGAGTCAGAGCATCCGGCTGAAATCCTTCTATAAATTCATCATCATTGCTCCGCTGGTCCTGTCGGTCATCGTGGTAGGGCTGATGTGGAAATTATTGTACAACCCGGTCTTTGGACCGATCAATAACCTCCTGAACCTGGTTGGATTGGACCAGTTTGCCCTGCCCTGGCTGGGCGATTCTCGCACGGTCATCCTGGCCATCGTCATAGCGACCGCCTGGCAGCAGCTGGGTATGTGGGTGCTCTTGATTTCAGCGGGCATGAATCGCATCCCTTCCGAGCTGATGGATGCGGCGCGCGTCGACGGCGCAAACGAGTGGCAAGTTTATTGGAAGATCACCTTTCCCTTGCTGTGGGGTATCCTGCGCTTGCTATTTATCTTGTGGATCATATTATCTTTACAGGTCTTTGCCCAGATCTGGATCATGGTGCCGCATGGCGGCGGAGGCGGCGCAGAAGTCGTTGCCACCCTGATCTACACACGCGCTTTTGCAAGCCAGCAGTGGGGGCTGGCAGCGGCGTTGGCGACCATCCTGCTGATCCTGATTTTTACAGCCAGTCTGGTGACCAACCGCCTCACAAAACGAGAGACGATCGAGTTTTAGATTGGGGAGGTTGGGATGACGACAACTGCCACCAGCATGCCTGGCGCCACGCCAAAACCTTCTCGGCCAAAACGGAAATGGTCCTGGAGTCACTTTTTCATTTACTTCGTTCTTTCCCTGGTTTCCTTGTTTACCGTCCTGGCCTTTTTCTGGGTGATCATGATCTCGCTTAAGACGACCCCGGAGTTTCTCACCACCAGTCCCTGGGCGCTGCCCGAGAAGCTGCATTTCGAAAACTACCTGACCGCCTGGAAAAAAGCCAGGATCGGCAGCTATTTTGGAAACAGCATGATCGCTTCGTTCGCCGGGGCAGGGATATCGGTGATGATTTCGGCCCTGGCTGCCTACGTCCTGGCACGCGTGCCTTTCCGGTTCAACGATGCCTTCGGGATATATTTCCTGGTTGGCTACATGGTGCCCCTGATGCTGACCTTCATCCCGCTCTATTTCATGATGCAGAGCTTCGGCATGTCCGGTATGATCCCGTTGATTTTGCTCTATGTGGCTTCCGGGGTGCCCTTTAATACTTTCATATTGCGAGGCTTTTTTGAGTCTTTGCCATCCGAGCTCGAGGAGGCGGCCGTCATGGATGGCGCTTCCCCCTTCCGGGCATTCTGGCAGATCATGCTGCCCCTGTCCTGGCCGGGCCTGATATCGGCTTTTCTGATCAACTTCATGAGCCTGTGGAATGAGTTCTTCCTGGCTTTGATCTTTTTGAAAAAGGAGAATGCCACCCTGCCTCTTGGCCTTTTTTACATGGCCCAACGAGCGGAATATACTGCCCAATGGACCGATTTGTTCGCTGGTATGATCATAACTACCGTACCGATATTAATTATATTTGCACTTCTGCAAAAACAGATCACCACCGGTCTGACTGAGGGCGCCCTAAAGGGATAACCAACAACAATGACGGTTTCTTCTTATCCAATTGCAAGGCACCTGGCTTTTTGGTCGAGAGATCATGTGGAGCGTCCCTTGCTGGGCGTTTATCCGGGGAGTTACCTGTCTGAAGATATCTACCTGGTGGCAAAAGAAGGCGAGCTGGTTCAGCCAGGCCAGCTTGAGCCGGAGCGCTTTTTTGCCACGCTTTCTCATCAAATCAGCCAGCTGGATGACCTGGATCAGGATTTAATTTGCCCGGCGCAGCCCATCAGCAGTATTCCCTGGTTGGAAGCGATGTTCGGCTGCCCTGTACGCGTTTCCAGCCAGGCCGTATGGGCTGAGACTTTGCTGGAAAATGGCGCCTCAATTGAAACTTTCCAGCCGGGTTGGAATGAAGCCTGGGAGGCTGCGGCGCTCACTATGATCCGCGCGCTGGTAAAGCAATTTTCACCGCGTGCGCCGGTAGCTGGGCCTTTCCTGCGCGGGCCGGGGGATGTCCTGGCAGCACTATTAGGCGCTTACCGCCTGTCGTACGAGCTGGTTTATCACCCAGCCCAGGTGCAGCGGCTGGCCGAGCTATGCGCACAACGCTGGGTAGAGGTTACCCGGCGCATCCTGGCGGAGATTCCACCCTGGCAAGGAGGTTTCGTCTTTGGGGCACGCTGGATATATGCTCCTGAACCTTGCACGTACGCATCTGAGGATATCACTCAGCTTTTCTCACCGCGTATGTATCGGGATATATTCTTGCCTTATAACTGCTGGATGGCTGAGCAGATTCCTTACGGATTCTGGCACCGCCATGCCCCGTCTCACCACCACATCGAAACTTTGACCAGCCTGCCCGTAAACTGGGCCATTGAAGTCACTATTGACCCGATGGGGCCGCGCCCCCAGAAAATTCTACCGGTGCTGCAGCGCCTTCAGGAGGCGGGCAGGAGCCTGATCATCTTCAGCGTGACAGACCCGGAAGAAGTACGCTTCCTGGGAGCGAATCTATCGGGGCGGGGCCTGTGCCTGACGATCCAGGCGGATGATCGGGAGAGCGCTGCCCGTCTTCTACAAATTGCCAGGGATGGTGCCTGGGCGGGGCAGCTGGAGCGGAAGATATGCTGAGGTTTTTGGATTGCAATGCTGCGATTGGTCGCTGGAAACATCCCCGGCCGGGAGGCTATGAAAACGCGATTGAGCTGGAGGCTATTCTGGATTATCTCCAGGTCGAGCAGGCGATTGTCTACCACGCCCAGGCGCAGGAAACGCATGCCCCGCTAGGAAACAGCTGGTTGCTTGACGAATTAGCCGGTCACCCGCGGCTGTTGCCGAGCTGGCTTCTCATGCCGCATCACACGGGCGAGATGCCCGAGCCGGATATATTGCTTGAGCAAATGTCACGCAAGGGTGTACGCGTGGCAAGGTTGCTGCCTGGTCTGAAAGGGCACCGTTTTTCCATGGAAGAATGGTGTGCCGGCCCCTTGCTGCAGGCCCTGGAAAGCCAGCGTATCCCCACCTTGGTGGATTTCATGTTCTTCCGCCGGGACGACCCCGATTGGAAGCTGCTGGCAGACATCTCTGGGCGCTACCCGAACCTTCCGATCATCCTGACCGGATGGGCCGGGCTCGCCAGCCGCTCGTTTTACGCCCTCTGTAAAGTGTGCCCGAACCTGTACCTGGATACCTCTCGCTACGCACTTTTCCGTGGCATGGAAGCTTTCTGTGAAAGGGTAGGAGCACGACAGTTAGTATATGGCTCGGGACTGCCGTTTATCGCGCCGGGTGTTGCCATGACGACGATCACCCATGCCGAGATCAGCCAGGAGGAAAAAGCGATGATTGCCGCGGGCAACCTGCAGCGGCTGCTGGCGGAGGTGACCCTATGAGCTCGGTGAGGAACCTGGAATACGGGGGCCAGCCGGTCTGGCAGCGTGCTGCCCAGAGCAAACTGCGCAACCTGCCCTGGCAGGGATCTGCCTGGCAGCAGCAGCTGCGTGCTGGCGAGCCGCTGCGAGATCTCATCATCCTGGATGGGCACGCCCATATTGGGGAGTACGCCAACTTTTACATGAACGAGCCGGGCGCCGGCTCGATGGTTGCTGTGATGGACCGGATCGGCATGCAGGCAGCCATTGTCTCGGCGAATGCCAGCATCAGCTCCAACAATGATTATGGCAATCAGATGGTACTTCAGGCCGTGCGCGCTTATCCGGGTCGCTTCTTGGGTTACGTGGTTGCCAATCCCTGGGAAACAGAAGAGATGGAGGCTACCCTTAACCACTATCTGGACCAGCCCGGGATGGTGGCTATTAAGCTTCACCCGGAGCTGCATGATGATTACCCGATGCGCGGGCCGCGTTATGCGCCCATGTGGGCGGTTGCAGCCGAGCGCAGAGTGCCGGTGCTCTTCCATACCTACTTTGGCGGTGACACCCTGGAGGATATAGCCGACCTGGCTGGAAAATATCCCAGCGTGCCGCTTCTGGTAGGGCATTCCCTGCAGGATAAAAGCCTGGATGCCATGGTGGAACTGGCCAACAGCTTCCCCAATGTATATGTTGACCTGTCCGTGCCGGAGATCTTTGGGATAACCGAATTCTTCTACACTGCCCTGGACGATATCGGAAAATTGATCTTTGGCACAGATTTTCCCTGGGGCAACTGCCATTTCCGGGTGGGGGCAGTGATCTATTCCCGCATTCCCGAGCAGGCCAAGCGCAAAGTGCTGGGCGAAAACATGGCCTCCTTGTTGGGAATTTCCCTCGAGTCGTTGGTGGCCGCAGCAAAAGTCAGACCGGGACCGGGAGAAAAGTGATGAGCTTAGGGACTTTAGGGTAAGTAAGCTACTATTCTGATAGAGGTTTGCTATGCTGATTGCTGATGGGCATCTCGATTTATCTTACAATGCTTTGCAGGTCAACCGCAATTTACTGCACTCGGCGATCACCATCCGGGCGCAAGAGGCTGCCTACCGGCCGGCGATTCCCGCGGGTTGGGGCAGCGGAGATGGCACCGTGGCCCTGCCCGAGATGCGCCAGGGGAAAATTGCGCTGTGCTTCGCTACTCTGCTGGCCGGCTGCTCAGGCCATCATACGGTGCCTCACATGGATTACCCTACGCCTGAGCACGCTCACGCCATTGCCCGCGGCCAGCTGGCCTATTATCGGGCGTTAGAAAAAGGCGGCGAGATCCGCATTCTAACGGATGGGCCTGGCCTGGCGAGCCATATTGCTGAATGGGAAGCCTGGGATACCCGGCAGGCGGCAAGTTCAAACCGGGGTGATCCTCCCCCGCCGCTGGGATTCGTGATCAGCATGGAAGGTGCTGACCCGGTGATCCACCCGGATGACCTTGACGAGTGGTGGGAGTTGGGATTGCGCATGATTATTGTCACCCATTTTGGTCATGGGCGCTACTCCGGCGGTACGGGTACCGAAGAAGGATTAGGCGAGATGGGGCCGGCGCTCCTGGCGGGTATGGAACGCACTGGAATGCTGGTGGATATGACGCATTATTCCGACCCAGCCTTCTGGCAGGTTCTTGATCTGTACGGCGGGCCGCTGCTCGCCAGCCACTCTAACTCCAGGACTCTGGTTCCAAACCAGCGCCAATTCTCGGACGAGCAGATGAAGGCTATCATTGCCCGGGATGGAGTCATTGGCACCTGCCTGGATGTCTGGATGCTGCGGCCTGGCTGGGTAGCGGGTCTTAGCACGAACGAAGGCATTACATTGGACGATGTGGTAGATCATATTGATCATGTCTGCCAGCTGGCAGGCGACAGCCGCCACGCGGCCATTGGCAGCGACCTGGATGGTGGTTATGGGCAGAAGCAGTGCCCCCAAGACCTGGAGACTATCGCCGATTTGCAGAAACTTCCCGTCCTGCTCGCCCGCCGCGGCTATAAGGATGAGGATATCGGGAACATCATGGTTCGGAATTGGGTCGGCCTGCTGCAACGCAGCTGGATAAAATAAAGCTCGTTGCCAGGCCAGCGATTTTTTTAACGGAACGGCAGCAGGAGAACGACCAGGATGGACAAAGTTTCTGATCAACCTGATCTCAGTACACCCCAAGTGTTCCAGGCGCTGCATGCCAGCGGTAAACCGCTGCGTGAATGGGGTCGATCGATTGACGGCCAACCTATGCTATCTGCCCGCAGCGGGGGTGACCGCCAACCGGCGATATTCATCACCGCGGGGGCGCATTGCAACGAAACGGCCGGCGTGCATGCCGCGCTGAATCTGCTGCATGGCCTGGATACGGATTTCGAAGTGCACATATTTCCCCTGCGTGACCCCTTCGGTTTTTCCGGTGACCAGCACTGCCTGAGTTTCGCAGCCGGGATGCCTGTAGAAGTATCCAGCCATGCCGGCGCACTTGAGTTTCTGCAGTCTAACGCCCAACGGGTATGGGGTGATGATTCGGCGCGGTTATTCCGGTTGGGTGAGATTGGGTTCTTATGGTCTGTGCCAGAGCTCCCCAGCGAGACGGCTTTTACGTACTTGCATTCACGCATGCTCTCGCTGGCGCAAGATCAGCCCGCTGTGCTTGAATCGCTGCGGGGAAAAAGAGTCATGCTGCTGCAGTCCATGCCGGATGTCGAGGGTACCGGCGAGCTTGGGCGCTGCTGGCATGCCCTGGTTACTGAGCGTGGCGAGTGGATGCACCTGAATCGCCTGTTTGGCCGGCAGGATGCCCCGGAAGAAGTGGCTGCCGTGGATCGCTTGATGCAAGAGATCCGACCGGGGTTAACCCTGGATTTGCATGAGGGCAATGGCCGGGGATTTTGGATGCCGGTAAACAAGCACCGGGAACCTGAACGCGTCTTTGCCATGACTAAGGCTTTCTTTGATTATGTGAACGAGCGTGGTTACCCGGTGACGAGCTACGAGGAATGGCGGCTACGGATGCCACCACGGGCAAGAATTACACGCCGGATTGGCTGCAGCCCGAGCCGCGCATCCCCGGCATGTTCTGGATGGATGGTTTACAGCGCGGTGAGGGTTACAATTGCATGGACTACGGCGCGCTGTTCGGGATCGGATACGGCACTGAATCGCCGATGGAGAGACCGCTCTCGATGCGTGTGGACGCAATTACACACGGAATCCTGGCAGCGATTCGTGTTTGGGAAGCAACGGAGACCTAATTGGGTAGGTGGACTTTTTTGAACTTGCCACTACACCCAGGGACGACAATTTGGATTAATCAAGAGGCGTACTAGCCAATGCCAAACAAGATCCAATTGCGAGTTGATCCAAAAGTATGCAGCGGATGCCTGTCCTGCATGACTACCTGCTCTTTTGCCAATGAATCCTATATCAGCCTGGCGGCAGCCCGTGTGCAGGTCGTGCTTAAACCATTTGATGCCGTAAATGAGATTGGGATTTGCCGGCAGTGCGGGAAGGCGCCCTGTGCGCTGGCCTGTAAACTGGGTGCCATCCGGCAGGCTCCGGATGGGTATTGGATAATCGATGCGGATTTGTGCGATGGTTGCCAGGATTGCATCCCGGCCTGCCCATTTAATGCCCTGTTTGTCAACTCATTGAATGGTCATGTCATTAAATGCGAGCTTTGCCTGGGCGACCCCCAGTGTGTCCAGGCTTGCCCGACCGGAGCATTAGTTATCCGAATTGCGCCGGGATAGGCTGGCAAGTTAACTAGGAAAGGCACCGATGAGCAGGAGTCATGGCTGGGTAGGTAAAATCTTGTGGGTTGACCTGGGCGAACGCCGGGTTCATACGCTTGACACCGAAGGATACGGAGAGCAGTACATCGGCGGGCGGGGAATGGCGGCGCGCATCGCCTGGGAGTCTATTCCTCCCGGCGTGAAGGCGCTGGATCCGGAAAACCTGCTGATGGTCTTCACCGGACCGCTGAGCGGCACTACGGCGCCCTTCTCGGGACGGACTTCGATCAGCGGGCTCAGTCCGCAGGGCTGGCCGCATGAATGGTACAGCCGTTCCAACCTGGGCGGACATTGGGGACCCTCCCTCAAGTATGCCGGCTACGATGGGCTGGTGATCCAGGGCAAGGCCGATAAACCGGTGACCCTCTTCATTACCGAAGAGCGCGTTCTCTTCCTGGATGCGAGCCCGGTGTGGGGTCTGGGGACGATCGATACACAAAAAGCGCTCATGTCCGAACTGGGCGATGATATTCGTATCCTGACGATTGGGCAGGCCGGCGAGAATCTGAGCCGCATTGCTATTATCTCTACCGAGACCGAGTCGGCCGCCGGGCAGGGCGGCTTCGGGGCTGTGATGGGCTCCAAGAACCTGAAGGCGATTGCTGTGCGCGGGGTTGGCCCGGTGTACATCGCCCGGCCTCAGGAGTTCAAAGAACGTTGCAACGCCGTGCTCCAGGAAGCGCGCACCGGCAATCGTTTTGCAGGTGCAGAGCTGGAACCCCAGCGGGTGAAGAAATACAAACAGCGCTGGCAGGCCTGTACCCAGCAGTGCGGGATGCGCTGCGGCACAGGCTGCCGCTTTTATGAAGTCGAAGGTGCTTTGAGCGGCGAGAAAGTTGCCGGGCAGTTCCATTGCGTCTCGAACTTTATTCCCGGCATCCCGAATTCGTTTTATGATTGGAATCTGGATTTCGAATCGGCGTTTGAAATCCGCCACTTCACCGATAATTATGGATTGAACCAATGGGACCTGCTGCTGGGTATCGTCCCCTGGCTGCGCCTCTGCCTGGAAGCTGGCTTGATTGGCGAGTATAACGGGCGCCCGATAGACTTTAATGACCCGGTCTTTTGGAGAACACTGCTGCACTCGATTGCCTATCGCCAGGGGATGGGAGATGCCCTGGCGGAAGGCGGCAAGCGCGCCCCAGACCTGTTGGGGTTTGGGGCAGAACTGGCCCGGCCGTTATATGCTGCCTGGGGCAGCGCCGGGCACTGGGATGGGCATGGCGATCGCGGCAACCGCATCGTCTATCCCTTCTGGTTGACCACCGCCTTGCAGTGGGCTGTGGATGTGCGCGATCCCTTTAGCAGCTCGCACAGCTACACGATGATGACCATGCACTGGTCGCCTTT
>Ga0105096_10000276_pt1 | contig 16413 bp, 12 predicted proteins | sample PPLLak3cmMay2015_FD_87036 | JGI IMG/M metagenome (GOLD analysis project Ga0105096, IMG submission 87036) | Freshwater sediment microbial communities from Prairie Pothole Lake near Jamestown, North Dakota, USA - PPLs Lake P7 Core (1) Depth... | ecosystem: Environmental > Aquatic > Freshwater >... | reverse complement strand
TATTGACTTTTGTATTTATCGTAAATCAGCACTTTGCAATCAAACCCCTGTAACCGATCTACAAACGCGCTGCCCATATAGCCGTAGCCAATTACACCTACGGTTTTGCCTTGCAATTCTACCCCGGTGTTTTCAGCTCTTCGCCAAATGCCCTGCCGCACTTCGTGGTTTGCGCGGTTTACGTGGTTAAACAAACTGAGCAACATGCCGATGGCATGTTCAGCCACGGCATCGCGGTTGCCCTCGGGCACACGGATGCAGGTTATGCCGCGGCTCTTGGCAAATTCTACATCAATATTTTCTAATCCGGCACCAAAGCGACCGATAAATTTCAGGTCTGTGGCCGATTGCAATATCAATTTATCAATAGGCATGCGGCTGCGTATTATCAGCCCTTGAAAAGCACCGATTTTGGCAGCTACGCCAGCGGCATCAGAGGTATAATCAAACTCAAGCTGATACCCCAATTGGCGGAGGCCAACTTCTAAAATGGGGTGCGTGCTATCTAAAAATAAGATTTTCATCGTGGCGTGCCCAATTGAAAACACCCCCCGATACTCACGTAGTATTGGTTAAAGTTCGATACTCCGCCACTACCAAGTGTTACGTCCCACTGCACATCCGGGTTGGGCAGCCAAAATATGCCAGCATCAACCCAAGCAGAGGTTGGGGCGCCTTGGCTGCCATAGGTTTCTAAATACAACCCGAAGGTGGGTTTTAGTAAATAGGAAAATGAAGCTGTATACTCAAAGCTGCCACCCTCTTCAACGCTGTAATCTAGCCTATTTACGGTAGTTTGGGTATAGCCTAAATTGGTAGCGAATTGAAATTTATCGCCCATTGGCAAGCGGTACAATACTTTGGCAATAATATTATCGGCTGCCGCTATGCCGCCTTCGTAACTTAAATGTTGGTAGCCGCCAAAAAAGGCAAAACTGCCGAAATTGGTTCCGTCAAACAAATTGTAGCGCAAATAGCCGGCATAGCTTAGCACGCCATATTCTATGCCTGCATCAGCGTCTTGCCTTGCGGCAAAACTTGCCGAGCCGCTTACCATAACTTCTAGCTTATCGGTAATCCCGTAGCGTACATCCAGCGGAAAGGACCAGCTATCAAAACTAAATCCGTTTTGGGTATTTACCAATGTGCCGAAATCAGTACCCGTTTGAAGAATCCATAAACCGGCTTGAGCGGTAGTGGCGTTCATGGTTTTGCCGGGCCTATCGGCCGGGACGTTTTGTGCACTTGCTAAAACACTAAACGCGGTAAACAAAAGGGTAAAAATTCTTTTCATCAGCCAATAATTAGCCTACCAATGTAGAAGTAAATAAAAAGCGCCAGCACATCGTTGCTTGTGGTAATAAACGGCCCTGTGGCCACGGCAGGATCTATTTTTAGCTTGTCAAGCATAAGCGGCACAAACGTACCGAACAGCGATGCGAACACGATAACGCACAAAAGCGAAAGCGAAACGGTGAGCAAAATCTGGAGGTTGTAGCCTATAATCATACCAAGGCCCATCATTAAAATGGCCAGAATAACACCGTTAATCATACCCACACTAAACTCTTTAAAAAGGCGCTTGGCATTGTCAGAACCGAAACTCTTGTTCGCCAAAGCCTTAACCACAATTGCCGAACTCTGCACGCCCACATTGCCACCCATGGCGGCAATTAGCGGAATGAAAAATGCGAGTTGCGGAATGGCAGTTATTCGGCCTTCGTTAAGCCCAACAATTGATGCCACGGCCAAACCACCAACCAGCCCAACCACCAACCATGGCAAGCGGGTGCGGGTAACTTTTAGTAGGCTATCATTATCTTCAACTTCGTCCGTTAAACCGCTGGCCATTTGGTAGTCGCGTTCGGCCTCTTCAGTAATTACGTCTACCACGTCATCCACCGTAATGCGGCCCAAAAGTCTGCCCAAACTATCCGTTACGGGTATGCTGTGCAAATCGTATTTCTGCATGATTTGCGCAACTTCTTCGGCAGGCGTGGTGGTTGTAACTGAGCGTATTTTACGGTCATACACCTCGCTAATGGGGGTTGCAATGCTAATGGTTAGCAATTTTTTGAGGGATAGCGAACCCAGTAAATGGTTGCTATCATCCACCACATAAATGGCGTAAACGGTTTCTACCTCTTCTGCCTGCCTGCGCATTTCGCGCACGCATTGGGTAACCGTCCAGCTTTCACGCACTTTTATTAACTCAGTGGCCATCAGGCTACCGGCAGTTCCTTCTGCATGGGCAAGCAGCGATGCAACTTGGCGCGCGTGCTCAACGTCTTCTACATTGCTTAAAACCTCGCGCTTTTTGTCTTCGCTAAGCTCAGAAATAATGTCCGCGGCATCGTCAGAATCCAAATTCTCAACCAGTACTTCGGCAATTTCTTTGCTGCTGTAATCGGCCAAAAGTTTGCCTCGCTCATCTTCATCCATTTCGATGATGACATCGGCAATAAACTGCTTATCAAAAGCCTCTAACAGTTCTACGGCATCTTTATGGTCGAGGCTGATCAGTATTTCGGCAATATCCGCGGGGTGCTGATGCTCTTGCAGTTCGGCTGCTAACAACGCCAAATCACCCGATGCGATGCGGTTTTCTATATCTTCAATCAGTAGCGTGTTGTGTTCAGAAGCCATGGCCTTGTAGGTTGCGGGTTAATTCTACGAATTGTTGCCAGTGCAATTGTTCAGCCCGTTTGGCCAACACTAAGTCAGGCACAGCATCAAGGGGTAAATTAAGGCTTTTCAGGGCGTTCCGCAAAGTTTTGCGCCTCTGATTAAAGGCCGATTTAACGATTTCTTTAAATAGCTTTTCGTTGCAATCTAAGGTTTGCTCGGGCCGCCTAACCATACGTATCACACCACTTTTCACCTTCGGTGGAGGATTAAACACGTGTTCATCAACCGTAAATAAATACTCTATATTGTAATAGGCCTGGGCAAGCACACTGATGATGCCATACTCTTTGCTGCCCGGTTCACTGGCAAATCTGCGGGCTACTTCTTTTTGAAACATTCCCGTCATTTCGGGTATGCGGTGGCGCATCTCCAAAACCCGAAAAACAATCTGCGAACTGATGTTATACGGATAGTTGCCGGTAACGGCAAAGGGCTCATCGCCCAAAACAGTGGTGGGGTCCCAATGCAGAAAATCGGCCGGAATAATATGTTTGTGCAACTGCGGGAAGTGTTGCTCGAGGTAAATCACGCTTTCACTATCAATTTCTACCACAAAGGTTTCGAAATCACGCTTTAGCAAAAATTGGGTGAGCACGCCTGTGCCGGGCCCTATTTCTAATACCTTGGTGTAGCCCCCCCCTTGCAAGGTTTGGGCAATGCGCTCAGCCACATCTAAGTCTTTTAAAAAGTGCTGACCGAGGTGCTTTTTGGGTTTAACATACATCTTGCGAAAGTACCTTTTTAGCGCATGGATGCTTTTTTGCTTTTTAAATTGAATTGCTTAAACAAGGCGTTTGTAATTCAATTTACCGGATAAATCAAACGGGCAATAATAGGCAAGGGCCTAACAACCAATTAACCTCCTGTAACGCGTGTAAGAATAGGCGTCTATGGAGTTGAGCAACACTATTGGATGCTATATTTACCCAAAATCAACAACCTTTAGATGCGCATTATGCGGCTAGTAAAACCCAAAAATCTATGAGCGAAGAAAAAAAAGCGAGAATGCTAATCGTTTCTCTGGCAAGCCTTTTTGCCTTGCCCTACATTGGCGCTTACCTAAAATATGGCGGAAATTTTCCGGCTGATATGTTTGTTTATCCCGCCACTGCCCCGTTGCATAAAGCTAGCTTTAACGTTTATGTGTTTGGTGCCATTGCGCTTTGCTTTATTGGCGCAGTGCTATTGTATGTGTACCCAAAACTATTTGGGTTTAAAAAAGTTGAGCCACACGTGCGGCCGTTTGCAGAAAAAAAGGGCCTGCCTTCTTGGTTCTGGATTGGCGGTATCGTTTGGATAGTTTCCGTAATCCTATTATGGAGCAAGCGCGCCATTTTTGATGCCGATTTTAAAATTTTAGACATCTTTATTTGGTGGGGCTTTAGCATTATGATTGATGGCATTGTGTACGCCCGCAGCGGTGGCAACTCGTTGATTGGCAGGCGCCCGAAAGAGTTAGTTGGCATTGCCACGGCATCAGTAACCGGTTGGATGATTTTTGAATACTTCAACTTTTTTGTAAACTACAATTGGTATTACCCCAACGGAGACCAACTGCCGAGCTATGAGTTCTTGGTTTACAGCATGGTGGCATCTACAGCCGTGTTTCCTATTTCGTTTGAGTTGTATGGGCTGTTTAACACCTTTAAGGGCTTTAGTACCAAATACTCTGACGGCATTAAAATTAGCCTGCCAAAGTGGGTAGGCACAGCACTTATGCTCGTTTGTTTTGCCGGCATGTTTTTAACCCCATTTTTTCCAAATGATTTATTCTTTATCGTTTGGGTGGCGCCTTTAATCATCTTATCTGTTCTTTTAGGCCGCTTTGGTATTTGGACCCCCTTTACGCAGGTTAAAAAGGGAGATTGGTCTCCCCTGCTGCTTTTAGCACTATCGTGGGTTGCTGCAGGCTTTTGCGTAGAATGCTGGAATTATTTTAGCGGCACCCACATAGATGGCGTTCTGCAAACAGAAAACACCTTGTATTGGGCGTATAGCGTGCCGTATGTAAACGTGCTGCACGTTTTTGAAATGCCGTTATTGGGCTTTTTAGGCTACTTGCCTTATGGTGTATATTGCGGCATTTGGTGGATTACTTTTTCGCATATGTTAGATATGCCAACACTTTTTAACGAAAAAGATCATCGCAACGTTTAGTAGAATATCTGTGGTTAATGCATAAAGGATTACTCTTTTTTCTTCTTTACTGCCTTACTTCATCCGCCTGCGGGGCTACCCAAATTGTGTGGCCCGGGCCGGATGAATCTTTAAGCATTGGAGACAAAGTGTATATCTATAAAGATGCAGATAATTCAAAAACCATTGGCTGGATAGCATCGGCAGAAGCGGCTGCTCAATTTCAACTTTCTACCAAGCAAAACATTGTTTTTAATAACGCCAGCCACTATTGGATGAAGTTGAGCGTAAACAACACCAATGGTGATTTGCTCATTTTGGAGTTGGCCCAACCCGTGCTAAAAACCGTAGAGTTTTATTATCAAGAGGAAGAAACCGGCCAGTGGATTTTATTGAAATCGGGCTATAAAACCCCCTTGCACCTAAAGTTTCTAAAACACACCAGCCAAACTTTTCAGCTGCCTAAAAACACCTCTGATTACTATATAAAATTTCAATCCAACTCTTTTTCTGTGCCTGTACGCCTGTGGGAAAAGAATAATTTCGAGAACAAAATAAACATTGAGCGTATTGTTTTTGGCGTGTTTTCAGGGTTGATGCTTTTTGTGGTGCTGCTCAATATTTTTTTCGGTTTCTCCTTTCGCAAATGGGTTTACCTGCATTATGCCATCATGATTTCGCTCTTCTATTTTACCGCAGCCAATGTAGAAGGGTATATGGCGCTCTTTTTTCCGCAGGTAGATTTAATGTATGGCGTGGCCATTTTCTCTGCTATAAATATGCCTATCGGCACATCGTACGGTCTGCTCTTTCTTCAAGCCAAAACCTATACCCCAAAAATGTATAAGGTTGGTTTGGCCATGATTATTTATTACATCATCTTTTTGAGCTTCCACTTTATTCTAGATCCGTTACCACTGCATGTAATGACCTCTATCGGTGGTTTGGCTAACGTAGCTTTTACTGTGGTTTTGGCCTATTCAACCTGGAAAAAAGGCAACCGTACAGGGTACTTCTACTTTGTTATTTATGCGGTTTTCTTTGTTATTGCCGTAATTGATTCTGTAAACCGATTTACCGGCTATCCGCCAAACATTTATGATCTTTCGTACATCTCCCTTGCCTTCTTTTTCGAAGCTTTTGCCTTATCGTATTTGCTAACCAAGCGTTTTGATTGGGAAAGGAAAGAAATGCTAGAAGCAAAAATTGAAGCCGATAAAGAACTTTTGAATCAGGTTGTAGAAAATGGGCGAATCATTAAAAATCAAAATCTGATTTTAGAGCAGAAAGTAAATGAACGCACGCAAGAGTTACTGGCCGAAAAACAAAAGTCAGACGAGCTGTTGCTAAACATTTTACCCTTAGAGGTTGCTGAAGAGCTCAAATCTACCGGCCGGTTTAAAACCCGGAAATACAAATCCATCTCCATTTTATTTGTAGATATTGTTGGTTTTACAAAACTGAGTGAATTGCAAACCGGAGAAGAAATTGTAAATGAACTTGATGATTGTTTCCGAGAATTTGATCGAATTACGAAAAAGTACAATTTGGAAAAAATAAAAACCATTGGCGACTGCTACATGTGTGCCGGTGGCTTACCTATTGAATACGCAAGCCACGCCACTAAAATAATACGGGCTGCACGCGAAATGGTGGCGTATATGGAGCGCATGAAGGCTGAGAAACAGAAAATTAACAAGCCTTATTTTGAAATTCGCGCGGGCATTAACTCCGGATCTGTAATTGCCGGCATTGTGGGCAGCGATAAGTTTGCTTATGATATTTGGGGTGATAGCGTAAACATTGCCTCGCGTATGGAGCAAAACAGCATGCCCGGCATGATAAACATTAGCGAAGACACCTACCAACTGGTTAAAGACGTTTTTGAGGTAACGTATCGCGGAAAAATTCAGGCCAAAAACAAAGGTGAAATGGACATGTATTTTGTTGTTGGCGAAAAGCAGGTTACGCTAAAATCAGGCACCAACAGTTAGCTTTCAGTTTTTAGCGCGCTTTTTAGTCCGGTTATAAAACTATCAAGCACCTCAGCAACGGCAACCTCCTTTTTGTAAAAACCAACCCAGATTAATAACGACCATACAAGGGTACTTAGCTTTTCGCGGAAGAAGAGCAGGTAAAAGGCACTGCACGTTTTAAGTTGGCCAAAGTAAAATTCCCTCCACTGTTTTTCATTAATAAAGGTTTGGCCGCTCCAATCGCGCAAACCCAAATAGGCAGCAAAAAGTGAATATCTGTTTTGTCGCAATACATCGCCTTTGCCTCCGGCATCGTAGTAGTCGCGCAAAATTTCAGATACTTTTTTACCTGCTGAAGCCGATACGCCATAATTATTGATGATTATCAGCGCATCCGCATTCGAAATCATTTTGTCGCACGGTGCATATTCATCAACCACTTTTTGTTTTTGCGCCAGGCTGAGTTGGTTTTTGGTGCTTTTATAAATCAAAAAAAACTGCCCGGAAGCACTTGATAAATCGCCCATCCAGCCAGAAGCGGTAAGCCTGCTCTGAACCGTTGGGAATAGCCACCGCAAGAACATCAACGTATTTGGCAGCGGTGTAAAATACCCCTCGTGGTTTCCGGCATCTACAATGGCAAAAATGTGGGCGATATCATAAAGGTCGCCATTTTGCATTTTCACGATATGGTTTTTACTCTCCATACCAGCCGGAATGTGCGCAAAAGGCGCAATATCTTCTGTGCCTCTAATTAACTCATCGTTCCATCCAAAACTATCATAATACACCTTTCTGAGTTTGGTAAACATCAATTTGGTGTTGTTTGCAACATCCGGATTATCATTTTCAACCTGCTCTATCATGCCGAGGTAAGTCTCAAAAGCAATCTCTGGCCTGTCGCTTTTGTCCATACATTGCTGTACGGACATGTCAATTTCTAAATCTGCTTTTGCTTGATTGTTGGGTTTGGTAGCCATAAAATAATAAGTCAATTGGGTTGGTAGTTCTGTACGAATGTATCTAACTTTTCCGATATTCTCAATAGGATTCAAAAATCTTGAGTTTAGCAACAAACCAAAAACAGACCTTGTAAACCTGAATGCAGGCTCTACATCCCAAGCCTCCGCCCTACAACTTCGTTAATCTGCGTAAACAATTGCGTGGGTTTACGGCTGCGCCAGGCGATATCGTTTAACGTGCCGCCAAGCACCAAATAATGGTCAATATGGTAGCGGCTTAACTCCGCCAAAACATGCTCGCGCAAGTTGAGTGTGGCAATCCAGCCATCCTCCAAATCATCCTGCCACTCTTCGTAATAATCCGTATCGCCCGCGTGAAAGTTGAGCACATTTTCTAAAATCAAAATAAACTTGGTAATGCCCTCGGCAATCATCGCATCAATAATATCGCGCTTAAGCAGCATAATATCGTTGTGCAGCACATCATTCCACTCGCCAAAAAACTCAATAATGGCAAAACCTTTCTGGTAATCGGCAAACAGCACTTTTAAAAAAAGCGTTTCGCTGCCAAAATTGTCCCATTGCGGATGGATGAAATAGTTGTAAATATGGTCTGTGTAGTGCGAATCACTGTTTTGATACCCGTAAAACGGGCTACGAGCGTCAGCAGAAGCGATGTACAAATGGCGCCAGTTGTAGTGCGGTTGGAGGGTGTGCATAGCTGTGCGATATTTTGCCAAACGCATAAAATAGCCGCTATGTTTTACTGGCAGATGTACTATTTAACGCCATTGCTTAAATCAGAGCGAAAACGTGCAAACATCCTTAACTTCACCACATGATTGAACAAAAAATAAATATTCTGTTTGCTGATGACGACCAAGGTGATTGCCTACTTTTTAAAGAGGCATTAGAAGAGCTGCCAATTAATGCACATTTAACCATTGTTCACAATGGTGAGCAAGTGGTTGAAGAGATTACCAAAAAAGGGGGCAAACTACCCGATGTTTTGTTTTTAGATTTAAACATGCCACGAAAAAATGGCTTCTCATCTTTAGGAGAAATAAAACGCAATGCTGAGCTAGAAGATCTGCCCATTGTAATTATCACCACATCTTCTGACCCCGATACCGTGAAACGGGTTTTTAGAGACGCAGCACACTATTTCATCTGCAAGCCAATCGATTTTTTGCAACTCAAAAAAGTTATTTACGAAGCGCTTATTCGCGTAATGCAAAAAGACAATCCGCTGCCGCTGATGGAAAATTTTGTAATAACAGGCGATGCTACTGTAATTCCTGACGCTGATAAACAGTAAGCCAAGGGGTAATCCTATCCGCGAACGATTGTTCGCTTGCTGAAAACTAAAAAACCGCCTGTATGAGCATAAAAAACAGCAATTCGAAATCGGCTACACCTAATTCTCAGCGCGCAACACCCAGTAATTTTCCCGTTGTTGCCATAGGGGCCTCAGCAGGTGGGTTAGAGGCTATGATGGAGTTGTTGAAATACCTGCCGGCAGACACGGGTATGGCGTTTATTTATGTGCAGCACCTGAGCCCAGACCATAAAAGTATGCTGACGGAAATTTTGTCTAAAAAGACAAAAATGAAGGTGCAGGAAATTGACGATATGGATAAAATTCAGCCCAACAATGTTTTTGTTATTCCGTACAACAAAGGTATTGAGGTTACTGACGGCCACATAAAACTCATACCGCGATCCGAAAGCAGTGCCGCAATTTCTATCGATATTCTTTTTTCATCTCTCGCGCACGCTCAAAAAGACCGGGTGATTGGTATTGTACTATCGGGCAGCGCAAACGATGGCACCATGGGTTTAAAAGACATTAAACACCAAGGTGGACTGACCTTTGCTCAAGACGATACCGCAAAATTTACAAGCATGCCACATTCTGCCATTGCTGCGGGTGCGGTAGATTTTATTTTATCGCCAAAAAATATTGCGCTAGAGTTGGCGCGGCTTAGCAAACATCCGTTTGTAAAATCAAAAGATAGCGGAGAGAACCAATCTTCAGGTGGCAGTGGTGCCGAAGATTTGATTGAGAACAGCAATCCTGATTTAAAAACCATTTTAAACCAGTTGTTTAAAACTACGGGTGTTGATTTTAGCGCGTATAAAATGAACACCATTAAAAGGCGCATCATCCGCAGAATGTTGCTCTATAAAATAATCACGCTAAAAGAATATGCAAAATTCCTCAGCCTAAAAAACGAAGAGATAGACATTTTGTACCAAGATTTGCTGATTAACGTAACCAGCTTTTTTAGGGATACTGACACGCACAAGTATTTAAAAGCGCGTCTTTTCCCAAAACTCCTCAACCGGAAAAAAGCAGGAGAATCGTTGCGCATTTGGGTACCAGCCTGCGCCACAGGCGAAGAAGCGTACTCTTTAGCCATGATTTTACTGGAGATTCAGGGTAGCCAAACCACCACCATACCGGTGCAAATTTTTGCAACAGACCTTAGCGGGAACGCAATTAGCAAAGCCCGCATTGGCGTTTACACAAAGCAAGAACTGGAAACCGTTTCGCCAAAGCGCATACAGCGGTTTTTTACAAAAACAGACGCCAGTTTTAGAGTGAATAAAGCCGTGCGCGATATGTGCGTTTTTGCACAGCACAACATTTTAAGCGACCCGCCTTTTTCGCGCCTCGATTTTGTAAGCTGCTGCAACCTCTTTATTTATTTAGATACCGCGGCACAAAAAAAGGCGGTCAACACCTTTCATTACGCGTTAAACAGCGATGGTTTTTTAATGCTTGGCAAATCTGAAAACATCAGCCATTCTGCCAACCATTTTATAAGTGCCAACACCAAGTACAAAATATTCTCTCGCAAAAATAATTCAAGCTCACAGCGGCTTCCAGAGCTTGCGCCACGCTTTACGCAACAAATCCTAGCCGAAAATAATAGCGTGGCAAGCAACAGAAGCAGAACACAAATAATTGTTCCGGTTAACCAGCAGGGGCTAGATAATGCCATAGATGCCTTACTTGTTGCCGAGTTTTTACCGGCCAGTGTGGTTATAAATCACCATCTGGAAATTGTGCAGTTTAGGGGCACAACAGATTTATTTCTTACTCACCCAAAAGGCAGAGCCACGTTTAACGTGTTAAAAATGGCGCGGCCCGAAATTGCTTTTGAGTTGCGCACCGCCATTTCTAAAGCCATAAAAACCAACCAACGCGTTCGCAAAACCGGCATTGAATTAAAAGTGAATTCGGTTGTAAAAATGATAAGTATAGAAATTGTTCCGGTTGCCATAGACTGGAACGAGCCCCTGCTACTCATCCTTTTTACCGAGCACGAACAGGCAGAACTTTATGCTGAAGAGGATGGTGGCGGAAAAAATAATTCAGTTGCCAAAGACCGCAGAATTTTAAAACTGGAACATGAAGTGGCCTCAGCACGTGCTGATGCAATTTCTATTTCGCAAGATCAAGAAGCATTTACAGAAGAATTGCAAAGTGCCCACGAAGAAGTGGTTTCTAGCAACGAAGAATTGCAAACCCTGAACGAAGAGCTGGAAACATCCAAAGAAGAAATAGAATCTGCCAACGAAGAATTAACCACCACAAATCAAGAACTGCAAACGCGCAACGATTTGCTTTCTGAATCTTACGCGTATTCTGATGCCATAGTTTCTACCATGCACGAGCCGATGGTCGTTTTGGGTAAAGAACTCCGGGTAAAATCTGCCAACAAAGCCTTTTACGAAAAATTTGGGGTTACGGTAGAGCAAACTGAAAATGTGCTTTTTTATGATTTAGGCAGTAAGCAATGGAACATTCCGGCACTTCGCGAATTGCTTGAAGATATCATCCCAAAAAATTCGCACTTTTTTAATTATGTGGTCAAACACACCTTCCAAAACTTGGGCGAAAAAATAATGTCGCTAAATGCAAGCCGCGTTATTCAGAACACACATCGCGAACAATTAATTCTGCTCGTTATTGCTGATATTACAGAAGTAACGCATCTAAAAGAAGCCAAACAACAGATAGAAAAGGAATGGCGGAGTAAAGAAAAAAAAGAACGCAGAGCAGAAAAAGTATGGTTAGAAAAAGCTGTTGCCCAACGCACGCGCGAGCTAAAAGAAGCCAATGTATTGTTGGAAGACAACAACACCGCACTGCTGAATATGAACAAAGAACTAGAGGCCTTTACCTACGTTTCTAGCCACGATTTGCAAGAGCCACTCAGAAAGCTACAAACCTTTGCTGGGATGATTCTGGAAAAAGAAAACCAGAACTTATCAGATAGAGGGAAAAACTATTTCAGATTAATGCAAGAGTCTGCAGAGCGAATGCGGCAACTCATCCAAGATTTACTGTCGTTTTCGCGCATTAGTGCTGCCGAACGAATATTTGAAAATATTAACCTAAACATCATTTTAGAAGATGTAAAAAAGGAATTTGAAGCAGAGATTGCTAAAAAAAACGCTGTGATAGAAGCAGAAGAAATGTGCGAAGTGCACATCATTCCCTTTCAGTTTCGCCAGCTCATGCACAATTTAATTAGCAACTCCCTTAAGTTTTCAAACCCAAAAAAGCCACCTCACATAAAAATTAGCAGCCGAGTTATGGCGTATGATAAGGTGCTGATGAAGCGGTTACCCCCGCAAAAAGAATACTGCCGCATCAGTATTAAAGACAATGGCATTGGCTTCGAAAAGGAATTTAGCACCAAAATATTTGAAGTATTTCAAAAACTGCACGGCAGGGATGAATACTCAGGAACAGGCATTGGTCTTGCCATTGTACAAAAAATAGTAGATAACCACAAAGGCATTATAACTGCCAGAGGCCAGTTGAATAAAGGAGCCACCTTCCATATTTATATTCCTGTTTCTCAACAAAATTATTGATTATGAAGAACACCCCTTACCATATACTACTAGCCGATGATGATGAAGGAGATAGACTCCTGTTTACTGACGCATTTTCAGAATTAAAGATTACTACCGTTGTTAAAACCGTTAATGACGGTGTAGAACTTATGGATCAGCTCAAAAGGAATGACGTACGCCTGCCGCATCTACTTTTTCTAGACCTTAATATGCCGCCCAAAAACGGACTAGAATGTTTGAAAGAAATTAAGAGCATAGAGAAACTGCAAAATATTTTTGTGGCTATTTATTCAACATCAAACAATGAAAAAGATATTGAAGACACATTTTTGAACGGTGCAAATGTTTACATAACCAAGCCCGCTGATTATAAAGAGCTCAAGCAAGTGTTAGAAAAAGCGGTAAAAACGGCCTTTCTTTATCAAGACAAGAGCATGAACCGCGAAAACTTTTTTCTGCGCGTTTGAGTGGTGTGCGCTTTTTGCGCCAGCAACTAACTAACAACCATAAACAAAGCCCAGCTAAACAGGTTAAACCCATAAACATTTAACCCGATGAAAGTTTTAGTAACCGGTGCCTCCGGATTTATTGGCTCGCCTTTGGTAAAATTGCTGAATAGCCGCGGCCACGAAGTGATTGCTTTGAGCACACGCAAAAACGCTACAATGGCCGGTGCACAAACTTTTTGGTGGAATCCGGACCAATATGAAATGGATGAAAACGCGCTGCATGGCGTAGAGGGTATCATTCACCTAGCGGGCGCAACCATAAGTAAGCGCTGGACGCCAACTTACAAACAAGAAATTTTTGACAGCCGCACACGCACTGCCGAAACGCTATTTCGCGCTATCGCGAAGTTGCCTGAGCATGGCATAAAAAGTTTCGTTTCTGCATCGGCCGTAGGCTATTACAAAAGCGATTTTGACAAAACCTACGCAGAAACCGATGGCCCCGGCACTGATTTTTTAGCGCAGGTGTGCACCCATTGGGAAGCCGCTTCTGATAAACTCTTACAGCTAAATATCCGCGTAGCGAAATTGCGTACTGGCATTGTGCTTGGCCGTGGCGGTGGCGTTTTGGGGCAGCTAGAACCTGTTACAAAACTTGGGCTTGGTGCACCGCTGGGCAGCGGCAAGCAATGGATGAGTTGGATACACCTGACAGATTTATGTAGCCTGTTTGTTTTTGCGTTAGAAAACGATGCCGCACGTGGCGCCCTAAATGCCGGTGGGCCCGCCCCCGTTACCAACAAGGCGTTGAGCAAAGCCCTGGCCAAGGCGCTAAACAGGCCGTTTTTTTTACCGGCTGTGCCGGAGTTTGCCCTAAAAATGGCCTTGGGCGAAATGGCTACCATAGCGCTGATGAGCCAAAAAACTTCAGAAGAAAAAACGCATGCGTTGGGTTTTAGCTATCAATTTAAAACCATTGATGCCGCGTTAAACGATTTGTATCGCTAACCATCCAACAGCAATGAAAAAAATCGCTGCGCTGTTTTTAATCGTTCTGGGGTCTGTTTCTGCCAATGCTCAGCTGTACTTCCCGCCAAAATTTAGTCCGGTTTGGGATACAGTTAACCCACAAAGTTTGGGATGGTGTAACGACAAACTCGATACCCTCGCTGATTTCCTCCAAACGCACAACACCAAAGGTTTTATCATTTTAAAAGATGGCAAAATTGCCTACGAAAAATACTTCGGCACGTTTACCCAAGATAGCCTTTGGTATTGGGCCAGTGCCGGAAAAAGCCTGTTTGGCTTCCTTGCAGGGCGTGCTCAAGAACTCGGCTATTTTACGCTCGATGATACCGTAATCACGTATTTAGGCTCTGGCTGGACGAACTGCACACCTGCGCAAGAAGAAAAGATTTTGGTGCGCCACATGCTTAGTATGACAACCGGACTAAAAGACAATGTGGCCAACCCAAATTGCCAACTACCTGCGTGTTTGCAATATCAAGCCGATGCCGGAACGCGTTGGGCCTACCACAACGCACCCTACACCCTTAGTCACCAAGTTTTAGAAAATGCTACCGGGCAAACCATGCAGCAATTTACAACCCAACACGTATTGCAAAAAACGGGTATGGTTGGCGCTTGGTTTACGGATGCTCAGACCAACGAAATTTTCGGCAGCCGAACTCGCGATATGGCGCGTTTTGGTTTGCTCATTCAAAATGAAGGCGTGTGGGCAGGCGATACGCTTTTAGCCGATACTGCCTTTTTTAATCAGATGATAAACACTTCACAACAACAAAACCTGAGCTATGGCTACTTGTGGTGGCTAAACGGCAAGCAGAGCTATATGGTGCCACAAAGCCAATTGGTGCTACCCGGTTACCTTATACCTAATGCACCGGCAGATGCGTGGTGTGCCCTCGGTAAAAACGACCAGAAATTGTACGTGAGCCAAAGCACCGGATTGGTGGTGGTGCGCTTGGGCAACGATGCCGGAAATCCGGGCCTCGCCCCCACCATTTTCGACAATCTGCTTTGGGCAGAAATCAACAAACTGATTTGCAATCCGGTAGGTATTGGCGAAACAGCTGCTAAAATAAAGGTAAAGATTTGGGCCCTTGCCGGGGAGCAAACCCTCGTTTTAGAAACAGAAGAGCCTATCCACATAGAAATATATTCGCTTAGCGGCCAGCTCGTTTTTACAAGCGACTTTGATGCGGGTAAACATTTCATAGCCTTACCCGCTGGAGTATTCATTGCCAAACTTCATGGCATCAACGGGCTATCAGTTCTCAAAGTTCGGGTTGATTAAACCGTTAATTTTTAGCAGTAACCCACCATTCTTCAAGAGCCAGCGCGGGGCCATCTAAATAAACAGGCTGCCCAATTTTTGGGGCGATAAGCGGCATGTTTAACTCGGCTGCCTTTTTGGTTACGCGTTCAATGGGGTCTGTCCAGCTATGCAACGCCAAGGTAAACGCCCCCCAATGGATGGGCATCATCAATTTTGCTTGAACATCTAGCGCAGCTTGAGCAGTTTCTTCGGGCATCATGTGTATTTGGGCCCAGTTAGGGTTGTACTGTCCGCACTCCAACATGGCAAAATCAAAGGGGCCGTATTTCTCGCCAATTTCTTTAAAGTGCGGTCCATAGCCGCCATCACCACTAAAATAGATGTTGTCAGTTTGGCCTTTGATAATCCAACTGCCCCACAAGGTGTTGTTGCGCGTAAACCCACGGCCCGAAAAATGGCGTGCGGGCGCAAAGGCAAGCCGCAACGTTTCATGGCTAATTTCATCCCACCACGCCAATTCATGCACCTTTTCGGCTGGCACGCCCCAAGCAATAAAATGAGCACCAACGCCCAGCGGCACATAAAACTGCTTGGTCTTTCCTTTTAATTTTTGAATGGATTCATAATCCAAATGGTCATAATGATCATGCGATATAATAATAGCGTCAATTACCGGGAGTTTCTCAATTTCGATAGGCAACTCTTTGCTAAAACGCTTGCCGCCCAACCACGGGTGGGGTGCCGGAACTTCGCCCAGCATGGGGTCGAGCAAGATATTCTGGCCGTCAATCTGCAATAGAAAAGCGGAGTGCCCAAACCAAATTAATTTAGTTTGGCTCACGTTTTTCACAATGGTTAGCGAATCAATTTTCTCAACCGGAATGGCAAAGTTGGGTTTGCCGTTGGGCACGCCTTTTATAAAATCGAGCATCACGCCCAACATTTTGCTGCCCTTCATGTCCATAGAAGTTGGGATGATGTTGCTAAAAATACCGTCTTTAAACTGGCCGGTTTTGGTGTAGGCCAAC
>Ga0105096_10000273_pt1 | contig 16467 bp, 9 predicted proteins | sample PPLLak3cmMay2015_FD_87036 | JGI IMG/M metagenome (GOLD analysis project Ga0105096, IMG submission 87036) | Freshwater sediment microbial communities from Prairie Pothole Lake near Jamestown, North Dakota, USA - PPLs Lake P7 Core (1) Depth... | ecosystem: Environmental > Aquatic > Freshwater >... | reverse complement strand
TTGGATTTCAGATACCGCTTTTTGAACGATAAAAACAGACAGTACGACTTCCGATTCTTTTTTGGAAATTTTTTCAGAAATAAAACCACTTCTGATTACTTCAACTTTGCCCTCGACCGTCCCAGTGATTATTTATTTGAATACGGTTATTTCGGCAGATTTGAAGAAACGGGTTTCTTCAGCCAGGAAATCATCATATCCGATGGTGGTTTTAAATCGATTTTCGAAGATAAATACGCGAGTCAATACATGGCCAGTGTTAATGCAAGTATAGGAATCTGGCGATGGATAGAGCTATACGGAGATGCCGGAATTAAAAAGAACCAGCAAAGCAGCCCTGATTTCTACTACGACAGCGGTATCCGTTTCAACTTCGTCCATAATTTTGTGGAAATCTATTTTCCCCTGCAATCCTCTCTGGGATTTGAACCCTCTATGCCCGATTATGCAAGCAAGATCCGCTTTGTCCTGACCGGTAATCCTTCAAAAATCTACAATTTTATCAAACGCGGTTTTTACTGATACCGCCTGCCTGTCATTTTAATACGAACTTTTCAGTCATACAGAATATCGGGCTGAATTCCTGAGGTGTACTCATGAAACTCTTTAAAAAAAAGAAAGATTATACAGAACAGTACCTCTTTCAAACCGTTTATTCTCATATTTTTCTATATTTGTAAAATAACAAAGTCCGGTACATGGCCAACAATACCCTGGAATCCACACAAAAATTATCTTTTGATCAATTCAAACAGGAAGTTTTGAAAGATTATAAAACCGCGGTTATTAGTCGTGAATGCAGTCTGCTGGGCAGACGGGAAGTGCTCACCGGAAAAGCCAAATTCGGAATTTTTGGAGGCGGAAAAGAAGTACCCCAATTGGCCATGGCCAAAGCCTTTCAAAAAGGAGACTGGCGTTCGGGTTACTACCGCGACCAGACCTTCATGATGGCCATAGGTGAATTTAACCCACGCCACTTTTTTGCCAGTCTGTACGCACATGCCGATATTGAGGCAGATTCATTTTCTGCCGGCCGACAGATGAATGGCCATTTCTGTGTTCATACCGTTAACAATGACGGGACATGGAAAAACCTCACAGAACAATACAATGTTAGTTCTGATATTTCTCCTACAGGTGGCCAGATGCCCAGGTTACTGGGCCTGGCGGAGGCTTCCAAAAAATTCAAAAACATCAGCGCACTCCATGAACTAAGCCACCTCTCAAAACAGGGCAACGAAATTGCCTGGGGAACGATTGGTAACGCCAGTACTTCCGAGGGGCTGTTCTTTGAAACCATCAATGCGGCGGGTGTACTTCAGGTACCCATGGTGATCAGTATCTGGGATGACGGTTATGGAATTTCTGTCCCGGCCGAATACCAGACGACCAAGCAGAGCATCTCTGAGATACTCAAAGGTTTTCAGAGAGATGAAAAAAACAAGGGCTATGAGATCTTTGTTGTTCAGGGCTGGAATTATTCACAGCTTATTGATGTTTATCAGAGAGCTGCAAAAATAGCACGGGAAGAACATGTACCTGTGCTGATCCATGTCACAGAGCTCACCCAGCCTCAGGGGCACTCAACTTCGGGTTCCCATGAGCGTTACAAGAGCGAGGAAAGGATGCTCTGGGAAAAAGAATTCGACTGCCTCGTAAAAATGCGTGAATGGATCGAAAACTTCGAACTGACGGATGAAAATGGTGATGTTCTGCGTTTTTGTGAGGATATTAAAGAACTGGAAAGCTTGGAGGAAGAAGCAAAAACGGAAGTTCGCGAAGCTAAAAAGGACGCACTGAATGCCCTGCTTGAACCCATTCTGAAAGAAAGAACTGAACTGGTAAAGATACTTGAAAAAATAGCTCCGCTGAGTGAACACAAAGTATCTCTGGATAAAGTAAAGCGTGAATTGATGCAGATAGAAGAGCCTATCCGAAAAAATATTTTGGATACGGCAAGGCGTGCGGTCATGTATTTAAGAGATGAAAATGAGGAAGTAAAAACCAGTTTGCAAAAATGGGTGATCAATTACAAAGCCCAGCAAAAGAAGAAATACAACACCCACTTATACAGCGAATTACCAAACAATGCCACAAATATTGAGGCCATAGCGCCGGTTTATTCAGAAGAGTCTAAGCTGGTGGATGCGCGGGTAGTGCTCCGAGATAATTTTGATGCCATACTGAATAAGTACAATGAAGTACTGATCTTTGGTGAAGATTCCGGAGCCATCGGCGATGTGAATCAGGGTCTGGAAGGGCTACAGCAGAAATACGGGATAGAGCGCGTTTATGATACGGGTATACGGGAAGCCACCATCATCGGGCAGGGAATTGGACTCGCGATGCGCGGGCTCAGACCGATCGCAGAGATACAGTACCTGGATTATATTTTTTATGCTACCCAGGTACTTACTGATGACCTGGCCACGCTGCGCTACCGCACTTTTGGTAAACAACGCGCCCCTTTGATCGTTCGGACCCGCGGACACCGCCTGGAGGGTATCTGGCACTCCGGCTCCCAAATGGGAAGTCTGATCAATCTGTTGCAGGGTATGTATATACTCGTGCCGCGAAATATGACGAAAGCAGCCGGTTTTTACAATACCCTGTTAAAAAGCGATGAACCCGCCGTATTGATAGAAAACCTGAATGGTTACCGATTAAAAGAAAGGATGCCCGTGAATCTTGGCGAATTTACCACGCCAATCGGAGTAGTGGAAACCATAAAAGAAGGGCAGGATCTGACCATAGTATCCTACGGTTCTACCTTAAAGCTGGTGGAGGAAGCTTCAAAAGATCTTTCTTCGGTTGGAATTGATGTGGAGATCATCGATGCACAAAGCCTGCTGCCCTTTGATATTAAACACGATGTGGTCAAAAGCCTCAAAAAAACAAACAGACTGGCTGTTGTAGACGAGGATATACCCGGTGGCGCTTCTGCCTATCTGTTTGAGCATATAGTGAACAAACAGAACGGATATTTGTATCTCGACAGCAAGCCCATAACCATTACGGCAAAAGCACACAGACCTGCCTATGGCACAGATGGCGACTATTTTTCAAAACCGTCTGTAAATGATATCTTCGAAGGTATTTACAAGATGATGCACGAGGCATATCCGGCAAAATTTGAACCTTTGTATTAAAGCAATTCAATTCAGCCAAAACAATATAAATACTTGGACATCAAATGTCAGGTGCTATATTCTTAACATTTTTTTATGTTTTTAAGTGCAATAAAACAGTATTTTTGCGTTCTATAATTTCATTTCCCTCAAAATGACAGTACAATTAGAAAACCAGTTATTAATCCTAAACGTTTTGAGGATCGTATGAATAAAAATCGTCTTGCAGTAATCATTTTCATCTCGCTTTTTTTAGCATCTTTCAGAAATCATCCGCCGGCAATCCCATTTAATACGCCGATGATGTTTAAAGAATACGCTGCTGACTTTTACGGTCAGTTGCGCGATCAGGATTTGAATTTCGATGCTTTTGCATACGGGCTGAAGGGCTTTTTGAAATTACAGGAAGAAGGTAAGATCGAGAACAGCCGGTTCTTAACCATCATTGATATGAGTGTTTCAGCCAATGAAAACAGATTTTTTGTGATCGATGTAGCTGATCAGAAAATTGTTCATAAAAGCAAGGTGGCTCATGGCAGAAATTCGGGTCTGGAATATGCGACCAGTTTTTCGAATGAGATCAGCTCAAACCGAACAAGCCTCGGTTTCTACAAAACTGCAGAACTTTACAACGGAAAACACGGACTTTCCATGCGGCTTGATGGCCTGGAAGCGGCCAACAGCAATGCCAGAGCCAGGGCGGTTGTAATTCATGCAGCAGATTACGTCAGCGAAATGTTCCTGAAAAAGAATGGCAGGCTGGGCAGAAGTCTGGGTTGTCCTGCCTTACCAACAGCAGGTTATCAGGAAATCATCAGCAAAATCAAAGAAGGCAGTCTCTTGTTTATTTACCATCCGACAAAAACCTATCTGAACAGCTCAAAACTGATCAAGTCAGGTGTCGACGCAATAACAGGCAACAGGCTTCCTGTTTAATCCGGTTTGAAATCCTTGCCGAACAAGTGATTTTTTATAGCCACATCCTGCCTGTAGACATCCTGATAGAAGATGATTCTTCCGTCATCCTCACCCTCACAAACCACGTACTGGATATAAATAGCAATATGCTTATTAACTGGCATGGTTTTTTGCTTTCTGATCTCAACATAATGATTGATCGAATCCAGCGTAAAGATATTCTCGTCTGACTCCAGAATTTTATCTGCCAGGTCCAAAGCATCCTTGACCCGGATACAGCCATGACTGTAAGTGCGTACCTCTCTTTCGAAATGGTATTTACTCGGCGTGTCATGTAAATAAACTGAATAGGGATTATTGAAAATAAACTTTACCAGACCCAGCGAATTACCACTTCCCCCCTTTTGACGGATGCGCATCTTAAAATTCGTATCATTGATGGTGTCCCAGCGAATGGATTCCGGTGCTACTATTTTGGAATCTACAATTACCTCATAATTATTCCTGGCCAGATACTCCGGATTTTTTTTTGTTTTTACCAGGAGCTCATTGACTGAAATACTCCTCGGTACATGCCAGAATGGATGGGCAACCAGGTGATCCAGTTTGCTGTACACTTCCGGAGTATTGTTTCCCTTTGATCCTACGACGACCCTGTGCTCGCTTTTCACTGCACCATCCTCAACAAACCAAAGATGCCCGGAAGGTATGTTCACATAGATAAAATCCTTTTTCCATTCGGGATTCCAGCGCAAGCGCTCCAAACTGATCGCGGCGCTCTGGTATTGTTCATAGGGACTTCTGGACAGTGCCGCTGCCGTATTGAAACCCACAACGCCATCGGGATGCAGGCCATGGTCTTTTTGAAATTTTTTCAGCGCCTCCAAATACCGGCCCTCACTGGTGGTATCTTTTAAATATTTATGGATGAACAGCGCCCTCCTGGCGGCCGAAATGGCGCCAAGCGAATCTGTTTTCTTACTCGGAACGGCCACCTTATCCCTGACAAGGTTTGTATTCCGGACATAGTTTTCCAATGCTTTCTGCAATTTTCTGTAGGGGAAATGTTGGGGTTGCAGTGCCAGCAAATACGGGATCACACTATCAGCATCCTCAGCCTTTTTAAGATATTCCGGCAGATTCACTGCAAATGATTTTCGGGGCAGGCTTGAAAATGTGTCTGTCTTTTTGATCAGACCCACATTTAAATGCTTCCCGAGCAGAAAATATTTTTCAGTCAGCAAGGATTCCATGACTGCAGCCTGTGTCATTTTTTCTTCAAAAGAATGCGCTGCGTTGAGCGCATTCTCCAGGCTGTCCAGCCGTGTATAATTGTAATAACGGGGTTCCAGTCCAAAATACCTGGCATTTTTTAACAGTGACAGAAGCTCCTGTCCCTGCTTATTGAGTCCCGTCTCATTGTTCAACCAGACAGGCCGGTACTGATTTATCCTGTAAAATTCCTGAGCAGACTTGGTCAGACCCCCGGCATCTTTTAACATAGCAGCGATTTTTTGAACATCCAGCTCATTTTTTATAACTTGTACAGGAGTTTCGTTTTCTTTAAAAGAAGGAGGGAGGTTTTCCTGATCCCTGGGTGAATTACAGGCAAATATCAGGAGAAGCAATATGGGGGAAATAATCTTCATTTTGGCATGATTCCTGCAAAAATACGGAATTTCGCTTACAAGCGCAGCAGCCCGGTATTGATTCTTTTTACTATGGACGGGCCCTCATATACAAATCCGGTATAGATTTGAATCAGATCGGCCCCAGCCCGGAGTTTTTCAATGGCATCCTTGTCGGAATGGATGCCTCCCACTCCAATAATGACAAAGGCCTTATTTGATCTTTCGGCAAGAAATCGAATGACTTCTGTTGACCTCTGTGTAAGGGGTTTACCGCTTAAACCTCCGGTCTCATTTTTGTGAACTGAGCTTAATCCTTCCCTGGAAAGTGTGGTGTTTGTGGCGATAATGCCTGCAATCTGAGTGCTTTTTACAATATCGATGATATCCAACAACTGATCGTTGCTCAGATCCGGTGCGATCTTTAACAGCACAGGCTTTTGCACCGGCCGCTTTTTGTTGGCCTCCTGCAATGCATTCAGCAGCCTGGTCAGGGGTTCCTTGTCCTGTAAGGCCCGCAGGTCGGGCGTGTTGGGCGAACTCACATTGACCACAAAATAATCGACGCAATCAAAGAGTTTCTCAAAACAAATCAAATAATCCGATACGGCATTTTCATTGGGTGTGGTTTTGTTTTTGCCAATATTACCACCAATAATAATATCCGTTCTGCGCTTTTTCAGCCGACTGACTACTGCATCCACTCCCTCATTATTAAAGCCCATGCGGTTGATCAGTCCCCCATCCTCAGGCAATCTGAAAATGCGTTTCTTTTCATTTCCCGGTTGTGGTTTAGGAGTTACAGTGCCGATCTCGACAAAACCAAAACCGTAATTGGAAAACTCATCAAAGAGGACGGCATTCTTATCAAAACCAGCTGCCAAACCCACGGGGTTTTTGAACTTTATGCCCATGAGCTCCCTTTCCAGCCGCTTGTCTTCAATCACAAAAGACGATCTCACCAGCGACTTTAGCAGCGGAATTCTGAACAGGTTTTTAAGCAAAGCAAAAGTGAACTCATGCACTTTCTCCGGGTCGAACTTAAAAAAGAAGGGTCTGATAATGGTTTTATACATGATCGAACTTTGATTATTAGCGCAATTCGGCCCCAAACTGCTGCTGAAAACGCTGCTGCAGTTTGCCCATGATCTTGTCTATCTGCACATCGTTCAGGGTTTGGTTCTCATCCTGTATCACAAAGCTCAGCGCATACGATTTTTTACCTTTTGGTAATTTATCACCGGTATAAACATCAAACAGATCAACCTTTTTCAGCAGTTTTTTTTCTGTCTCAAAAGCAGCCTGATAGAGTTCTGAAAACTGAACATTTTCATCGAGCAGCAAGGCAAAATCACGCCTTACTTCAGGGTATTTTGGCAGGGTGCTGACTTTTACAGGTGATCTTCCAGCCAATTCCAATACATGCTCCCAGGCCAAATCTGCATACCATACCGTTTGTTTAATACCAAACGATCTGCATATTTCATTCTTCACCCTTCCCATTTCCGCCAGTTTTTTATTGCCGGTGAACAGTGCAAGTCCATCAGAAAAGATATCATTATCGGTGGTTCCGGAAACAAAATTTACAATTCCAAGCCGTGTCAGCAAAGCTTGAACAATACCTTTTAAATAAAAGAGATCCGTTTCCCGGTTCTCAGAATTCCATGCCTCCTGGGTTCTTCTTCCCGATACGATCAGTGACAGGTGTTTTTCTTCCAAAAATTTACCCTCCTTGCTATGATAGGTCTTACCAAATTCGAACATTTTTATGACCGAATTTCTTCTGTTCAGGTTATAAGACACGGCTTCAAGACCCCCAAAGACCATCGACTGACGCATCACTTCCAGGTCTTTGCTGAGCGCATTGAGCATGGTCACATTTTCAGATTCCTGCAGTAGGTCCGAATAAGCATGGTAATCCGGTTTGGTCAGCGAATTGGCCATGGTTTCATAATATCCCTGGGCTACCAAAAAATTGGCAGCTATATTCTCGATCTTTTCAGTCGTTATTTTCTCTGAAAAGGAAATCGAAGTGCTCAGTTTATCAGAGGTATTGATATTGTTATAGCCATAAATTCGCAATACTTCTTCAACAATGTCGGCTTCTCTGTGCACATCCACCCTGTATGTTGGAATGGTAAGCCCCAAACCTGTTGCGGTCATGTTGCTGATCTTAACATCCAGCGAAGCCAGGATCTGCTTAACCGTATCAACCGGTAATTCTTCACCGATCAGCTTGTTCACCTTGTCATAAGTGAGTTGTACCTTAAAATCTTCCAGCTTGTGCGGATAGATATCGGTCAGGTCCGAAACGATTTTCCCTCCGGCCACATTTTTTATCAGGATAGCTGCCAGTTTAAGCGCGTACTCAACATTTTCAGGATCTATGCCCCTTTCAAACCGAAAGGAAGCATCTGTATTCAGTCCGTGTCTTTTGGCAGATTTCCTTATACTCACCGGATTGAAATAAGCACTTTCCAAAAATATACTTGTTGTTTCTGCAGTAACACCGGAGGTCAAGCCTCCGAAAACACCTGCGATACACAAGGGATTGTCATTACCGTCACAGATCATGATATCTTCATCGCTCAGTTCCCGCTCCACGCCGTCGAGCGTTGTAAATTTTGTTCCCGCAGGCAGGGTTTTTACGACGATCTTGTTTCCTTTAACTTCCTTTGCATCAAAGGCATGCAGGGGTTGACCCAGTCCGTGCAGGATGTAATTGGTCACGTCCACCACATTGTTGATTGGTTTCTGACCAATGGCCTGTAGCCTGTCTTTCAGCCACTTAGGCGATTCCTCAACCTTGAGGTTACCGATGGTAATTCCCGCATAGCGCGGCACCAGTTTATTGTCATCAACAACAATGTTGAATTTTAAGGTTCTTTCATCTACATTAAAATCGGACACGGATGGAGTGATCAATTCCGAGCTGATATCATACTGCTGTATGAGTCCCGCGCGCAGGTCCCTCGCAACACCCAAATGGCTCATCGCATCGGCCCTGTTCGGTGTAAGCCCGATCTCAAAAACCTGATCACTAGCAATTTGAAGCAGTTCAGCCATACTGGTTCCAACGGCGGTTTTCTTATCCAGAACCATGATGCCATCATGACTGGTACCCAAGCCCAATTCATCTTCTGCGCAGATCATTCCATAACTGTCTTCCCCTCTTATTTTTCCCTTTTTGATCAGTATTTCCCCACCCTCAGAAGGATACAGTACTGTACCGATCGTTGCCACTGGCACTTTCTGGCCCACAGCCACATTGGGCGCTCCGCATACAATGTTAAGTACCTGTCCTTCGCCTATATTCACAGTGGTCAATTTCAGGCGGTCGGCATTGGGGTGTTGCACACAGGTCATTACTTCACCCACTACCACACCTTTCAATGCACCTTTAACAGATTCGAAGTGATCAATTCCTTCAACTTCAAGTCCGAGGTCGGTTAGTACCTCTGCCACCTGTTCTGCCTCCAGGTCTATTTTCAGGAACTGCCTTAACCAATTATAAGATATTTTCATAAACCAAATATTTCAGTATTTACCCGATCAAACGACACTTTTCAGCAATCCTGACCGGTACAGGTTTAAACCTGTTTTATGCCTGGCAAAGATAATGATTTGCAACTTGTAGTAATAATTTCATTTTTAAGAAAAATTGTTATATTTTTAATTTTATTTTCATTTTTTTATCCGGTTTAAGCAACATTTCCAATTATGGCACACGACATCCGACGGCTATTTGATTTTCTTTACTACCAAAATGAAAATCAACCTATCAATAACAGTTTAAACACCAAAAAAAATGGTGTTTGGGTATCCACTTCCACCGCTGAGTTTGTTGAAAAAGTGAATGCCGCAAGCCGCGGTTTGTTGCGATTGGGTGTAAAACCTAAGGACAAAATTGCACTGATATCTTCTACCAACCGAACCGAATGGAACATCATGGATATGGCCATCATGCAGCTTGGTGCCGTTAATGTGCCCATGTATCCCACGATCAGCTCCAATGAGTATAAATATATATTTAACCATGCCGAAGTGACCTATTGTTTTCTTTCGGATGAGGTCCTGTTTGAAAAAGCTCATGCTATCAGGGCAGAAGTGCCTACCCTTAAGGAAATATTTAGTTTTGAAACCGTAAAAAACTGCAAAAACTGGGAAGAGCTGCTGGCCCTGGGACAAGACAATTCGAATCAAAAGGAAGTTGATAGCTTAAAAGACCTGGTTCAGGCTGATGATCTGGCCACCATAATCTACACTTCCGGCACAACGGGAACACCCAAAGGAGTCATGCTTTCGCATAACAATGTGGTGAGCAATGTTCTGGACAGTGCACCCAGACTGCCAATCACGTCTGGAAATACAACCATCATCAGCTTTTTGCCTGTTTGCCATATTTTTGAAAGAATACTGCATTACCTCTATATCTATAAAAGTATCGCTATCTATTTTGCCGAAAGCATAGAAAAGTTTCCCGAAAACTTAAAGGAGATCCACCCGCATTTTATGAGTGTTGTTCCGAGGCTGCTTGAAAAAGTCTACAACAGCATCCTGGAAAAAGGTTCCGCCTTAACGGGTATTAAAAAGGCCATCTTTTATTGGGCAGTCGAAGTGGGTATGGCCTATGAACCTTATGGACAGAATGGCTGGCTTTACGAGAAAAAACTCGCGCTGGCGAGGAAGCTTGTTTTTAGCAAATGGCGTGAAGGCCTTGGCGGCAGGCTGGAAACCATGGTTTCCGGCAGTGCGGCACTGCAGCCCAGACTGGCCAGGATATTTTCTGCTGCAGGCATGTATGTCATGGAAGGTTACGGCCTAACAGAAACTTCGCCGGTAATTACGGTAAACTGCTACAAGGATGGCCTTTTCAGGATAGGTACAGTAGGAAAACCGATCAGAAATATTGAAGTCAAAATTGCCGAAGACGGTGAAATTTTAGTCAAAGGACCTAACGTGATGCAGGGCTATTACAAGGATCCGGAAAAAACAGCCGAAGTAATGACCGGCGACTATTTTCATACCGGCGACAAGGGGGAATTTGATAAAGACGGTTTTTTAAGGATCACTGGCAGGAAAAAGGAGATCTTTAAGACCTCTGGTGGTAAATACATAGCCCCTGCAGCCATCGAGAATCAGATGAAGCAATCGCGGTTTATCGAGCAGATACTCGTAATCGGCGACGGACAAAAAATGGCGGCGGCCATCGTGCAGCCTAACTTTGCCTTTGTGAAAGAGTGGGCAAAACGCCATCACCAGGAGATTGGTTCAACACCGCAGGAAATAGCCGGAAATCAAAAGGTAAAGGATCGGATCATGGAGGAAATTGAAGAAGGTAACAAACATTTCGGACAATGGGAGACCATAAAAAAAATAGAACTGACACCCGAGGTATGGACCGTTGACAATGAATTGCTTACGCCTACTTTCAAACCCAAAAGGGAGGTTATTATAAAAAAGTACAAAGATTTATACGACAGGATATACGCATAATTTGTATTTTTAGCCAATAATTTATGTTATGGAGCATTTTATTGTATCGGCCAGAAAATACCGCCCGCAGACATTTGCGGATGTGGTTGGACAGGAGTCTATTACGAAAACGCTCGAAAACGCGATAAAGAATAACCACCTGGCTCAGGCCCTGCTTTTTACGGGTCCGAGGGGCGTTGGAAAAACAACCTGCGCAAGAATTCTGGCCAAAAGGATCAATGAGGAAAGCATGGATAATCTTTCCGGAAACGAGGATTTTGCCTTTAATATTTTTGAACTCGATGCCGCATCCAATAACTCAGTAGACGATATACGCAACCTGACCGATCAGGTGCGAATCCCGCCTCAGATAGGCAAATACAAAGTCTATATCATAGACGAGGTACACATGCTCTCTTCCTCTGCTTTCAACGCCTTCTTAAAAACGCTTGAGGAGCCACCGGCACATGTGATCTTTATCCTTGCCACAACCGAAAAGCACAAAATTATCCCCACCATCCTGTCGCGTTGTCAGATCTTTGATTTCAAACGGATCGGTGTAATAGACATAAAAAAATACCTGCATAAAATTTCAAAGGAAGAGCAGATTGAAGCCGAAGATGATGCCTTGCATATCATCGCTCAAAAAGCGGATGGTGCCTTGCGGGATGCCCTGTCCATATTCGACCGGGTCGTCAGCTTTTCCGGAAATAAACTCACCAGAGCTGCGGTAAACGAAAACCTGAACGTACTCGATTATGAAGTGTATTTTGAGATGACCGACCTGCTGTTGGAACACAATATACCCAAAGCGCTGTTAGCCTTTAATGATGTTTTGGAAAAGGGCTTCGATGCCAACCATTTTATCAGCGGCCTCGCTTCGCATTTCAGGGATCTCCTGGTATCGAAAGACCATTCCACCATCGCCTTGCTGGAAGTGGGTGAAGGCGCAAAAAGAAAATATCTGGAACAATCCGGTAAAGCAAGTGAATCCTTTTTATTGCAGGCTATAGATTTTGCCAATGACTGCGACCTCAATTTTAAGGCCAGTAAAAACCAGCGTCTGCTCGTGGAACTAAGCCTTATGCACATTGCCTCTATCGATTTTGATCGGGAAAAAAAAAAATCTGAACGCTATATAATTCCTTCCTCTTACTTTTCTTCCTTCCTGGTGGAGGAGCGCATCGACCGAAAAGGCATATCAGATCAGGACTCAGAGCCTGTGTCCGAACCTGAAAAAAAGCCGGAAGCAGACCGTGTTTCGATACAACCTGAAGAGAATAAGGTTGAAAAAGAAGCCCCGGTTGAAAATCCGCAACTGACAAATTTACCAAGACCCAAAAAGACTTCGCTGTTAAGCCTTACGAGTATAGAAAAAAGGAAGGCAGAAGAGGCCGCGCTGGCGGCTAAAAAGCAAGAACAGGAATTGCTGCTCCGGGCCCAGGAATTGCCAAATGAATCGTTCGCATTGGAACACTTTTTTATGGTTTGGGATGAATATATTCATTTTTTACACGAACAGGGTGAAAGAATTTTTGCTTCTGTCTTAAATTCAAAAAGACCGGAACTGCTGCAAAACAAGATACTCTTTACCTGTTCCAACAAGATCATGAAAGCTGAACTGGAAAAAGTCAGGCCAAAAGCCCTGCAGTACCTGCGTGAAAAATTGAATAATTACAGCCTGGATTTTGAGATTACCATCGCCGAAGAGGAAACGAGCAAACTCGTCTATACCAACCAGGAAAAATACGAGTACTTAAGAGAAAAAAATGAAGCCATTGCTTACCTCAGAAAAATTTTTAAGTTAGACCTGTAAGACACCTCCCGGCATTCAAATAAAATAAAATAAAATGAAAAACCTGATCGTCCTATTTTTTCTGGCAGCATTTTTCCATCATGCAATTTCCCAAAATCAACCACCCCGCGAATTCAGGGGCGTATGGATAGCCACGGTAGAAAATATAGACTGGCCCGGAAGCAATCAATCGGGACCGGCAGCGCAAAAAGCCGAACTGATCCAGCTCTTAGATCTCTACCAAAGCCTGCACCTCAACGCCGTAGTTTTTCAGATCCGCCCCGTGGCCGATGCCTTTTACCACTCTAAACATGAACCCTGGTCATTTTACCTGACCGGATATGGAAACAAGGCTCCCGAACCTTATTTTGATCCCCTGGCCTTTGCCATTGAGGAAGCACATAAAAGAGGCCTGGAGTTCCATGCCTGGCTGAATCCGTACAGGGCCATGATCAATTACGCAGAACCAAAGAACAAACCCCTGCCCCTCACCTACAACAAACCCGAATGGTTCATCAACTATGGCAAGAACAAATATTTTGATCCCGGTAATCCTGAAGTAAGGGAGTACACCAACCGGATCGTTGCCGATATCGTTCAGCAATACGATATAGACGCCATACATTTTGACGATTACTTTTATCCCTACAAAATCGAGAATGAAAAATTCAATGATGACTATTCATTTAAAAAATACGGTGCTCAATACCAGGAAGAACAACGAGATGACTGGCGTAGGGAAAATGTGAACCAGATCATCATCGAGCTGCATTCAACCATAAAAAACATCAAGCCCTGGGTGCAGTTTGGCATCAGCCCCTTTGGCGTTTGGCGGAACAGGGACACCGACCCAAAAGGTTCTGACAGCCAGGCAGGGCAAACGAACTATGACGATCTCTACGCGGACATACTACACTGGATGGAACAGAAATGGATAGACTATGTAGTGCCTCAAATTTACTGGCATATCGGTCATGATCTGGCCGACTATGAAAACATAGCCCGCTGGTGGAACAACAATCACCTTGGAATACCCGTGTATATTGGCCAGGGAATCTACAGGATGAACGGAAAGAAAGAGAATAAAGAATGGAAGAAAACACATCCTACAGAACTGGAAAAACAACTGGAATTAAACAAAACGCTTAAAAACATTGGAGGAAGCGTATACTTCAGCGGAAAGACTTTTGTTGATAACCCATTGAATATAAATGGTATATTAAAGGACAAATTCTACAGCAATCCGATTTTGCAAACAGTGCACGAGAAGGGTACTGCCAATGTACCCGAACCTGTTTATGATGTGTCCATAGATAAATTACCCGGTAAAAAGCAGGGAATCTCATTTAAGACCCAGCCCGTCAATAAGGAGAAGGAAGCCATCAGGTTTCTCATTTACTTCTTTGAAAAAGGAGAAGAACTTAATGTGGGCCGGGCCGAAAACATTGTAGCCCTGACCGGATCTACTGAATGGGAATTCAGCAAAAAAGAATTTAAAAAAGGCGTCTTTGTGATCTATGCCGTGAACAGATTCAACCAGATTAGCAGCCCGGTGCATTTTGTAAAGGATTAAAAATTCCTTCTTTTTCTTTTGCCCAGGAACTATTTTTATTCAGGTATATTCTATCTTTATATCACAAAAAAAAGACCTGACATCCGGTATAATTCAATAAAAAAACCATGAGACCTTATATTTTAGCAGAAACGAATTGGAAGAATATACAGAAAACAACCTTTGACCTGGCCATCCTGCCCTGGGGGGCAACTGAAGCACACAATTACCATTTGCCCTATGGTACGGATGTGATCGAAGCTGACCGCATCGCTGCCGCTGCCGCTGAAATAGCCTGGAATAAGGGTGCAAAGATCATCGTTTTGCCTACCATTCCTTTCGGAGTGAATACAGGGCAAGCCGATATTAAACTGGACGTCAATATCTATCCGAGCACACAAATGGCGATTCTTTCAGATATCATAGAAATGCTCAACCGTCAAAACATCAAAAAACTGCTCATTTTAAACAGCCATGGAGGCAATGATTTCAAGACCCTGATCAGAGAACTCGGACTTAAATACCCGCAGATGTTTCTGTCCACCTGTAACTGGTATCAGGCTTTAGATAAAAAAGACTTTTTTGATGAGATGGGCGACCACGCAGACGAGATGGAAACAAGTCTTTTGCTATACCTTGCACCCGAACTCGTGCTGCCAATGGCAGAAGCCGGGATTGGAAAGGAGAAAAAGCATAAAATAAAAGAGTTTAATGAAGGCTGGGCCTGGTCGGAAAGAAAGTGGTCACAGATCACGGCAGATACCGGGGTTGGAAATCCAAAACTGGCAAGTGCAGAAAAAGGTGAAAAGTATTTTATTGCCGTAACGGAAAAGGTCGCCAGGCTGTTCGTTGAAATTGCAGGCTGCGACATAAACGATCTTTATGCCTGATAAAATACTTCAGGCCTTATTCTATCCGCATGACAAAGCCGCCTCCTTTGGCCATTTTTACCTTTATCTGTGACTTGTTATTTACATTCGTTTCAACGCGCTTGTAATCTTCAGCAAACCGGTTGGCATTGATGCCGTCCTGCATGATCACCGCTTTCCTTTCCCCGGGTGAAAGGAAAGGCAGGCTAATCGTAAACTCCCTTTCGGTATCATTGTTCATCCCGCCAACAAACCAGGTATTCCCTTTTCTTCTGGCTACGAGCAGGTATTCACCAACCTTTGCTTCCAGCACCTTTATTTCATCCCAGGTATTGGGCACGGAGGCTATAAAATCTGTCGATTCTTTTTCCCTTTCATAATTTGAAGGGCTGTCTGCAAGCATTTGAATACCGCTCTCATAGATCACGAACATGGCCAGCTGATGGCAGCGTGTGCCCTGACTTCCCGGACGCATATGGCTGGGATTGTATTCAAACGACTGGTAATTTCGCATGGCACCGGGTGTATAATCCATGGGCCCACTAACCATGCGTATGAAAGGCAGGGTCGTGTTGTGTTCGGGACTAACCGTTTTTGCCCATTTGTTGAATTCGAGCCCCTGAACACCCTCATAAGCAACCACATTCGGAAAGGCCCTGTGCAGGCCATTGGGTTTAAAGGCCCCGTGAAAATCGACAAGCAGATTATTGGCTGCCGCTTCGCGTGCTACCCGTTCGTAAAAATTGACCATCCACTGATCTGCCCTGTCCATAAAATCTACTTTTATGCCTGCAATCCCCCACTCTTTGTACTTAGCCAAAACAAAGAACTGGCTCTCAATAGCGCGCCAGCTGGCCCAGAGGATCAGGCGGACGTTCTTTTCCCTGCCGTAACGGATCAATTCAAATAGATCCAGCGTTTTGTTGGGTTGTGAAATATCCAGAGTTGACAGGGACCAGCCTTCATCCAAAATAATGTATTCCAGGCCATTTTTCGAGGCAAAATCGATAAAGTATTTGTAAGAATCCGTATTTAAACCCGCCTCAAAATCCACGCCATACAAATTGGAAGCATTCCACCAGTCCCAGGAAACACGTCCGGG
>Ga0105096_10000272_pt1 | contig 16469 bp, 17 predicted proteins | sample PPLLak3cmMay2015_FD_87036 | JGI IMG/M metagenome (GOLD analysis project Ga0105096, IMG submission 87036) | Freshwater sediment microbial communities from Prairie Pothole Lake near Jamestown, North Dakota, USA - PPLs Lake P7 Core (1) Depth... | ecosystem: Environmental > Aquatic > Freshwater >... | reverse complement strand
CGTGGCGATTCCGCACGGGCGGATCAGGGGCCTGAAGGAAGCGGTGGCGGCCTTCGTTCGCGTCGCCGAGCCCATTGCCTTCGACGCGCCAGACGGCCGGCCGGTCAGCCTGCTGGTTGTTCTGCTGGTGCCCGAGCAGGCGACGCAGCAGCATCTGGACATCCTGTCGGAACTGGCGCAGATGCTCTCCGACCGCGGCTTCCGCGACAACCTGATGCAGGCCGGCGACCCGAGCGTCGCGCACACGCTGCTGGCGCAATGGGAGCCGATGCGCCCTGCGGCCTGAGCGCTCTGTCTTGAAGCGCGCAGCGCTAGCTGTAGTTCGGTGACCAAGGCGGCCCGATGACCACGCTGCAGGCGCTGTTCGAAGACAACGAGCAGCCGCTGAAGCTCGGCTGGCTCGCGGGCTGCGCCGGCGGCGACCGCACACTGGCCGAGACCACCGACGGCGAGGTGCAGGCCGCCGACATCGTCGGCTACCTGAACCTGATCCATGCCAACCGCCTGCATGTGCTCGGCGCGCCTGAAGTCGCCTACATGGAAAGGATGGACGTGGCGCGGCGCGCGCACTATGCGCGCGACCTGATCGACGGCGGTGCGCTCGGCCTGGTCGTCGCCGGAGGCCTGGCGCTGCCCGCCGACATGACTGACGTCGCCGAGCAGGTCGGCCTCGCGGTGTTCACCTCGCCGCTGGCCGCCGGACAGCTCATCGACCGGTTGCGCGTCTACCTGACCAAGAAGCTGGCAGCGCACTGCACGATGCACGGCGTGTTCATGGACGTGCTCGGCATGGGCGTGCTGATCGCCGGCGAATCCGGGGTCGGCAAGAGCGAACTGGGGCTGGAACTGATCAGCCGCGGCCACGGCCTGGTCGCCGACGACGTGGTCGACCTCGCCCGCACCGAACCCGACTCGATCGAAGGCCACTGCCCGCCGCTGCTCGCCAATCTGCTCGAGGTGCGCGGCCTCGGCCTGCTCGACATCAAGTCGATCTTCGGCGAGACCGCGGTGCGGCGGAAGATGAAGCTGCGGTTGATCGTCGAACTGCGGCGGCAGGCTGCCGCCGCCCTGATGGAGCGCCTGCCGCTGGCCGGCACGACCGAGGAAGTGCTCGGCCTGCCGATCCACAAGGTGGTGATTCCGGTGGCGGCAGGACGCAATCTCGCGGTGCTGCTGGAATCGGCCGTGCGCAACACCATCCTGAAGCTGCGCGGCATCGACACCATGGCCGAGTTCGTGCAGCGGCAACGGCAGGCCATCGACGGCAACTGAGGCCGTGGTCTTTGATCCGGGCCGGTGCTCTAATTGCCGCCAGGACCGGATGCCGCAGGATCGGCCTCGCCGGCTCCCAAACAACCAACGGGAGATCGACGATGAGGAAAACGCTGCTGCTTGCCGCCTGCCTGGTCCTGCCGTTCGCCGTGTCGGCCGCAGACGAGAAGAAACCGACCGCGCAACAGGACAAGATGACCGCCTGCAACAAGCAGGCCTCCGAAAAGAGCCTCAAGGGTGACGACCGAAAGTCCTTCATGTCGAGCTGCCTCAGCGCCAAGGGCTGAGCCGGCAGCGGTTGCCGGAGGCGCGCCGCCGCGTCTTCGGGGCGACCTCGCACGGCGTTCGCCGCGGCGCGCGCCACGGGATTCCTGACGATGCGGTTGGTGTTGATCACCGGAATGTCCGGGTCCGGCAAGTCGGTTGCGCTGCGACTGCTCGAGGACATCGGCTTCTACTGCGTCGACAACCTGCCGCCGCGTTTCCTCGCCGAGGTCGCCGGCTACCTGTCCGACTCCGGGCAGGAGGAGGTCGCCGTCTCGGTCGATGCGCGCTCGGAGCTGTCGCTGGGCGAGATGCCTCGGATCATCGACGACCTGCGCGGCGCCGGCCACGACCTGCGGGTGCTGTTCCTGACGGCATCCACCGAAGCGCTGCTGCACCGCTACTCCGAGACGCGGCGGAGGCATCCGCTGTCGGGACGGCTGGCGGTCGATCCCGGCATGCTCGAGCCGACGCTGACCGAGTCGATCGAAGCCGAGCGCGAGTTGCTGGCGCCGCTCGACCAGTCGGGACACGTGATTGACACCAGCACGCTGGCGCCGGCAACGCTGCGCGAATGGGTGCGCCGCTTCGCCAATGCCGCGGCGGCGCCGCTGACGCTGACCTTCGAGTCCTTTGCCTTCAAGAACGGCGTGCCCTGGGCGGCTGACCTGCTGTTCGACGTGCGCAATCTGCCGAACCCGTACTACGAGCCGGGGCTGCGGCCGCTGACCGGGCTCGATGCGCCGGTGATCGACTTCCTGAGGCGCGCCCCGATGGTCGCCGAACTGATCGACGACATCGAGCGTTTCATCGACAAGTGGCTGCCGAGCTATCACGCCGACAATCGCCATTACCTGACGGTGGCGGTCGGCTGCACCGGTGGGCAGCATCGCTCGCCCTACGTGGCCGAGCGGCTGGCGGCGCGCTTCGTCGCCCGCGGCCGCGAGCGCGTGCTGACCCGGCACCGCGGCCTCGGCCGTTGATCGACCGCGGCGACCGCAATGCAGATTCCGCTGTTCCCGCTGAACACCGTGCTCTTTCCGGCGGGCGTGCTGCCGCTGCGGGTGTTCGAGGCCCGTTACATGGACATGGTCCGGCGCTGCATGAGGGACGAGACGCCGTTCGGCGTCGTGCTGATCGCCAAGGGAGCCGAAGTCGGCGTGCCGGCGGAAACCGAGGAAATCGGCACCCTGGCGACCATCGGCGCCTGGGATATGCCGCAGCTCGGCCTGCTGCATCTGCGGGCGATCGGCGGCGATCGCTTCCGCATCGCTTCGAGCACGGCCGAGCCCGATGGCCTGCAGCTGGCGCAGGTCGAGCGGATCGAACCGGACGAGGACCTGCCGCTGGACGAAATCCACCAGCCCTGCGCTGAACTGTTGCGCCGCGTGATCGATGACGTCGCCGGGCAGCGCCGCGAAGACGGCGAAGCGGACCCGATCAACTCGGTGCCGTTCGAGCCGCCGTATCGCTTTGACTCCAGCGTCTGGGTCGGCAACCGCCTCGCCGAGTTCCTGCCCGTGCCGCTGCGCGCCAGGCAGAAGCTGCTGCAATTGCAGGACCCATCGGCGCGGCTGGAAGTCGTGCGACGCTATCTCGAACAGCACGGCGTGCTGAAGTCTGCAACCTGATCGGAGCAATTCATGCCGCGCATCGCCTACCAGCCGCACTCGCTGGCCGAACCCGGCGAACTCATCGCCGCCATTCGCGCCCGCCGCGGCGGCAAGCTGATCAACCTCGATCGGATGCTGCTGCACAGCCCGCCGCTGGCCGCCGGCTGGAACGGCTACCTGAAGGCGGTGCGCACCGAACTGTCGCTCGATGCGCAGCTGCGCGAACTGGCCATCCTCGCCGTGGCGACGCTCAACAGCGCCGAGTACGAGTTCCACCAGCACGCGCCGGTGTATCTCGCGGCGGGAGGAACGGCGGCCCAGGTCGAGGCGCTGGCGCATCCGGAGCAGGCCGTCTCGCAGCAGGCCCTGTTCGACGACAGCAGCCGCGCCGTGCTTCGGCTGACGATCGAGATGACGCGAAGCGTGGCGGTGCAGGATTCGACCTTCGATGCCGTGCACGCCGCGCTGGGCGACCGGCCGACCGTCGAACTGGTCGGCGTGATCGCCACCTACAACATGGTGTCGCGCTTCCTGGTCGCCCTCGGAATCTCACCCGAAGGCGAGCACTGAGTCTTCGCGGCCGGAGCGGTCTCGCGCAGCAGGACACGGATCGGCGCCGGCAACGGCGCCGAATCGATCTGCGCCAGCGGCAGCCACAGAAGGTCGTCTTCCCGCAGTTGCGGCGGCAGGACCCGGACGTCGAGCCGTCGCGGCAGCAGTGTCAGCGTGAAGTGGGTAAAGGCATGCGTGCGCGACGGCAGCGCGGCCAGCCGCGGCGCCGCATCGAGGTCCGTAGCCGCTCGGCGCAGTGCGGCCGCCGAATCGAACTGCGGCAGGCTATGCAGGCCGCCCCAGATTCCCGCCGGCACGCGCCGTTGCAGCAGCACGCGATCGCCCTGCACTGCCAGCAGCAACCAGGCGCGCCGTTGCGGTCGCTCGCCGCGCCGGCGAGGCGCCGGCAGCTGGTCGATCCGTCCGGTCTTTCGGGCGATGCAATCGTCTGCGACCGGGCACTGGCCACAACGCGGCGCGCGGCGCGTGCAGACGACAGCGCCGAGATCCATGATCGCCTGGGTGTAGGCCGGCATGTCCGCGCTGGCCGGCAACAGCGACTCGGCCCGCTGCCACAGCAGCCGTTCGACGGCGCTCGAGTCCGGGTCGCCATCGATCGCAAATCGCCGCATCAGCACGCGCCTGACATTTCCGTCGAGGATCGGCGCCCGCACGCCGGCACAGAGGGCAGCAATCGCCGCCGCGGTGGAACGGCCGATACCGGGCAGCCGAGCCAGATGCTCTGGGTCGAGCGGGAAGCAGCCGCCGTATTCCTCTACCACCTGCCTCGCACAGGCCTGCAGGTTGCGCGCGCGGGCGTAATAGCCCAGCCCGGCCCACAGCGCGAGCACTTCGTCGAGCGGCGCCGCAGCCAGCGCGGCGACATCGGGAAAGCGCCTGCAGAAGCGAAGGAAATACGGAATCACCGTCGCGACCTGCGTCTGCTGCAGCATCACTTCCGACAACCAGACGCGGTAAGGGTCGCGATCGACCTGCCACGGCAGATCGTGGCGGCCGTGCTGCCCGTGCCAGGCGACGAGACGAGACGCGAAGTCCTGCGCGCCGGTGCCTGAGCCCGGGTTCGAACGGGTTGCCGTTGTTGGCCGCCGGTGGGGCGGCAGCGCCGTATCAGGCGGCGACACGCTGTCGGCTGGCTGCGGCGTGTTCACCGTCGCTGCAGGCGTTGCCTGGCGCAGTGAAGTTGTCGTCCGTGTCATTGGCGCGGCACCGCACCGTCTCGAACCGCTCGCGCAGCGAGTGAAGCCGGCTCTGCACCGCTGCCAGCGCCGCCTCGACTTCGTCGATGCGCCCTTCGAGCGAGTCCTGCACGTCGCGGATCTTCTGCACCGCATCGGCTCGCTTGGACAACTGGCCGCGCTGCTCGCGAACCTGCGCTTCGATCGGCGGCAGCAGCGAGCCGGCCCAGGCCTCGAGGTCGCGCTCGGCGGCGACCAGCAGGTCGCGCGATTTCGCCACCACCGACTCGAGAAAACGCTCGATCAGCCCCCACTTGCCGTGGGTCAGCACAGTGAAGGTTCCAAATTGCGCCTTCGCGGCGTCGTTCAGGCGGTTCACCTCGGTCAGATAGCTGTCGAGGGTGAACGGAATCGGCGGCGCCAGGCTCCATCCGAGTTCCTGCGCGAACCCGGTCTGCACGCCGACGATCATCTTCTGGATTTCGGCGACGTGCGCATTGGTCTGCTGCAGCCGCCCGCGCAGGTTCTCGCAATACTCGCCGACGATGCCGGTGAAGGCGCTCGGCCGCCAGGCCTTGCGCATCTTCTCCTTGGCCTCGAGCGCAAGCTGGCGCAGGTGCTCGCGCTTGAGCTGGCCCAGGGCCTGCGCAGCCACCTTGTTTAGCAGGAACCGCGTCGCCACCACCTTGCGCGCCACCTGCTCGAACTCGCCCGCCTCGGCCCGGGCGCGCGTGAGCAGGCGCTCGATCGAACCCTTGTTCTTGCCCTGCAGGGAACGCAGCTCGAACAGCTGATCGACGAGGCCGCGCTCGCGCACGGCCAGCGTCTGCCGCATCTCCTCCGAGACCCGCTCGATCAGCGACAGCGTCTGCGTGCGCACGATCGTCTGCTTGGCCGGCACCAGCTTTTCCACCAGGGCGCGCTCGAGCGCCGGCAGGCGACTGGCGGCAAGCAGCGGCCCATCCTGGGTCAGCTTGGCGACCAGCCCCTTCTGCGCCGAGACGGCGAAGATCCGCTCCCTCTCCAGTTCCAGCCGCTGGCTGACGACCCCGATCTGCCGCTGCACTTCGGCATCGACCTCCGGTCCGGACTTCAGGCCGTCCCACAGGCCGTCGATCTTGTTGAGCACGGCGATATGGTTTTCCTTGGCGCCGGAATCGCGCACCACCAGGCGCCACATGTCCAGATCGCTCTTGGTGACGCCGGTGTCAGCGGCAAGAACGAACAGCACCGCATGGGCGCTGGGTACCAGCGACAGGGTCAGTTCCGGCTCGGCGCCGATCGCGTTCAGGCCCGGCGTGTCGAGAATCACCAGCCCCTGCCGCAGCAGCGGATGCGGGAAGTTGATGATCGCGTGCCGCCAGCGCGAGATCTCCACATTGCCGTCGGCGTCGACGCCGGCAACGTGGTCCGGATCGTCGGGATCGAACAGGCCGTAGCCCTGCGCCTGCTCGGTCGGCACACGCATCGTTTCCGACACCAGCTTGAACGCTTCGAGCATGCCCTCGGCCGCCGCCGAGTCGACGGCAAAGCTCACCCACTCGTCGGCGGACTTGCGGAAGTCGGAAGTGCTGCCGGGGCGGCCGCGGGTTTCGATCGGCAGTGCGCGGATGCAGGGCGGCAGCGCCGCGTCGTACATCAGCTCGGTCGGGCACATCGTCGTGCGGCCGGCCGAGGTCGGCAGGATGCGCCGGCCGCAGTCGGCGAAGAAGATGGCGTTGATCAGCTCCGACTTGCCGCGCGAGAACTCGGCAACGACGGCGACGACGAGACGATCCTCGGCCAGGCGATCGAGGGCGATGCCGATGCGGCGCGTCGACTCGGCGTCGGCGAGCTGCGACTCGCGCAGCCATTCGCGCAGGTCGACGATGGCGCCGGCGAGGCCGTCGCGCCATGCAGCGTAGGACTCGAACGAGCCGGAAAGTTCGGCCAATTTCAGCTCCGGCGGCTGTTTCGTCCGTCGCCGCATCGACGACAGGTTGCTGCAACAGCCGCAAACATACCCAGCCCAGCCGCCGCACCGGTAAACACTGCTCGTCAATCAGCGGCGCTGGCAACCCGGGCACAAGTATGTCGCACGTCCCGCCTGTACGACGCGCCGGATCGTTGCCTTGCGACAGCGAAGACAGACTAATCCGTACCGCCCATAAACCCTGGCCGTATCGATGAATTCGCCGCTGCGGCCATCGGCTCCGATGAAGTCGCGCAGGCTGCTGCCGCCGGCCTCGATCGCCCGTCCGAGCACGGCGCGTATGGCGTCGGCAAGGCGCCCGCTGCGCGGCGCCGACAGCCGCCAGGCGGCGGTTCGCGGATCGATGCCGGCCTCGAACAGGCTCTCCGACGCATAGATGTTGCCGACGCCGACGACGACGCTTCCCGAAAGCAGCAACTGCTTGATCGAAGTGCGCCTGCCGCGCGTATTGAGGTGCAGGAACGCCCCGTCGAAGCCCGGGTCGAAAGGCTCGATGCCCAGGTGCGACAGCAGTGCATTGCGGCGAAGCGGCTCGTCGCCGCCCGCCACCCAGAGCAGGGCGCCGAAACGACGCGGATCGGTCAGGCGCAGGACGCAGCGGCCCCGCGGGTGCTCGATGACGAGATCGAAGTGATCGTGCCGACCCGGCGGCGGCGCGCTGTCGCGATAGACGCGCCAGGACCCGGACATGCCCAGATGCGACAGCAGCGTGCCGTGCTCGAAGCGCCACAGCAGATACTTGCCGCGCCGTTCGATCCTTTCGAGTCGCCGGCCGGCGAGCCGCTGCGGCAATCCCGGCGGCACCGGCCAGCGCAGCCGCCGCTCACGCAGTTCGACGGCGCCGATGATGCCGCCCTCGACTTCCGGAGCGATCGTTCGTCGCGTGACCTCGACTTCCGGAAGTTCGGGCATCGGCCGCGGGATAAGATGGGCAAAGTGCGGTGCAGCCGGCAGGGCTCGCCGCCGGAGTACACGATGTCGAAGATGAAACATGGTGCATCGGCGGCGGTTGCCGCGATGCTTTTGATTCTAGGCGGTGCCGCACCGGTCGTCGTGGCGCAACCGGCACGCGCAGCGGTCAAGGCGCCGGCGCAGCCCCCGGACCTGGACCTGAGCTCGGCGCTGCTGTATCAGATCATGGCTGCCGAACTGGCCTTGCAGCAAGGCGAAATCGGCAGCGCCTTTGCGACCTATCTGTCGGTGGCCCGGCAGACACGCGACGCACGGATTGCCCGCCGCGCCACCGAGATTGCCATTTCCGGCCGTGCCGGCGTGCACGCGCTTGAAGCGGCGGCGCTATGGCGCGAGCTCGATCCGGACTCGCGCGATGCCATGCAGGCGAACGCCCTGCTGCTGGTCGGCGCCGGCCGTTATGCGGACGCCGAGCCGCTGTTTGCAGCGCTGCTGCGCGACTCGCCGCAGCCGGCTGCGGAACTGGCGCAGATCCAGCGGCTGCTGGTCCGCGCCGAGAATCGGGACGCGGCCTTTGCGATGCTGGATCGGCTGGCGGCGCCCCTGGCCAAGCAGCCGGCCATTGCCGCCGACGTGCTGCTGACGGTCGCGGCCGGCGCCTACCAGGCAGGCTTGACCGACCGCGCAATCGAGGCTGCGCGGGCGGCGCTGGAACTGCGGCCGGACGACCAGCGCATCGTGTTGACCGCCGCCCAATTGCTGGCGCGCCCGCAAGGCAAGGACGATGCGGCCGGACGCACGCAGGCGCTCAACCTGCTCGCCGATTCCCTTCGACGCCAGCCCGGGGCCGCCGACATCCGCCTGACCTATGCGCGACTGCTGCTGGCGGACAACCGGCGCCAGGAAGCGGTCGCCCAGTTCGAGCAACTGCTGAATCAGAACCCGTCGAACCTTGATGCGCTCTTTGCGCTCGGCGTGCTGTCGCTCGACGACCGGCCGCCGCGCAATCGCGCCCGCGGCTACTTCGAGCGCTATCTCAAAGGCGTCGAGGAGGCGCCGGTCGCCTCCCACGACCCCGACCCGGCCTACCTGAACCTGGCGCGAATCGCCGAAGACGAGCGTCGCTACGACGAAGCGCTGCAATGGCTGGAGCGCGTCGACGACGGTTCGCAGCTGTTCAACGCCCGGCTGCGGCAGGCGATCGTGCTGGCCAAGATGCAGCGCCTCGACGAGGCCCGCAAGCTGCTCGCCGAGACCCCCGCCACTGACGACGAGCAGCGGCGGCTGCTGGCGATGGCCGAAGGCCAGGCGCTGCGCGAAGCGCGTCGCTACGCGGAGTCGTTCCAGGTGCTCAACGCGGCACTCGAACGCGCGCCCGACGACACGGCGCTGATGTACGACGCGGCGATGGCGGCCGAACGCATCGACCGCATCGACGCGATGGAGACGCTGCTGCGGCGGCTGATCCAGCTCAAGCCCGACGATCCGCACGCCTACAACGCGCTCGGCTACTCGCTGGCCGATCGCAACCTGCGGCTCCAGGAGGCCCACGACCTGATCGAGAAGGCGATGAAGCTGGCGCCGGACGACGCTCACATCATCGACTCCATGGGCTGGGTCTACTTCCGGATGGGCAAGCTCGACAGGGCGCGCGTCGAACTCGAACGAGCCTACGCAATGCGGCCCGAGGCGGAGATCGGCGCTCACCTTGGCGAGGTGCTCTGGGCGATGGGCGACCACGACGCGGCGCGCCGCATCTGGCGGCAGGTACGGGCCGAGGAACCGGACAACGAGACCTTGAGCTCGACCCTGGCCCGGCTGCAGGTTCGCCTGTAGGCCACGGCCCGGCCGCGAGCAGCGATGGCGGGATCGCGGTTCGCGCGGCGCCTTTGCGCCGCGCTGCTATCGCTTGGTGCCGTTCTCGGCGCCGGTTGCGCCAGCCTGCCGGCGGTCGAACCGCAGCCGCAGCACTACTCCGGCCGCTTCGCCGCCTCGATAAGTCGCGGCGACGCGCGCGACGCCGTCTCCGGTCGCTTCACGCTGGCCGCCGGGCCAACGCGCAGCGTGCTCGATCTGGCCTCGCCGCTCGGCAACACGCTGGCGCGAGTCGAAGCCGGCGCCGAGGGTGCGACGCTGACCGCGCCCCAGAGCGACGGCACCCTGGCCACCTGGCATGGCCCGAGCGCCGACGCGCTGGCCGAATCGGTGCTCGGCTATGCGCTTCCAGTCGCAGGCCTGCCCGACTGGCTGGAAGGCCGCGCCGCTGCCGGCCGCCCGGCGCTGCTGTCGCCTGAAGCGGGGCCGGCAGTGCGCATCGAACAGGACGGCTGGGTGATCGCGATCGACGAGCGCTTCGGTGAAAGCGGCACGCCGCGGCGCCTGACGCTCGATCGAGCCGACGCGGCGTCGTCGCTGCAGCTGCGGCTGGTGCTCGATGCGCCGACAATCGAATCGGGACCGAGGAGCGGCAGCCGATGAGCCGCCTCTATCTCGGCCTGCCGGCGCCCGCCAAGCTCAACCTCTTCCTGCACGTCACCGGGCGGCGGGACGATGGGTACCACGAGCTGCAGAGCCTGATGGTGCCGATCTCGCTGGCCGACACGATCGACTTCGAATCACGCGACGACGGCCGGATCGTCAGGAATGGCGATCTCGTCGGGCCGGTCGAGGCCGACCTATGCCTGCGCGCAGCGCGACTACTGCAGGCGACCGCGGGCACCGCGTTCGGCGTCGAAATCGCCGTGCAGAAGCGCATCCCCGCCGGCAGCGGCATGGGCGGCGGCTCGTCCGATGCGGCCACGACGCTGCTGGCACTGAATCGGCTGTGGAACCTGCGCCTGCCGCGCGAGCGACTGGCAGCCCTCGCGCTGCAACTCGGGGCGGATGTGCCGTTCTTTCTCGGTCGTGGCGCGGCTTTCGTCGAAGGGATCGGCGAACGCCTGACCGAGGTCGTCTTGCCGCGCCAGCATGCCGCCGTGATCTGGCCGCAAGTGCATGTTTCTACGGCAGAAATCTTCTCTGCGCCGGAATTGACACGGTCCACGAAAGCCCTGAGAATCGCGGACTTTTCTGCGTTGCGAGATAATGCGGCCCGCGATGTGGGCATGCCGCCGCAGGGGCTCTTCGGCGGCAACGATCTGGAGCCGGTGGCACGGCGGCGATATCCGCCGATCGGCGCCGCTCTCGATCATCTGGCCCGGCATGGGCAGGCGCGGATGACGGGCTCCGGGTCGGCAGTGTTCGCATTGCTGCCGTCGCGGGAAGAGGCGCAACAGGCTGTCGAAATGCTGCCACCGGGCTGGACAGGCTGGGCGGTCGAAACACTTGAGGAACTGCCGCTTGCGGCGTGGTTGTAGGTTGTAGGCGGTAACAGGGCAGCACAAGTCGCCGGCAGGCAGTCGGACCGGCGCAGGCGTGAAGGTTTCGCGGTGGGGAGTCGCCAAGCTGGTTAAGGCACCGGATTTTGATTCCGGCATTCGAAGGTTCGAATCCTTCCTCCCCAGCCATTCGAATTCGTTCGCCGGGAGTCGCGCCGCGGGCGCAGCTTCCGGCGATTCGGTTTTGTGGCCCGATCGGTGCGCTCGGGCGCTTTAGGCACAGTGGCGCGCCGCCATTGATGAGATCGGGAGCCGCAACCGCGGAACCGTGACGATGAAGCCAGGCGAGGGTCGCAACATGGGACCGACGTTGCTCGACAACCTGATGGTCTTTTCGGGCAACGCCAACCCGAGGCTGGCGCTTTCGGTGGTGCAGCACCTGAGCATGCCGCTCGGCCGGGCGCAGGTGTCGCGTTTCTCCGACGGCGAAGTGATGGTCGAGATCAACGAGAACGTGCGTGGCCGCGACGTCTTCGTGCTGCAGTCGACCTGCGCGCCAACCAACGACAACCTGATGGAACTGATGATCATGGTCGATGCGCTCAAGCGCGCCTCGGCCGGGCGCATCACGGCGGCGATTCCGTACTTCGGCTACGCGCGGCAGGACCGCCGGCCGCGCTCAGCGCGGGTGGCGATCAGCGCCAAGGTCGTGGCCAACATGCTGCAGGCGGTTGGCGTCAACCGCGTGCTGACCATGGACCTGCACGCCGACCAGATCCAGGGCTTCTTTGACATCCCGGTCGACAACATCTATGCCAGCCCGATCCTTCTCGGCGACCTGTGGAAGCACAACTACGAGAACCTCGTGGTGGTGTCGCCCGACGTCGGCGGCGTGGTGCGCGCCCGGGCGCTGGCCAAGCGGATGGAATCGGAACTGGCGATCATCGACAAGCGCCGGCCGCGCGCCAACGTCGCCGAGGTGATGCACATCATCGGCGAGGTCGAAGGCCGCACCTGCGTGATCATGGATGACATGGTCGACACCGCGAACACGCTGTGCCAGGCGGCGACGGCGCTGCACGAGCACGGCGCGGTGCGCGTGCTCGCCTATTGCACGCATGCCGTGCTGTCGGGCCCCGCCGTCGATCGGATCAACAACTCGGTGCTCGACGAGGTGGTCGTCACCGACAGCGTCCCGCTAGTCGACCAGGCGGCGGTGAGCCCGAAGATCCGGCAGTTGTCCTGCGCGGCGCTGCTGGCGGAAACGATTTCGCGCATTTCGCGCGAGGACTCGGTGAGCAGCCTGTTCATCGAGTGACGGCGCCCGCCGTGGCTGGTCGCGGCCCGCGGGCATTCAGGAGAAAGTGATGAAGGTCGTAGCAACCGCAAGACAAGCGCAAGGCACGAGTGCGAGCCGCCGCCTGCGCCACGCCAATAAGGTTCCCGGCGTGATTTACGGCGGCAATGCGCCGGCAACGGCGATCGAAGTCGATCACAACCCGCTGTTCCATTCGCTGCGCAAGGAGAAGTTCCACGCCTCGATCCTCGACATGGAACTCGACGGCAAGAGCGAGCAGGTGCTGCTGCGCGATTTCCAGATGCACCCGTACCGGCCGCAGGTGCTGCATGTCGACTTCCAGCGAATCGCCGCCGACAAGCCGATCCACGTCCGCGTGCCGCTGCACTTCGTCGGCCAGGAGAATTCGCCGGCGGTGAAGCAATCGGCCGCGATCATCGGCCACGTGCTGCAGGAGGTCGACATCGCCTGCCTGCCGAAGGATCTGCCGGAGTTCATCGAGATCGACCTGTCCGGCCTGACGGCGCAGGACACGGTCAAGGTGCGCGACCTGAAGCTGCCCGACGGCGTCAAGGCCGTGTTGAAGGGCAAGGAGAATCCGGTGGTCGTCTCGGTGACGATCGCCGGAGCACAGGTCGAGGAAGAAGTCGCGGCCGCCGTCACGCCGGCCGCCGACGTTCCCGCCATCGCCCAGAAGGCGCCGCCGGCCGCTGGGGCCGCGCCCGCCGACAAGAAGGGCGGCGACAAGGACAAGAAGAAGTAGAGCGCGCTTGCTTCACAATGCGGCCCGCCGGCGGCAACGCCGGCGGGCTTTTTTCATTAGATGAGCACTGACCCCGACACATCGATCCGCCTGATCGTCGGCCTCGGCAACATCGGCGCCGCGTACGAACGCACGCGCCATAACGCCGGCTTCTGGTTCGTCGATGCCGTCGCGCGCAAGGCCGGCGCGTCGTTCTCGAACGAGCGCAAGTTCCACGGCGAGACGGCGCGGCTGCGCGACCACGGCCGCGAACTGTGGCTGCTGAAGCCGTCGACCTGGATGAACCGCTCCGGCCAGGCGGTGGTTGCGCTCGCCCTGTACTACAGGATCCTGCCGACGCAGATCCTCGTCGCCCACGACGAGGTCGACCTGCTTCCGGGCACGGTGAAACTGAAGCGCGGCGGCGGCACTGCCGGGCACAACGGCCTGAAGGACATCCAGGCGAAGCTCTCCACACCCGACTTCTGGCGGCTGCGCATCGGCGTCGGCCACCCGCGAACGCTGCAACTGAATCAGGAGGTCGCCGACTTCGTGCTGCATCCGCCGTCGCGCGAACACGAGGCCGCGATCGACGAGACGATCGTCCGCGCGCTGCAGATCGTGCCGCAGCTGGTCGAAGGCCAGTTCGAGCGGGCAATGATGAAGCTGCACGCCGCGCCGAAGCCGCCGGCCACATGAGCGGTGAAGCCGCGTTCGTCGTCCATGCCGGCGCCCGCGGCGCACTGCAACGCGGCGGCTCGCGCGCCGCCTTTGCGCGTGCGGCGCTCGCCAATGCACGCGGCCGGCAATCGCTTGCCGCGCATCTGCAGCGCGTGGTCTTCACCACCGGCGAGGCGCACTTTCCGCCGCGGGCCTTCGATCGCTTCGGCATCGACCGCGTGCCGCTCGATCCGCTCGCCGACATAACGCGCCGCGGTCGCGAGTCACGCCGCGCTGTTCGCGCGAGCGCGTTTCATCGACTCATTCATCGGTCCTAATCCGAGCGGATGAAGCGTCCCGTCAGTGGGCGCTTGCGAAGGTTTCACTCGATCACCGCTCATCGCTTGCACGCTGCCAACAGGTGCGATCGCGCCTTCACGTGATGCGTTGTGCTTCCGACAATCGGGACCACAGCGAAGTCATCGAAGCAGCCAAGGAAACGAGCCATGCGCACACCAATCCTAGTCAGCCGAGTTGCGCGCAATGTCGCGAAACGCCGCGGCCAGCGCGGCGTCACGATGGTCGAACTGATGGCGACGACGGCAATTTCCGCCATCATTCTCGGCACCGCCGCGCCGAGCTTCGTCGATTCAATCCGCGTCAACCGCGCCCGCAGCGCCGCGCAGCAACTGACGAGTCTGCTGAACGACGCGCGCACCGAGGCGACCAAGCGCAATCTTCCGGTGCTGGTCTGCCCAAGCAGCGACGGCAGCGCCTGCATCTCGACGGTGCTGGCGTCCTCGTGGGCGGGACGCACGATCGTCTGCTACGACGCCGATGGCAACAGCTCCTGCGACACATCGACGAGCGATGCACCGAATCCGATCCGCGTTCGCGCCGCGGTCGACACGACGGTGACGCTGACCGGCCCGGCGGCAGTGGTGCGCTTCAACGGCATGGGTGCGACCGCGAGCACCGCGAGTTTTTCGGTCAGCACCGGCAACGGAGCCCAGCAGACCAATGCCGTCACGGTCGCCACCACCGGCGCGGTCAGGGCCTACTGATGCGCCACCAATCGCAAGCACCGATGCAGCGCGGCTCGGTGATGATCGAGGCGCTGGTGTCGATCGTCATCACCTCGCTGGCCATGCTCGCCTCGGCAGCGCTGGCGATCAATGCCGCCAAGGTCAACCAGACCGGCCGCTACCGCGCGCAGGCGGTGATGCTGGTCAACGACATCGCCGAACGGCTGCAAGCCAATCCGATTGCCGCCGCCGACGGCAACTACGCGCTCGCAGCGAACGCGGTGGATCCGACCACGGTGAAGCCGCAAGCCGACGAGCTGCCGTACACGCTGCCCAATTGCAGCGCCAATTCCTGCACGCCGGCACAGCATGCCGAGGCGGATCTGTTCGGCTGGCGCAGCCAGGTGCTGTCGGCGCTGCCGCAGGCTTCGGCGCAGCTCGCCTACACGGCAGCCGCAGGCACGACGCCAGCGCGCTACACGGTCACCGTCAACTGGGTCGAGCGCACCGTAGGCCACGGCGGCGGCACCCGCACCGGCGGCGGCAATGTCGGTGCCGGCGAGCCCTTCGCCTATACCGCCAACGTCGTGCTGCGCCCGCGATGAACACGCCCCGGAAGCCCGCGATGATTCGGCGCAGCCACCGCGGCTTCACGCTGGTCGAGATGATGATCGGCGTCGGCATCAGCATGGTGATCGTTGCCGCCGCCGCGGCGATGTACGTCACCACCGCCGGCATCGGCCGCTCGAACCGGCAGGCGGCGGAGATCATGAGCAACGGCCAGCTGGCGATGGACACGCTGCGCCGGGACATCCTGAACGCCGGCTTCCGCGGCATGACGGGCGACGTCGATCAACTCGGCACCGCGGCAGTTACGGTGTCCAACGCCTGCGCCACCGGCTTCAGCATGAATCTGCGCCAGGCCGTGTGGGGCGCCAACGACAGCAACCCGTTCAGCGCCGGCTGCATTCCTTCGACCAACTACCTGCGCGGCGACGTGCTCGCCATTCGCCGTCTCGGCATCGCGCCCACGGGTTCGCTGCAGTCGACGCGGCTTTACCTGCGCTCGGCCTTCCAGGCCGGCCAGTTCTTTCTCGGCTCGGCGCCGCCGACCACGTTTGCCTACAGCCCGTCGGAAGACTTCCTGCTCGACGCTTCGGCGTACTTCGTCAGCCCGTTCACGGCGTCCTCCAGCGAGTCGCCGCAGGTGCCGGCGCTGTATCGCACGCGGCTCATCGCCGGGCCGGCCATGAGCGCGCCGGAACTGGTCGCCTCCGGCATCGACGACCTGCAGGTGCAGTTCGAAGTGCGCAACGGCACCACCGGCGATGTGCGTGTGCTGAATGCCGGAACCGCGCCTCTGGATACGGGCAGCGCGACGACGACCCGGTCCGGCTGGGACGACGTCTCGGCCGTGCGCGTGTTCCTGCTGGTCCGCGCCCAGGGAGCCGAAGGCGGGTACACACCGGGATCGCGCACCTACACGCTGGGCAGCCGCGAGGTCACCTACAACGACAGCAACCCGTTCAGCGCCGGCTGCATTCCTTCGACCAACTACCTGCGCGGCGACGTGCTCGCCATCCGCCGGCTCGGCATCGCGCCCACCGGCTCGCTGCAGTCGACACGGCTTTACCTGCGCTCGGCCTT
>Ga0105096_10000271_pt1 | contig 16489 bp, 18 predicted proteins | sample PPLLak3cmMay2015_FD_87036 | JGI IMG/M metagenome (GOLD analysis project Ga0105096, IMG submission 87036) | Freshwater sediment microbial communities from Prairie Pothole Lake near Jamestown, North Dakota, USA - PPLs Lake P7 Core (1) Depth... | ecosystem: Environmental > Aquatic > Freshwater >... | reverse complement strand
GACCAACTTCACCTTCGTGCCGGTCGAAGCGATCGAGCGCGACATTGCGCGCGCCCTGCTCGGCCTGCCGGCGCCGCAATTGCGAGACCTGCCGGTGCCGGCCGAGGCCCGGGCGCGGGTCATCGGCCGCTGGGAGATCGGCATCCCCGGCTTCACGATCGAGATCGCGGCGGCCGGGGATCGCCTGCGCGTGAAGATGCCGCTGCCGGGATGGAGCGCCGAACTGCGCTACCAGGGCGATGGCCGCTTCGTCGCCGCCGACGCGGCCGACGTGCATTTCGTGCAGTGGGCCGACGCGCCGCCCGGTGCGCTGACGATCGGCATGGGCGACACGCACTGGGACGCGCGCCGCATCGCGCCGGGACGGTAAGGCCGCAATGGACGAGGCCGGCAGCCTGCGCGCCATCAGCGACTACTGGGAGCGCGACGGGCTCGGCGCGCGCATCGCCGAGGCGCTGGCCGAACTCGGCAAGCCCCTGACTGCGCTGACCGTCGACGACCTGGCGCCGCTCGACCAGTTCCACGGCGGCGGCAAGGCGGTGACCGCGCAACTGGCGCAACTCGGCGGACTACGTTCGGGCATGCGAGTGCTCGACGCCGGCGGCGGCCTCGGCGGGCCGGCGCGTTTCCTTGCCGTCGAACACGGCTGCGAGGTGGTGGCGCTCGATCTCGCCGCCTCCTACGTCGCCGCCGGACAGGCGCTGACGGCGCTGCTCGGGCTCGGCAGCCGCGTTCAGCACCTGGCCGGCAATGCGCTCGACCTGCCTTTCGACGATGCGACCTTCGACGTCGTGTGGACGCAGAACAGCGGCATGAACATCGCCGACAAGGAGCGGCTGCTGGCGGGCTTTCACCGCGTGCTCCGACCCGGCGGCCGCTACGTGTTCCAGGAACCGATGGCCGGGCCGGTCCAGCCGCCGCACTTTCCGATCATGTGGGCGGAGGACACCGCAACCCACCACCTGCGCAGCCCGGCGCAGATGCGCGCCGCGCTCGAAGGCGCCGGCTTTGCGATCCAGACCTGGGACGACGTCACCGTGGAGGCGAGCGGCGGCCGCGCACCGCCGCAGGGACGCAGCATCCAGTCGCTGGTGATGGGCGAACGCCTGCCGGCCATCGCCGAAAACGGCCGCCGCAACCGCGACGAGGGACGGATCGTGATCACGCAGGCGGTGTGCCTGCGGTGCTGACCGCCCTGCGCACGACCGGCATCAAACACCCGGCCGGCGGAACGTCCCAGGGCCTGTCCGGCGCGAGGACAATGGCGCCAGAGCCTTTTTGCCTATCGACCTGACGGAGGACCGCTTCGATGACCCAGATCACCCAATTGCTCGGCGCCGATGCCGAGATGCTGCTCGGCTTCTCGACGCCGAAGATCGCAAAGTCGAGCCTGCATTTGCCCGGCCCGGATTTCGTCGACCGCGTGTTCTCGGCCACCGACCGCAAGCCGATGGTGTTGCGCAACCTGCAGGCGCTGTTCGACAACGGCCGCCTCGGCGGCAGCGGCTACGTGTCGATCCTGCCGGTGGACCAGGGCATCGAGCACTCGGCCGGCGCCTCGTTCGCGCCGAACCCGCTGTACTTCGACCCGGAGAACATCGTCAGGCTGGCGATCGAAGGCGGCTGCAACGCGGTCGCCTCCACGCTCGGCGTGCTGGGCAGTGTCTCGCGCAAGTACGCGCACAAGATCCCGTTCATCCTGAAGATCAACCACAACGAGTTCCTGTCGTACCCGAACACCTACGACCAGTCGATGTTCGCCTCGGTCGAGCAGGCGTTCGAGATGGGCGCGGTTGCGGTTGGCGCGACGGTCTACTTCGGCTCGGCCGAGTCGCGGCGGCAGATCTGGGAGGTCTCGCAGGCCTTCCGCCGTGCCCACGAACTCGGCCTGGTGACGATCCTGTGGTGCTACCTGCGCAACAGCGCCTTCAAGCCGGGCGACACCGACTACCACGTCGCCGCCGACATGACGAGCCAGGCCAACCATCTCGGCGTCACCATCGAGGCGGACATCATCAAGCAGAAGATGGCCGAGACCAACGGCGGCTTCAACGCCGTGAAGTTCTCCAAGACCAGTTCCAAGGTCTACAGCGACCTGACATCCGAGCATCCGATCGACCTGTGCCGCTACCAGGTCACGGGCTGCTACTTGGGCCGGGCGGGGCTGATCAACTCAGGCGGCGAAGCAAAGGGCGCCGGCGACCTCGCCGCGGCCGTGCGCACCGCCGTGATCAACAAGCGCGCCGGCGGCATGGGGCTCATCTCTGGCCGCAAGGCCTTCCAGAAGCCAATGGCCGAAGGCGTGCAACTGCTGCACGCGATCCAGGACGTCTACCTGTCGAAGGACGTCACGGTCGCGTGATCCTGGCGCGCGCGCCGACCGCCTTGCGGCTCCACACGGCGACGTAGCTGGCGCCGGAGGCGACGATCGTCGCCGTGGTCAGGTAGAGCAGGGCAGTGAACCACGGCCCGGCGGCAAAGTGCCCGGCGGCGAGCGCCAGCACGCAGGCGAGGAAGACGAACTCCAGCACCGTGTTCAGCTTGGAGATGAAGCTGGGCGCCACTTCGACCTCGCCGATCACGAAGTGATAGGCGGCGGCGCCGGTGACGATCAGCAGGTCGCGGCCGACCACCAGAGCGGCAAACCACCACGGCAGCCAGCCGTGCATCGCCAGCAGCACGACCACCGTCAGCATGGTCAGCTTGTCGGCCAGCGGATCGGCAATGGCGCCGAAGCGGCTGCGGTAGTTGAAGCGCCGAGCGATCCAGCCGTCGGCCAGATCGCTCAGGCCCTGGGCGACGAACAGCAGGAAGGCCGTGCCGTAATCGCGTTCGAGCAGCAGCCACGCCAGCAGCGGAATCAGCGCGGCGCGAAGCACGGTGATCGCGTTGGGCAGCTGTTTCATCGGCACGGCAAAGGCGGCTGGGCGGAAGCCTAACCGAAGCGGTGCCGCCGCAGCGTTCTCGTCAAAGCGCGTCGAAGGCGGCCTCGATCCGCCGCCGCTGCGCCGCGTCGGGCACCGGGCCGTGAAGCGCCGCCATGTTGATCGCCGCATGCGCCGGGTCGGTCGTCGCCGGGATGGCGCAGGTCACCGCCGGATGGGTGAGGATCCACTTCAGGAACAGCTGCGCCCAATGCGTGCAGCCCAGTTCGCGTGCCACCTCGGGCAGCGGCTGCCGGCCGACGCGGTTGAACAGCAGCCCGCCGTCGAACGGCCGGTTGACGATCACCGCGACGCCGCGCTCGCCGGCCAATTCGATGACCGGCAGCGCCGATCGATCGGCGAGATTCAACGTGATCTGCATGAAGTCGATCGGCTCGCGTCGGATGATCGCCGCCATCTCGTCGTGCTTGCGGCCGTGCGAAGTGGTGACGCCAATGGTGCGGAAGCGACCCTGCGCCTTCCAGGCCAAGAGTGTCGGCAGATGGCCGGTCCAGTTCAGCAGGTTGTGCACCTGCATCAGGTCGAAGCGGCGCGGGCTGCTGCCCGGCACGCGGCCCTCGCCATCCGGCCCCCAAAGCCGCAGGGACTCGGTCATCTGCGTTGGCCCGACGCGAGTAAACGCGGTCCAGACCTTGGTCGCCGCAAACAGGCGGCCGGCATGATCGACCTGCGGCAGCAGGTCGCCGAGCAGCCTTTCGGCGCGGCCGTACATCGGCGACGAATCGATCATGCCGCCGCCGGCGGCGAAGAAAGCCTGCAGCACCTGCCGGCGCTGCGCCCTGGCCACCGCCTCGTCGCCGACGTCGAAGGTCAGCCAGGTGCCGAGCCCAATGGCGTTGATCCTCTCGCCGGTCTTCGGGATCACGCGGCGAAGCGGCACCGGCTGCGCTGCAGCCGGCAGTACAGCGGCACCGGCCAGGGCCGGCAGACTCGCGAGAACGGTTCGACGTCGCATCGCCTCGACAGACCGCAAACGCCGCCATCGGTTCGCGGGTTCAGCGGCGCAGGTTTACAAGGCCGATACCGGCGCCGACCATCAGCGCCGCCACGATGAACACCGCGTTCAGCGTTTCGCCGAGCAGCAGCACGCCGAAGGCGACGCCGAACAGCGGCGCCAGGAAGGAGAACACTGCCAGCCGCGCAGCGTAGTAGCGGGTCAGTAGCCAGAACCAGGCCAGATAGCTCGCAAAGGCGATCACCACGCCCTGGAACAGCAGGCTGGCGGCCGCGACGGTGTCGAACCGCACGACGCCCGGTTCGCCGATGGCCCACGAGGCCAGCGGCAACAGCAGCGCCGAGACGCCAAGCTGGTAGGCGAGCGTCTTTTCTGCTGCGACCCGTGCCAGCGACGAGCCGCGGATCAGCACCGTGGTCGCCGCCCACAGCGCCGCGCCGATGACGCCGAAGGCATCGCCGAGCAGCGTTGCTTGGCCGGCAGCGGTGAACCCATCCGCAAAGGCCGTGGCCAGGCCAGCGAACGCCAGCAGCACGCCGGCCCATTGCACGGCCGCCAGCCGTTCGCCAGGAACGAACCAAGCGAGCCCAAGCGCCGTTAGCACCGGCGCCAGGTAGACGAACACCACCATGCGCGACGCGGTGGTGTGCGCCAGGCCGCCGTAGATGAAGCAGAACTCGGCGCCGAAGAGCAGGCCGGCAACGAGGCCTGCGGCCAGTGTGCCGTCGCGCTCGAAGAGGGGGATGCGCTGCCTGCGCGCCCAGCCGAGGAGCAGCACGATGGCAATGGCCGAGCGAATGGCGGCCTGCGCCAGCGGCGAAATCGAGGGCAACGCCAGCTTGATCGCCACCTGCTGCAGTCCCCAAAGCATCGTGCACAGCAGTAGGAAGCTGTAGGCGCGGGCGTCGAGCGGCAGCCGGGTGGCAGTCATGGCGGCACGAGCTTAGGGCTTGTCCGCGCTCTTCGGCAGGCAACAAGGGTAGATTGCGCAGCTGCTGCTGTTCTCCGACGCGGCCCATCACGGCGGAATGTGGCGTTCGCCCTTCGCCGCCCGCTCGGCGCTGCCGGTGGCGGCGCTGGCCGGTTACCTGCGGCGCGGCGCGCCGTCAGGCTCTTAGAATCCCCCGCCTCGACTCCAGCGCAGGCATGCAATGACGGCCAGGGAGGACGCAGCAACCGTGCAACTCGACGCCGCGACGGCCGAGTTCATCACCGGCATCACGTCGATGTCGATTGCCACCCGCGACACGCGGCTGATACCGGCGGTCGGCAAGGCCTCGGGCTGCATCGTGAGCGCCGATCGCTGCGCGCTGACCGTGCTGTTCGACAGCGGGCAGTCGCCGCGCATCGCCGCCGACATCGCCGCCGGCAGCCCGGTGGCGGTGGTGTTCTCGTTGCCGGCCACGCACCGCACGGTGCAGATCAAGGGCAACCGGGCCGTGCTCGCGCCAGCCAGTCCGACGCAACTGGTCCGCGCCCGGTTGCACGTCGAAAGCATCGTCGAGCACCTGGTGCCGCTGGGCTACTCCGAGCCGGCACTGCGCATGTTCTTCGGCTTCGCGGCCGAGTCGCTGCTGGCGGCGCACTTCGCGCCAATCGCGGTGTTCGCGCAGACGCCCGGCCCACGCGCCGGCGAACGGATCTCAGGATGAGCGCCGCGCCGCCCTTCGACGAAGATCCCGTGCCACTTCTGGCGCTGCGCCCATGCTTCGAGGGCGTGATTCCGTCGCTGCTGGCCAGTTGCAGCCTCGACGGGACGCCAAACGTGACCTATGTCTCGCAGGTGCACTACGTCGATTCCCGGCACGTCGCGCTGAGCTTCCAGTTCTTCAACAAGACGCGCGAGAACGTGCTGCTACACCCCTACGCCTCGGTGCTGGTGGTCGATCCGCGCACCGGCAAGCGCTGGCGCCTCGCCCTGCGCTACCTGCGCACCGAGGACTCGGGGCCGCTGTTCGAATCGATGCGGGCGCGGCTGGCTGGCATCGCCTCGCACACCGGCATGGCCGGCGTGTTCCGGCTGCGCGGCTCGGACGTGTATCGGGTCGAGGCGATCGAAACGGTGCCCGGCCCGAGCGCGCCGCCTCCCGAGACCAGCTGCAGTCCGCTGACGCTGCTGCGGGCGCTGGCCAGCCGCATCGCCGCGCATGCCGATCTGGCGACGCTGCTCGACGACACGCTGGCGGCGCTGGCGAGCGAGCTCGGCATCGCCCACTCGATGCTGCTGCTGCTCGACGCCGGCGGCAAGCGCACGCCGCGGCTGTTCATGGTCGCCAGCTGCGGCTACGACAGTTCGGGCCTCGGCTCCGAGATCCCGCTCGGCCAGGGCGTGATCGGCGTCGCCGCCGCGCAGCGCACGCCGATCCGTATCTCGCACTTCACCGCCGAGTACAGCTACGGTCGTGCGATCGCCGAGGAAATCCGGGCCTCGGGGCAGGCCGAGCAGCTCGAGAGCGAGATCCCGTTGCCTGGGCTGCCGGCGCCGCGTAGTCAGCTGGCCGTGCCGATCGTTGTCACCGACCAGGTCGTCGGCGTGCTGTATGCGGAAAGCGCAGAGGACGAGTTCTTCTCCTTCGAGCACGAGGATCTGCTGGTGGCGCTGTCCTCGCAGCTCGGCGCCAGCATCGCGCTGCTGCGGCTGGCGGCCGAGTCGCACGATGCGGTGCCCGATGCGGCGGCGCCGGAGGCCGCGCCGGCGGCGGGCAGCCCGGTGCGGCTGCGCCACTACGCCGTCAACGACAGCATCTTCATCGACGATGAATACCTGATCAAAGGCGTGGCCGGCGCCATTCTGTGGAAGCTGGCGCGCGAGCACGCCGCCGGCCGGCGCACCGAGTTCACCAACCGCGAGCTGCGGCTCGATCCGTCGCTGCACCTGCCGGACATCAGCGACAACCGCGAAGCGCGGCTCATCCTGCTGGCGCGGCGGCTGCCGGAGCGCTGCCCGCGGCTGCGCATCGTCAAGACCGGGCGCGGCCGCTTCCGCTTCGAAGCCGACGCGCCGCTGCTGCTAGAGGATGCCGCCTGAGCGGCAGCGGGTAGCGGCGTCACGCCGCCGGCGGCGGTGCAGCGATGGTGCCCATGAGCTTGTTCCAGTCGCGCGGCGACAGATGAGGCCGCGCGATCTCCAGCAGGCGGTGGAACACCGCTACCGTGGCGTTCGGCTGCAGGTTGCCAAACAGCTTTGCGTGTTCGGCGGCATCGTCCGCATCGATCCTGCCGGGTGCCGCCAGGAAGTTCGTAAGCCGCAACGGTGCGAAAATCCGCCCCTCGCGATACCGCCACAGATCCGTCGATGATCGATCCGTCGATGTCCAGTCCGGCCGAAGCTCCCGCGGCCACCGTGCCGTCGCCGTGCATCTCCGTCTGCCGCATCGATCCGGCCTCTGGCTGGTGCGAAGGCTGCCAGCGCACGATCGACGAGATCGCGCACTGGGGCCTTTACGACAACGAGGAGAAGCTCGCGGTATGGAGCGAACTGAAGCACCGGCGCGTGGGCGGGCGATGAGCGGCGACGTGGAGGCGGGATTCAGCCGCCGCAAGGGCGACCGAGCCGTGCTGGCGGCCGAGATCGACTGGTACTTCGACTTCATTTCACCCTACTCCTACCTCGCCTTCGAGTTGCTGCCGGGGGCGCTGACGAAGATCGAGCCGGCTCCCGTACTGCGGCTGAAGCCGGTGCTGTTCGCCGGCTTGCTGCAACACTGGGGCCACATGGGTCCTGCCGAGGTGCCGCCGAAGCGCCGCTTCACCTACGAGCATTGCGTCTGGCTCGCCGACCGCCACGGCATCGCGCTGAAATCGCCGCCGCGGCACCCCTTCAATCCGCTGCCGCTGCTGCGGGCGGCGATCGCCGCCGGCTGCAGCCGCGAGTCGGTCGAGCGGCTCTTCCGCTACGTCTGGCGTGATGGCGCGCTGCCCGACGAGCCGGCATTCGCCCGGCTGCTGGCTGCCCTGCATCTGGCGCCCGAGGCGCTCGACGCGCCGGCGGTGAAAGCGCAGTTGCGACGGCACGGAGAGGAGGCGATCGCGGCCGGCGTTTTCGGCGTGCCGACCGCCGTGGCGCGCACCGCGCAGGGCGTCCGCGCGATCTGGGGCTTCGACGCCCTGCCGATGCTGGCCGACTGGCTGCGCGGCGCGCCGCTCTTCGGCGGCGAGGAAATGCGCCGCGCCGGCAGCCTGCCGATGGGCGAACAGCGGCGGACGATGCCGCGATGAGCGCGCAGGCGAGTCAAATGGGCACACGGCCGCGCGCGATCGTTGGCGAGCGCTTCGAGGAAACGGTGCAGCTGAGTGCCGAGTCGATCCGCGCTTTCGCCAGCTCGGTCGGAGACACCAACCCCCTGCACCATGACGAAGAAGTGGCGGCGCGATCGCGCTTTGGCGGCCTTATCGCCAGCGGCACGCACGGCGCTTCGTTGCTGATGGCGCTGACGGCATCGCACTTCTCGCGCCACGCGCAGCCGCTGGGGCTCGAGTTCAAGCTGCATTTGCGCAAGGCCGTGCACGCCGGCGACACGCTGCGGCTGGCCTGGACCGTCAGCCGCGTGCAGGAGAAGCGGTCACTCGGCGGCGACCTCGTCTGGCTCGACGGCGAGGCGATCAACCAGCGCGGCGAGGCGGCCCTTGGTGCCTCGGCGACGCTGCTGGTGGTCGACCGACTATGAGTGAAGTCGCATGCCATTGCAGCCGCGATGCGGTGAGGCCCAACTGCCGATGACGACGCCGCCCGACTTCTCGGAGCCGGTGACCGGCCCGGCCTACGGCCCCTTCTTCCGCGTCGTGGCCACTGCAATGCTGCTCGCGGTGCTGGCAGTCGGCCTGCGTTCGGCGCTGGGCATTCCACCCGGCGAAGAGGCGGCACAGGGCTATCTGGTGATCGGGCTCGGCGTGGCCGGCATCCTGGGCTCCTACTGGGTGTTGATGGCGTCGACCACGACGGTCGATTCGAAGGGCATCCAGCAGGGCGGACTGATCGAGAAGAAGATCGCCTGGCACGAGGTGCGCAGCGCGCGCGCGTTCGGCCCGGCATTCGCGCGGCGCCTGATGGTGCGTACGCTGAACGGCCGCATCCGCTTCTTCTTCTGCGGTTCGCCGGAACTGCGCGCAGCGTTCGATCGCATCTCGCAGGCCTATCGTCGGTGAGCGCGCCCGGCCGCCCGAAGCGCTCAGTCCCGCAGCGCGCAGTGCGGAGGGAAAGTTCGATGCACGCGCCCGGCCGCCCGAAGCGCTCAGTCCCGCAACGCGCAGTGCGGAGCGAGTTTCAATGAGCGCACCGCGGCAGCCCGTGCGCCTGCCGGCGACGATGCAGCTCGTCGAGCGCGGGTGGCTGAGCTCGAACAATCTCGTCTTCGACGACGGCGAATCGGTGACGGTGGTCGACACCGGCTACGCGTCGCACGCGCCGCTGACGGTCGAGCTGGTCGACCGGGCGCGGCGAGGCAAGCCGGTGGCGCGCATCGTCAACACGCACCTGCATTCGGACCACGTCGGCGGCAATGCGGCGCTGGCATCACGCTTCGGCGCCGAAATCTGCATTCCGCCCGGTCAGGCAGAAGCGGTGCGTAACTGGGACGAGTCGCGGCTGATGTACGCGTTGACCGGGCAGCGCTGCGACCGCTTCGACTACGACCGGCTGATCGATCCGCAACAGCCGCTGACGCTCGGCGCGCTGCAGTGGCAATCACTTCCCGGCGGCGGCCACGACCGGGAAATGGTGCTGCTGTACAGCGACGACGAACGGCTGCTGGTCTCCGCGGACGCGTTGTGGGAGAACGGCTTCGGCGTCATCTTTCCCGAACTGGAAGGGCTCTCGGGCTTCGCCGAACAGCAGGCTGCGCTCGATGCGATCGCGCGGCTGGCGCCGCGGACCGTCGTGCCGGGACATGGCGCCGCCTTCACCGAAGTCGATGCCGCGCTGGAGGTCGCGTTCCGCCGCCTCGACAGCCTGCGCAGGGACCCGGAACGCAATGCCCGCCATGCGGCCAAGGTGCTGTTGAAGTTCTGGCTGCTCGAGGTGCGCAGCACGACGCGCGAGCGGTTGCACCAGCACTTTTCCGGTGTGAAGTACCTGCGGCTGATTCACGAACGGTACTTCGCCCTTCGTGGGTTCGAGGCGCTGCTCGATACCTTTGTCGACGAACTGGTGCGCGCCGGCGCGGCGGAGTTCGCCGATGGCCGGCTGCGCGATCGGGGGCATTAGATGCGCCGTTACCCAGCCTGGCCATTCGCCGTCGTACTCGCCGCCGCGCTCGCGGGCTGCGCCACACCTTCGGCGGACCAGCCCGCAGCGCCGGTGGCTGCGCAGGCGCCTGTCCTCGGCTTCTTCAGCAGCATCAAGGTGCCAGACGGCAACGACCCGGTGCTGCGGCTGACGGCAAAGGGAGCGCAGGTGTTCCGCTGCGAACGCGAGGGAAGTGCGTACGAGTGGCGATTCCGGCAGCCGGATGCGGAACTGCTCGACGCCGCCGGCAAGGCAGTGGCGAAACACGGCGCCAGTTTCTCGTTCGAGCACCGCGACGGCAGCCGGCTGCTGGGCACGGTCGAGGCACACGACAAGGCGCCGACGGCCGATACGCTGCCCTGGCTGCTGTTTTCGACCCGGAGCTTCGGCAAGGGCGAATTTTCCGGGGTCAGTTACGTGCAGCGGCTCGACACCCGCGGCGGCATGCCGCCACCGGCCTGTTCGGCGCAGGAGGCAAACCGGCTGCTGCGGGTCGAGTTTTCCGCCACCTTTGTCTTTTACCGGCCCCGCGGCTGAAGCGGCGGCTGCCGGTGACGGCAGGCGACAGAACCCCGCGAAATCCGGCCCTTGCGGGCAGTCGGCTAAAATTGCATGTTGTTCGGACGCAGAAGCCGGAGGAAGTCAGCATGGACATGACCCCCACGACGGTCGGCGCCTACCTCAGGGATCTGCCGCCTGACCGCAGGGTCGCTATGGCGCGGGTATGCAGCATGATCCGCCGCTCTGCCAGGGGCGTGCGCGAGAGCATGCGCTACGGCCTCGCCTTTTACGAGCTCGACGGGCCGCTGTTTGCGCTCGAATCGGGCCGTCGGCACATGTCGCTGTATGTTGCAGAGCAGGACGTGATGGTCAAGCACAAGGATGCTCTGCCCGGCATCAACCCGCAACGCAGCTTCATCAAGTTTTCCGACCTGACCCGGCTGCCGCTGGACGTGGTCGAGAAGATCGTGCGCGACTCCGTGGCAGCGCGGCGCTCGCGCGTTTCTGCCGGCACGGTGCCGACGCAGGCCGATGCGCTGAAGCTCTGGGCGATCAACGAGGAAAAGGCCGCGCCGCCGCCGGGCTACCAGGTCATCTCGACCAAGCCGCCGCCGGGCGCCGAGGAAGAAGCCGAGGCGGCCGAGGCGGCGAAGAAGACCGCGGTGAAGGCCGCAGCCAAGACGGTTGCGGCGCCGGAAAGAAAGGCGATGCCCGCCAAGGTGGTGGCGAAGAAAGCAGCCGCTAAAGCGGTCGCCAAGTCGGCGAAGAAGCGCTGAATCCGGCGGCGTCTCAGCCGTAGCTGCGCGCGTCGTCGCTCACCTTGCCGTCGTTCGGCAGGCTGCCCGTGGCCAGCAGTGCGACCTTGCCGCCGAGTTGGGTCACCGCGCGCAGACTGTCTTCGACCGCCCGGGCAAGCGCCGGGTCCAGCGAGCGCGCCTCGGCCTTCAGCGTCATCACGTCGGTTTCGCCGTTGCGGCTGACCACCAGCCGCAACTTGCCGAGTTCGGCATGGCGGCGGCCTACTTCGGCGAGTTGTTCCGGCCGCACGAACATGCCCTTGACCTTGGTCGTCTGATCCGCCCGCCCCATCCAGCCGCGGATGCGGGTGTTGGTGCGGCCGCAGGCAGACCGGCCGGGCAGCACGGCCGACAGGTCGCCAAGCGCCAGCCGGATCCAAGGATGGTGCTGGTCGAACGAGGTGACGATCACCTCGCCCACTTCGCCCGGCGCCACCGGATCGCCGGTGCCTGGCCGGACGATCTCGACCAGCACGTCTTCGTTGACCACCATGCCTTCGCGAGCCTGGGTCTCGTAGGCGATGCAGCCGAGGTCGGCGCTGGCGTAGAGCTGATAGGCGTCGATGCCGCGGTCGCGGATCTCGGCCTGCAAGGACGGCGGAAACGCAGCACCAGACACGGCGGCCTTGCGTATGGACAAGGCCGGGCGCCCGGCCTTGTCGGCCGCGTCGAGCAGGATTTTCAGGAAGTCGCCGGTACCGCAGTAGGCGACCGGTTTCAGTTGAGCAATCAGCTCGAGCTGCTGCTCAGTGTTGCCCGGCCCCGCAGGAATGACTGCACAGCCGCCCGCTCGGGCGCCGGAGTCGAGGATGAATCCGCCCGGCGTCATGTGATAGGAAAAGGTGTTGAGCACCACGTCGCCTAGGCGAAAGCCGGCGGCAAAGAGACCGCGAGCCGAGCGCCAGGCGTCGTCGTCCCGCCCTTCCGGTTCGTAGATGGGTCCCGGCGATGTGAACAGCCGCGCGAAGGAGTAGGCCGGATCGGGCAGCAGGCCGCCAAACGGCGGCGAGACCTTCTGCAGCGCCGGCAGATCTCCCTTGCGCAGCACCGGCAGGGCGGTCAGCGCCTCGGGCGTGTTGATCGCCGCCGGGTCGATGTTGCCGAGATGTGCCCGCCAGCCCGACGCCCTTACGGCGGTGGCGATCAGCGCCGGCAGGCGCGCGAACAGGTCGCGCTCGCGGTCGGCCGGGTTGCGTGTTTCGCGGGCATCGAAGTGTTCGCTCATCCCCTTTCCTCCCGTTCAGGGGGGACTACTTCCCCTGCAGCTCGATCGCGTCGCGCCGCTTCTGCTCCGCTGCAGCTGCGGCGTCGAGTTTCTGTTTTACGTTGTCGATCGTTTCCCGCGGGTTCGGCAGGAAACCCCCGGTCGAGGCAGGCACACTGGCCTGTTGCGCCGGCGGCGGCGCCGTTTCGGCCTCGACCGCCGTCTCCGACTTCGGTGCGGCGCCAACGCTCGCCTTTTTCTGGCCGCAGCCGGCAACGGTGATCAGAAGCGCTACCAGCAGCGCTGCCCGCAGCCGCCGGTCCGCAGCTGCGGCGTGTTGGATTGCATGGCGAAGCATCGCGATTACTCCCGTCCTGCCAATCGATTAGGTCGTGGCGGCCGATCACAGGCAGGAAGGCAGGCGGCCGCCGCAGCAAGCAATAAGGCGACCGGGACAATTCGAACTCGATATCAGCAGCGCCCGGACTCGAAGCCGCGGCCAACTCTACTGTTGGCCGCCAGCGCCGGGGTGCTGTCGGATGCAGTAATGCGTTCGGATGGCCATGCGGCATCCATTCGGTGCGGAGCCGGCCGTCAGGCCAGCCAGCGCTTGCGGCGGCGATAGAACTTGGCGTCGCGGAAACTCTTGCGGCCCTCGCGCGAGATGCCGAGGTAGAACTCCTTGACGTCTTCGTTCTCGGCCAGATCTTTCGCCGCGCCGTCCATCACCACGCGGCCGCTTTCAAGGATGTAGCCGTAGTGCGCATACCTCAGCGCGATGTTGGTGTTCTGCTCGGCCAGCAGGAACGAGACCTTTTCCTTAACGTTCAGGTCGCGGACGATGCCGAAGATCTCGTCGACCACCTGTGGCGCCAGTCCCATCGAAGGCTCGTCCAGCAGGATCATGTTCGGGCGCGCCATCAGCGCCCGGCCGATCGCCGTCATCTGCTGTTCCCCGCCGGAGGTGTAGCCCGATTGCGAGGTGCGGCGCGCTTTCAGCCGCGGGAAGAACGCATAGACCTTTTCCAGGTCACCGTCGACCTGGCTGCGCGAGGCGCCGTGCGTATAGGCACCGGTCAGCAGGTTCTCCTCGACGGTCAGGTGCGCGAAGCAGCGCCGCCCCTCCATGACCTGCACCACGCCACGCTTGACGAGGTCGTAGGCGGTCAGCCGCTCGATCCGGTCGCCCTTGTATTCGATAAAGCCCTTGGTCACCTCGCCGCGCTCCCCTTGCAGCAAGTTGGACACCGCGCGCAGCGTGGTGGTCTTGCCGGCGCCGTTGGCGCCGAGCAGGGCGACGATGCCGCCCTCGGGGACGGTCAGCGACACGCCCTTGAGCACCAGGATCACGTGGTTGTAGATGACCTCGATGCCGTTGACGGTCAGCAGTGACGACACGGTTGTCCTCGATCAGGGTTTCTCGGCTTTGGCGAGACCGCCGCGGACGATTGCTTCGCCGAAGCCGCCCGCGCAAGGCTCAGCGCGGGCGGTTCTCGGGCCGGGGCGATCAACCGCCCATCAGTTCCTTGGCGCAGTCGCGCCGCGGCAGCTTCTTCTCGGCCAGGTAGGCGTCGGCGGAACGCTTGATCATCGGCCGGATGATCTGCTGATCAGCCTCGTACCAGTCGGAAGTGAAGCTCCACTTGGTGCCGTCCCAGGTGTGGATACGACCGGCATGGGCGCCGCCATGCTCCTTGCAACTCGTCGAGATCGGCCGCATCACGCCAGCGAAGCCCAGCGCATCGAGCCTCTTCTGGTCGAGCGCGAGGTTCTCCAGGCCCCAGCGGACTTCCTCATGCGTCATCGGACGCTTGCCGAAGCGCTCCTGCGCGCGCTTGACCCCTTCGACGCCCAGCATCGCGCTGATCATGCCGCGCGTGTAAAGCACGGTACCCACCTCGTCCTTCGGCCCCGTGCCCTGGTTCTTGTCGTGCAGGAGCTTGATGATGTCCTCATGCACCTTGGCGCGGCCGGCGCCGTGCTGCAGCGTGACACCCTGATAACCCTTGGCGTCGGCGCCGACCGGCACCACGTCCGGCTCTGCCGATGCCCACCACACGCCGTACATCTTGTCGCGCGGATATCCCGTGGCCACCGCCTCCTTGAGCGCAGTTGAGTTCATCACCCCCCAGCCCCACAGGAAGACGTAGTCGGGGCGCTGCTGGCGGATCTGCAGCCAGGTCGCCTTCTGCTCGACTCCCGGATGGGTGACCGGCAGCAGCAGCAGGTCGTAGCCGTGCATCTTGGCGCGCTCCTGCAGCAGCGCGATCGGCTCCTTGCCGTACGGCGAGTCGTGGTAGACAAGGGCGATCTTCTTGCCACGCAGCTTGTCCAGGCCGCCTTCCTTCTTGCCGATGTGCTGCACCAGGATGTCAGCGGCATCCCAGTAGGTGCCCATCAAGGGGAAGTTGTACGGGAACGCCTCGCCGTCGACCGAGTCGGCGCGGCCGTAGCCGGCGGTGATCAGCGGGATCTTGTCGGTAACGGTCTTGTCGGTCAGCGCGTAGGTGATGCCGGTCGACAGCGGCTGGAACACCGTGGCCCCGGTCGGTCCCTTGCCCTTGAGCCGCTCGTAGCACTCCACGCCGCGGTCGGTGGCATATCCGGTCTCGCACTCCTCGAACGTGATCTTCACGCCGTTGATGCCGCCGTCGCGGGCGTTGATGAGCTTCAGGTAATCGGCATAGCCGTTGGCAAACGGCACGCCGTTCGGCGCGTAGGCACCGGTGCGATAGACCAGCAGCGGGAAGAACTGTTCCATCGGCCCGGCGGCCTTCGCCGGCGCCTTGCCCTTGTCTTGAGCGATGGCCGCGCCGCTGCCCAGTGCAGCAACGACGCTCACCGCGGCCGCGATGGCCTTGAATGTCGCGAGTCTCATGTTGCCTGTCTCCTTTCGATGGTCGTGGCTTGGGTGAGTTGCCCGAGCGCTTGAAAAATCAGTGCGGGAATGGCCACAGGCGCAGCTTTTCCTTGCCGATCGCCCACAGTCGCGCCAGACCGTGCGGCTCGGCAATCAGGAAGAACACGATCAGCGCGCCGAAGACGATGAACTCGAGGTGCGAGATCATGGCGGTGGACATCGGGATGCCGAGCAGGTTCGGCAGTTGGTTGAGCAGCAGCGGCAGCAGGACGATGAACGCCGCGCCGAAATACGCGCCGAGGATCGAGCCCATGCCGCCGATGATGATCATGAACAGCAGATTGAAGCTCAGGGTGATGTTGAAGGCCAGCGGCTCCCAGGCGCCGAGGTGGACGAAGCCCCACAGCGCACCGGCCACGCCGGCAAAAAACGAACCCACCGCGAATGCCGACAGCTTGGCGTGCAGCGGCCGGATGCCGATCACACTCGCCGCGACATCCATGTCGCGGATCGCCATCCACGAGCGGCCGACGTGCGAGCGGACCAGGTTCTTGGCGATCAGCGTCATCACCACCAGAATGCCCAGCACGAACCAGTACTTCTCGACCGGCTGGTCGATGATCCAGCCGAAAAGCTCGACGTCGGCAGGTGATACCGAGCCCGAGGACGAATAGTTGGTGAACCACTTGACGCGCGCGAACGTCCAGTCGATGAAGAACTGCGCCGCCAGCGTGGCCACGGCGAGATAAAGCCCCTTGATGCGCAGGCTCGGCACACCGAACACGATGCCGACCAGAGCTGCGACCGCTCCAGCCAGCACCAGCACGAGCAGGAAATTGATCCCCGGCACGCGGATCACCAGGTTGTAGGCGGCGTAGGCGCCGACCGCCATGAAGGCCGCGTGGCCAAGCGAGATCTGGCCACAGTAACCGACCAGGATATTCAGGCCGATGGCGGCAATGGTCAGGATCAGGAATGGAACGATCAGCGCCCGAAACGCATAG
>Ga0105096_10000270_pt1 | contig 16497 bp, 14 predicted proteins | sample PPLLak3cmMay2015_FD_87036 | JGI IMG/M metagenome (GOLD analysis project Ga0105096, IMG submission 87036) | Freshwater sediment microbial communities from Prairie Pothole Lake near Jamestown, North Dakota, USA - PPLs Lake P7 Core (1) Depth... | ecosystem: Environmental > Aquatic > Freshwater >... | reverse complement strand
TGGCCGACGCCCCGCCGCGGGTCGCGGTTCACGATCTCGACCAGCTCGGCGATGGTGTGCACGCCATCGCCGACGACGTGGCCGGGCGTGCGGCGCGTGGCCGCGACGAGCTGCCCGTTCACTACCAGCAGTCGATGATCGTCCCCCTCGAGGAAGGTCTCGACGATCACCGAGCGCGAGTGCTCGCGTGCCACCGCGAAGCCCTGCGCGACCTCCTCGTCGCTCGTCAGGCGGATCGAGATGCCGCGGCCGTGGTTGCCGTTGTAGGGCTTGGTCACGACCGGGAAGCCGATGCGCCGCGCCGCGCGCAGGGCCTGGCCTTCGCTCTGCACGAGCTCCTGGCGCGGCACCGGCAGGCCCAGCGTCGCGAGGATCTTGTTGGTCTCCTCCTTGTCGCTCGCGAGTTCGACGGCGATGTGCGAGGTGCGGCCCGTGACCGTGGCCTGGATGCGCTGCTGGTAGCGGCCGTGCCCGAGCTGCACCAGCGACTGGTCGTTGAGCCGCAGCCACGGGATGCCGCGCTCCTCGGCGGCCCGCACCAGCGAGGCGGTCGAGGGGCCGAGCGCGCGGCGTTGCGCGAAGCGGATGAACTCGTCGCGCGCCTCGGGCCAGGTCCAGCCGTCGGGGACGCTGTCGGCCGGGCGGATCGCGTCGGGCAGCAGCGAGCACAGCAACCGCAGCCCGAGCTCGCCCGCCGCGATGCCCTCGTCACGCTGCGCGTACTCGTACACGACCGTGTACACGCCCGGGCGGCCGGCGCTGCGGGTCTTGCCGAATGTGACGCTCTCGCCCGCGACGTTCTGCAGCTCGATGGCGACGTGCTCGAGCACATGGCCGAGCCAGGTGCCATCCTCCTCGCGCATGCGGCGGAAGAAGCCGCCCGGCTCGCCGTAGGAGCAGCCGTGCTCGGCGAGGCCTGGCAGCGCCGCCGCGAGGGCATCGACGTAGCCGGCACCGAGCCGCCCGGTCGGCCAGGCCTCGAGCTCGCCGAGGTCGAGCTCGAGGCGGATCACCGGAAAGTGCGCGTACAGCGACGGCCCGACGTATACGGAGCGATCGAGGATGCGCATCGTGCTCTATTCCTTCGGCTGCAGCAGCGAACCGGCCGAGGCCACCCGCGTGTGCAGGTTGAAGGTCGCGCCGGCCACCAGGATGTGCAGCTTGAGCCCCAGCATGCAAACGGGCTCGCCCTCGGTGACGCTGTCCATCGAGGAGTAGCTGACGTCCGAGGCATCGACGACCGTGACGCCGCCGCTGCCCGCGACCTCCACGGTCTCGTCCGGGCCGATGAAGGCGGCCGTGTCCTCGTCGAGCCCGATGCCGACCGCGAACGGGTTGTAGGCGAGCGCGGTGAGCAGGCGCCCGAGGCGGTCGCGCTGGCGGAAGTGCTGGTCGATCACGAAGCGGTTGGTGAGCCCGAGGCCCGGAGCGAGCCGCACGCTGCCCGAGATGACGGACGAGCCCTCGTCGCCGAACGCGATCATGTGCTCGGAGAGGAAGCTCGCGCCGGCACTGGTGCCGCCCACGGCGACCCCGGCGGCGTTGCGCAGCCGCACGAGCTTCGCCACCGGCGTGCCGCCGAGCAGCGTCGTGAGCCGGAGCTGGTTGCCGCCCGTGAAGAAGATGCCGGTCGCCTCCTCGAGTCGACCGAGCCGGCTCGGCTCCTGGCAGTCGCGCCGGGTGTCGAAGTCCATCACGTCCACGCGCGCCGCACCGATGTCGCGGAACAGCTTCTCGTAGCGTGGTCCGGTCTCGTGCAGCCGGCTCGCCGTCGGGATCACGACGATGTCGGCGTCGCCACCGCCCGAGCAGCGCACGAAGCGCTCGAGGATGTGGCGGTCGTTTTCCTTGTTCTCGGCGCCGCCGATCGGGATGATCCAGCCGCGACTCGCGCCTTCGGGGACGATGCTCGGCATCCGTGGGAACTCCAGTTTGGGCGGTCGGTATCTTACGCCTGCGGCAGGGCCGGCCGGCTCACGCGCCGGCCGCGCCCTTGCGGGGCTTGTTGAGGCCGTAGGCGCGCAGCTTGCGGTACAGCGTGCGCTCGCTGAGTCCGAGCGCCAGCGCGAGCTCGCGCCGGTTGCCGTCGTGGCGCGAGAGGGCGTGCGCCAGCGCATCGCGTTCGGCGGTCAGCAGCGCCTTGCCGGAGGCCGCGGCATCCGCCCCGGCCTCGACACGGTTCCCGGCCGTCTCCGCCTCGACCACCTCGGACGGCAGGTGGGTCAGCGCGATCCGGTCGCCGTCGGCGAGCAGGCTGGCGCGCTCCACGATGTTGCGCAGCTCGCGGACGTTTCCCGGGTAGTCGTAGGCGAGGAGCGCATGACGCGCCTCCTCCTCGATGTGGAATCGCCGGCCGGGGTACAGCCGCGAGAGCAGCGAGGCGGCGAGCATCAGGATGTCTTCCCGGCGCTCGCGCAGCGTGGGCACGCGCACGGGATAGGCGCTGATGCGGTAGTACAGGTCGCTGCGGAACGTGCCGTCGTACACCATCCTGCGCAGGTCGCGGTGCGTCGCCGCGACGAGGCGGAAGTCGGCCCGCAGCGGCGTGACGCCGCCGACCCGCCGGTAGGTGCCGGTCTCGATCAGCCGCAGCAGCTTCACCTGCTGCGCGAGCGGGATGTCGCCCACCTCGTCGAGGAACAGCGTCCCGCCGCTCGCCGCCTCCACGAGCCCGAGCTTGCGCGCGGTGGCGCCGGTGAAGGCACCCTTCTCGTGGCCGAACATCTCGCTCTCGAACAGCGTCTCGGTGAGACCCGAGCAGTCCACGGCGACGAACGGGGCCGACGCGCGACGGCTGCCCTCGTGCACCAGCCGGGCGACCATTTCCTTGCCGGTGCCGGTCTCGCCGAGCAGCAGCACCGAGGTCTCCGTCGGCGCGACGCGCGAGACCAGCTGCAGCATCTCGCGGAAACGCGGCGCGCGGCCGGTCAGTCCTTCCGACGAGACCACCGCGCGGGCGGTCGGCAACGACTGCATGCGCTCGACGAAATACTTCACCTCCCCCGATCGATCGCGCACCGGATTGAGTTCGACCTGCACGTGCTCCTCGCCGCGCGGCGTGTGGTGGATGTGCAGGGCGCGCTCCGTCCCGCCGGAGGCGAGCGCAGCCCGTCGCGGGCAAGCCTCGCCCGCCTCGTCGCAGGGATGGGCGAAGTGGTGCGAGACCTCGTAGCACCGACGACCCACGACGGATTCGGTCGGGGCGTAGGCATCACGGTAGGCGCGATTCGCGGCGAGGATCCGGAACTCGAGGTCGGTGAGGATCCGCGGCTCCTCGAGGCTCTCGATGAACGAGACGAGCTCCGGGAGCAGGTCGTGTCCGTGTCGACTCGTCGGGTCCATCTGCTGCCAGTTCCTGCCAGTGAGGGAGCTGCGATTCTGCCATCGGTGACAGGCCGGTGCTGCACGATTGCCGGATCCGGTCACAACTCCGTGCGACCCGCCGCCCCTTCTGGATGAGGCAGGCCACCGGCGTGAGTGGCACGAGATGTGCAGCAAGGCGGGCATGGACGCCTCGCGGGGGTGAGCATGTTCCGACAGTTGCACGACCCGCGCCAACGGGCATTCACCTATCTGCTCGCCGACGAGGACAGCGGAGCGGCGCTCGTGGTGGATCCGGTCCCCGAGGGCATCGCGCTGCCCCTGCTCGGGCTGGTCGACGAGCTCGGCCTGAGTCTCGAGGTTGTGCTCTGCACCCACGTGCACCGGGGTGAACAGCCGCCACTCGAGCGCCTGCAGCAACGTTACGGCGCCCGCCTGGCGGCGAGCGCGCATGCGCCGATCTCCGCCGACGTCGTCCTGCGCGACGGCGACACCCTCGCGTTCGGTCGCGAGGTCTTAAGGGTACTGGCCACGCCCGGCCACACGCCGGGCTGCCTGTCCTTCCTCTGGCGCGACCGGGTGTTCACCGGCGGCACGCTGCTGATCCGCGGGTGCGGGCGGACCGACCCTCCTGACGGGGACGCAGGGCAGTTGTTCGACAGCATCACACGCCTGCTGATGCTGCCGGGCGACACCCTGCTGTTCCCCGGCCAAGAAACGGACGGCCGAACCGTCTCGACCATCGCCGAGGAACGCGATCACAACCCCTGTATCGCGGGCCGCAGCCGTGACGAGTTCATCACCCTCCGGAGCCAGTCATGAAGATCGCCGTCACCAGCCAGAATCGCCGCGACGTCACCGAGCACGCCGGCCGCTGCCGCAACTTCTGGGTGTTCGAGGTGGACGGGCTGCGGATCGTCGATCGCTCGCTGCGCGAGCTTCCCCGGGAAGCTTCATTCCACGATGCGCCGCGGCATCGAGGCACTCGTGACGATCGAATCGCAGCCCGAACTCGCCGTGCAGGCCTGGCTTGCAGGTCGAGTGCCGCCGGTCGGGCGGCAGACGTCGGGCGAAGCCGTAGAAGCTGATCTCGTCGCCGTCCGGGTCGCGCAGCCTCGTCCGTACGTGCCCAGGCGCGCGCTTGCATTGGCCCCCGCGCTACGCGAGATTGCGGGACCTTCGTCGCGAGCATCGCTGTCATGACTACCCGGACCCGGATTCTCGCCTGCGTCGCCATGCTCGCCATCGCGCCCGCCGAGGCGCCCGCGCGACCGCTGCAGCCGATGGACGTCTTCGACCTGCAATGGGCGGCCGACCCACAGATCTCGCCGGACGGACGACGGGTCGCGTACGTCCGCTTCCACGGCGACGTGATGAAGGATACGTATGCGGGCGACCTGTGGCTGGTCGGCACCGACGGGCGCGAGCACCGTCCGTTGGTGAGTGGAGCCGCCTCGCCGCGCTGGTCGCCGGACGGAACGCGACTCGCCTACGTCGCGACCGACCAGGGTGCATCGCAGCTGTTCGTGCGCTGGATGGACACGGGTGCGACGGCGCAGGTGACGCGCGTGCAATTCCCGCCATCCGCGCTCGCGTGGTCGCCCGACGGCCGCTCGCTGGCGTTCGTCATGCCGGTGCCCGAGACCACCGAGCCGTTCGTGAAGCCGCTCGAGAAGCCGGAAGGGGCCGAATGGGCGGCACCGCCGAAGGTGATCCAGAAACTCGTGTACCGCTCCGACGGCGAGGGCTACCTCAAGGACACGCGCAATCACCTCTTCGTGGTGCGCGCCGACGGGGGCACGCCGAGGCAGCTCACCGAAGGCCCCTACGACCACGACGGGCCGCTCGCGTGGACACCGGACGGGCAGCACCTGCTGGTCGGCGCGAACCGGCATGCGGACGGCGAGTACGATCCGGCCAATTCCGAGCTGCACGCGGTGCGGGTGGCGGACGGCACGCTCCGCACGCTCACTTCCCGCAAGGGTCCGGATCACTCGCCGACGGTGTCGCCCGACGGGCGCCACGTGGCCTACCTCGGCTACGACGACGCCTACCAGGGCTACGAGAATACGCGCCTGACGGTGATGGACCCGGACGGCCGCGATGCGCGCGTCGTGGCCGCGGGCCTCGATCGTTCGATCGAGGCACCAGCGTGGTCGCCGAAGGGCGACGCGCTCGTCGCGCAGTTCGAGGACGAGGGCCGGGTGAAGCTCGCGGCGATCGGCCTCGACGGTCGCGTGCGCACGCTCGCCGACGACGTCGGCGGCCTTGCGATCGGCCGGCCCTATTCGACCGGGCAGTTCACGGTGTCCGGCAACGGGATGGTGGCCTACACGGCCGCAGGCCCCGACCGCCTCGCGGACGTGGCCGTCGTGCCGCTGAAGGGCGGTGCGGCGCGGCGACTCACCGACCTGTCGGGCGACCTGCTCGGCCGCCTCGAGCTCGGCCAACTCGAGGAGCTCTGGGTACCCTCGTCCTTCGACGGCCAGCGCATCCAGGCCTGGGTGATCAAGCCGCCGGGCTTCGATCCGGCGCGGAAGTATCCGCTGGTGCTCGAGATCCACGGCGGACCCTTCGCGGCCTACGGGCCGACGTTCGCCGCCGAGCAGCAGCTCTACGCGGCGGCGGGCTACGTCGTGCTGTACGTGAATCCGCGGGGCTCGACCGGCTACGGCAAGGAGTTCGGCAACGCCATCCATCACGCCTACCCGGGGCACGACTACGACGACCTGATGTCGGCGGTGGACGCGCTGCTGGCGCGGGGATACGTGGATCCGTCGCGACTGTTCGTCACGGGCGGCAGCGGCGGCGGGGTGCTCAGCGCCTGGATCGTAGGCAAGACCGATCGCTTTCGCGCGGCGGTGGTGCAGAAGCCGGTGATCAACTGGACCAGCTTCGTGCTGACGGCCGACAACTACAACTTCTTCTGGAAGTACTGGTTCGGGGGCTACCCCTGGGAGCAGCCCGAGGATTACATGCGGCGCTCGCCGCTGTCGCTGGTCGGCAACGTCAAGACACCGACCATGGTGCTCACCGGCGAGGAGGACTACCGCACGCCGATGTCCGAGTCCGAGCAGTACTACCAGGCGCTCAGGCTGCGACAGGTGCCCACGGCCCTCGTACGCGTCCCCGGTGCCGGCCACGGTCTCGACAACCGGCCGAGCCAGCTCGCGAGCAAGGTGGCGCACGTGCTGGCGTGGTTCGAGCGCCACGACCCGTCGGCGTCTCGCGCGAACTGAGGCGCACGAGGCGGGAGCCGGCCCGCCCGCAGCCGGCGTGGACCGCGGGGCGCTACTGCGCGAAGCAGTAGAAATTGAGCTTGTTGCCGTCCGGGTCGCGGAAATAGCCCGCGTGGAAGCCCGGCAGGAGCCGCGGGCCGGCCGGACCCTCGTCCGTCGCACCGAGCTCGAGCGCCTTGCGGTGCAGGGCCTCGACCTTGGCCGGCGAATCCACGACCAGCGCGACCATGGTGCCGTTGCCGGCGGTCGCCGCCTTGCCATCGAAGGGGACGAAGACACCGAGCGCGGGCTTGCCGGGCGAGGTGGCCCACATGACGAAGCGCTCGGTCTGCATCATGCGCTTGGCGCCGATCTCGGCGAGCAAGGCATCGTAGAAGCGGGCGGCGCGTTCGAGGTCGCTGGTGCCTAGCGTGACGTAGCCGATCATGCGGTCTCCTCCCGTTAATCGTTGATCTGGCGCGGGGCCGGCGGCATTGTACCTGCCGGCACATACAGCCACGGACTCGCCATGGACACGCCCAAGCCGCCCGGCCCGCTGGAGCGCGGATCGCTGCTTCCCCACCTGGAGGAGGCCGAGAAGGCCTTTCTCTCGGGCCGTCGCTCGCGCGAGGCCGACCTCGAGAGCGCGGTGCGATTCTTCCTCGAGTTCCTTCGCGGCTTCGAGAGCTTCGCCTTCGACCGGCCCTGCGTGACGGTCTTCGGTTCGGCGCGCTTCGGCGAATCCCACCGCTATTACCAGCTCGCCCGCGAGATCGGTGCGGCGTTGGCGCGGGCCGGCTTCGCAGTATTGACGGGCGGTGGATCGGGGATCATGGAGGCGGCGAACCGCGGCGCACGCGAAGCGGGCGGGCTGAGCCTCGGCTGCAACATCACGCTGCCGCGCGAGCAGAAGCCGAACGCATATCTCGACCGGTTCATCCAGTTCGACCACTTCTTCGCGCGCAAGGTGATGCTGGTGAAGTACTCCAGCGCGTTCGTGATCATGCCGGGGGGCTTCGGCACGCTCGACGAGGCCTTCGAGATCGTGACGCTCATGCAGACGGGCAAGCTCGAGCGCTTCCCGCTCATCGCCGTCGGCGGCGGGTTCTGGGACAAGCTCGTGGAGTTCGTCCGCGACACGATGCTCGCGCAGGGCACCGTCAGCCCGGAGGACCTGCAGTTCATCCACCGCGTGGAGACGGCCGAGGACGTGATCCGCGTGATCCGCGAGGCGGGACTGCTGCCTGCGCCCCGCCCCGCCGTCGAAAACGCCTAGCGTACGTGCCGCGAGCCGGCGACCGGGACGCCAGCCGCCCTACCAGGGCAGCGGCTGGCCATCCGCATGGTGAAAAGTGCCGCTCTCGCCGGGACCGAGTGAGTCGAAGCGCGCGATGAGGTTCGCGGCGGACTCCCGCACCGGGATGCCGCTTCCGCCCGTCATCTCCGTCGCCACCATGCCCGGATGCAGCAGCAGCACGGCGATGCCCCGGTCGCGCAGGTCGCGTGCGAGGCTCGCGCCCGCCATGTTCACGGCGGCCTTGGACATGCGGTAGCCGTAGTATCCGCCGCTGCCGTTGTCCGCGATCGAGCCCATGCGGCTGGTGATGATCGCCACCTTGGAGCCTGCGCCGAGGTTCGGCAACAGCGCGCGCGTAACCGCGAGCGGCGCCAGCGCGTTGACCTCGAACTGGCGCCGCATGCGCTCGAAGTCGAGATCGTCGAGCGATTCGCGCGACAGGATGCCGGCGTTGTTCACCAGCACGTCCACGCGGCGGCCGGCGAGAGCGGCCACGAGACGGGCGATGGAGGCATCGGCGGTGACGTCGACACCATCGACGATCTCGCAGCCGAGCGACGCGAGCTCGGATCCGGCCCGGCGGCAGGCGGCAACGACGGTCTCGCCGCGCTCACGAAGCTGGCGACAGAGCTCGAGGCCGATGCCCCGCCCGGCACCGGTGACGACGAACAGGGACATGACCTTCCTCCACGGACTGGAAACACGACGCCCGTCGCTTCGCGGTGCAGCCGCGAAGCGATTCAGACCCGGTCCGGCGGCCGCCGGGCGAGCCGGTCAGGCAGCAGCCTTGCCGGGGTCCGGGGCCGCTTTCCCCTTCGACTGCGAGGGATGGTCGTAGTCGTTCTTCTCCCAGTCCCGGTACTTCGGCGGGATCGGGTTCATCGCGCCCTCGGCCAGCCAGCCGAGCTTGCCGTCCATGAGCAGCCCCGCCACCTTGTTGTAGGAGCGGTTGAAGTTGCTCTTCACGGCGCGGAAGCTGCCGTCGATCCGGCGCCGCGCCTCGCTGCAGAACAGGTCCGCGAGCTCCTGCGGCGACTGGTCTGCGGGGTTCGCGGCCACCAGGTGGTCCGCGTACGACAGGGTCGAGGCCATCACGAACAGCTCGACGCCGATATCGACGAAGTTGCCGAGGAGGATCTGTTCCCGCTCGAGCTTGGGCCCGTACTTCGCCATGGTCGCGAACAGCCGCCGCGCCAGCAGCTTCGAGGTCTTGGCGGCGTAGGCGAGATGCTTGCGGTTGCGCTCGTTGAGGTGCTTCGCCTCGTGATGACCGCCCGTCTCTGGCATGAACAGCTTCGGCAGCCACGTGCCGTAGAAGCCCGCCGCCTTCATCATGGCCTCGCTCTTGGAGACCTTCTGGCCTGGCTTCGGCTGCATGATCGGCATCACCAGCTTGAAGTGCGTATCGAGCGCCTCGCGCGCCATGATCAGGTGCATGACCTGCGAGGATCCCTCGAAGATCCGGTTCACGCGCGCGTCGCGCATGCCCATCTCGACGTTCGTCGGGCGCTCGCCACGGGCGTACAGCGAGGTCGCGCGCTCGTAGCCGCGGCCACCGCGCACCTGCAGGTAATCGTCGTACATCTTCCACAACGTCTCGGAGCACCAGTACTTGGCCGCTGCCGCCTCGAGCCGGATGTCGGCGTTCTTGTGGTCCGCGAACGCGCAGGCGACGCCGACCATGGCCTTCATCGCAAACAACTGCGCCATGTAGCTCGACACCATCTTCGCCACGGCCTGGTGCTTGCCCACAGGCTGGCCCCACTGCTGGCGGGTGGACGTCCACCATTTCGCGTCTTCCACGAGCGCCATGCCGCCGCCGATGGCCGCCGCCGGAATGCCGAGGCGACCGACGTTCAGCGTGGCGAGGGCGATCTTCAGGCCCTCGCCCGGCTTGCCGACGAGGTTCTCGACCGGCACTTTCACGTCCGTGAACGCGACGATGCCGTTGGCGATGCCGCGCAGCCCCATGAATCGCGAACGCCGTACCCGGTCGACGCCCGGCCACGCGGTCTCGACCACGAAGCAGGAGATCTGCGGCACCGACTTGCCGTTCGGCAGCACCTTGTCGGGCGTACGCGCCAGGACCGCGATCAGCGTCGTCTTCGGGTCGCTGACGTTGGTGCACCAGAGCTTGTCGCCGTTGAGGATGTAGTGCTGGCCGTCTTCCGACAGCACGGCCGTGGTGGTCATGCGCGCCGGGTCAGAGCCGACGCCGGGCTCGGTGAGCGCGAACGCCGAGATCTCGCCCCGGGCGAGCCGCGGCAGGTACTTGCGCTTCTGCTCCTCGGTGCCGAATTCCTTGAGCGGCTGTGGCACGCCGATGCTCTGGTGGGCCGAGAGGTAGGCGACGGTGCTCGCGCAGTAGCTGCCGATCACGCCGAGCACACGCGCGTAGTTGGTGACCGACAGGCCGAGACCGCCGTACTCCTTCGGGATCTTCATGCCGAACAGGCCCACCGCCGCCATGGCGTCGAGCGCCTCGCGCGGATACTCGCCTTCTTCGTCGATCTGCCAGGGGTCGACGAATTTCTCGACCACCGGGCGGATCTTCTCGATGTAGTCGTCGCCGATCTTCTTGTCTTCCGCCGACTGCGCCGGGAACGGGTGCAGCAGGTCCCAGCGGAAGTTGCCCTTGAAGACCTCGGCGGTGAAGCTCACGGCCTCCCAGTCCGCCTGGCGGGCGTCCTCGGCCAGTTGCATTGCGACGTCTTTCGCCTTGTTGTCCATGTTGCGACCCCAGCGGATGGAGGGATTGAACGGGCGCGGCACTGCCTCGCCACGCGGGCGAAGGATCGATGCCGACGGCGACGGCGACTATCCCCCAACCGGGCCGCAGCAGACATTGCGGAAAGCTGCAGCCGGCATACGGGCTCACCGGGGCTGAGCGGGCACGTTTCCCCGGGCAGCAAGGCCCGGCGATTGTGGCGAGGTGCGAACGGGCTTAGCATGAAACCGACGAGTTCATCGGGCCTGCGTCGGGCCCGTCGCCGGGAGAGAACGCAAATGACCCAACACGTGACCACTGCAACCCTCCGCGCCGATCTCGCAGCCGTGATGCGCGACGCCGAGGCCCTCATCAAGGCGTCCGCGGACCAGGGTGGTGAGAAGGTGGGCGAAGCCCGCAAGAAGATCCTCGAGTCGCTGGAGACCGCCAAGGTCCGCCTGCATGACGCGGAGCGGGCTGCCCTCCGACACGGCGAGGACGCGATGATCGCCACCGAGGACTACGTGAAGCGCAACCCGTGGCAGTCGGTTGGCATCGCCGCCGGCGTCGGGCTGGTTCTTGGCGTCCTGCTGGCCCGTCGTTGAGCCCAGGCATGAGCGGCATGGACGAGTCGCCGGGACCGGCGACCAACCTGCTGCGCTCGGTGGTCCAGCTCGGTGGCACGCTGCTTGCGACGGCGCAGACACGCGTCGAGCTCCTCACCACCGAGCTCAGCGAAGACGTCGAGCGGGGCATACGGATCCTGCTGTGGGGATTCGTCGCCCTGCTCGCCGGCATCCTCGGGGCCCTGCTCGCCGGCATCACGCTGATCCTGTATTTCTGGGACACGCATCGGCTGGGTGCGGCCGTCGGCGTCACGCTGGCCTTCCTGCTCCTGGCGGTGGTTGCCGGCTGGGTCTCGCGCGAACGCCTGCGCGAGAAGCCGCGACTGCTCGACGCCACGCGCAGCGAACTGCGGCAGGACGTCGAGACGCTGAGGAGGGAGCGATGAGCTCGCGGCTCGCCGCGTTGACCGCCCGTCGGGCGGCGTTGCAGGCCGAGTGCTCACTGCAACGCGAGGGAGCCGCCCTCGCCTACGGCGAGATCGAGCAGAGCGTGGCCCGCGTGGACCGGGTGGTCGCGACGGTGCGGCGACTGACGCCGCTGATCGTGGCTGCCGGGGCCATCGGCCTGCTGGTGATCGGGCCGTCCCGCCTGCTGCCGCTGCTGCGCAGGGGCGTGGCGCTCAGCATGTACGCGCGCGAGGCGAGACGGCTGCTGAGCTGAGGCCGCCTCGTCGGCTGAGCGCCGGGGACCCGAGTGTCGCGACTCGCGGAGTGCCGCGAACGGCAAAGGCCCGCGTCAGCCGGCTCCGAAGGACGCATCGAGACCGCGGAAACCGCTCAGCGTGGCCACGAGGCAGCCATCGTTCCGCAGCTCGAGCGCGAGCTTGAGTCCGAGCACCTTGGCAACGGCCAGCGACAGCGACAGCCCAAGCCCGGCGTGCGTGCCGTGATTGCCGTCGTCGACGCGCAGGAAACGTTCGCCGAGCTGAGGCACGTCCTCCGGCTTCAGGTGGGGGGCAGGATTGGCGATGGTGACTTCGCCACCATCCTTCAGCGCCACCTTGATCGTGGCCCCGCGCGGTGAGTGCGCCACCGCATTGCCCACGAGGTTCGCGAACAGGCGGTGGACGAGCGCACTGTCGGTGTACGCCCACACCTCCCGCGACGCATCGAGCGTCACCACGAGGGCACGCTGGCTGGCCGTGCCGGCCACGGACTGCAACTGAGCCCGCAGCTCCGCCGCCAGCTCCACCGGTTCCGGCTGCGGCGCCTCGAGCCCGGCCTCATATCGGGTCAGCGCCAGCAGGGCCTCGACGATCCGCTCCATGTTGCCAGCCGACGCCCCGATGTCCCGAATGACCGCCTGACAGGTTTCGGCCTCCCTGCTGTCCGCGCCGACGTCCGCCAGCAGCCGCATTTCCGCCAGTGGATTGCGCAGCTCGTGCGCCACGTTGCGGGCGTAGCGTCGCTCACGCGCCAGCGCCTCCAGGAGGCGATCCAGCAGGCCGGAGAAACTCCTCCCGACCGGGCGCAACTCGTTCGGCAGCGACTGCACGTCGAGCCTCATCTTCGTATCCTCGAGGTCCAGCACCTCCAGCGACCGCGCGAAGTCGTCGACCGGCCTGAGTCCACGACCGATCGAATAGGTCGCGATCAGCAGCATGGCCGCAACGGTGGCGACGGCCACGACGAGCAGCGTGAAGTGGATGCGGCTCTCGAGTGCATCGAGGTTCTCCGTCTCCGCAGCGGTCATCACCGTCAGGGCGCCGCGCCGGTCGCCGTTCGGCAGGTCGAAGACCCGAACCGCCGCCCGGCCACGGTGGCCGTCGGGCAGCACCAGGTCGTGATAGGTCGGGCCGTCGGCGACGGCTGCGAGTCGCGGCAGGTCGCGGCCGGCACTGGAGTCCGAGCGCGACAGCGTCCGGCCGCCGGCATCCCAGATCTGGAAAAAGTCCTTGTGGGCGCGGGTCCGGAACTGCGGCATGTACTCGGCGACGTTCTCCGCGCCCGAATGCCCGGCCGCGTACTCGGCGACGGCGTGCATCCGCGCTCCCAGGTCCTCGTCCAGGTGTTCGTAGAGCTCGCCTCGGATCAGCACGTGCAGCGCCACGACGCTGAGCGTCAGCACCAGCAGCGCGCCCGCACCGAGGCCGAGCGCCAGCCGGCCGCGGAGCGAGCCGCGCACCCGATCAAGCAACGACATAGCCGAACCCGCGGCGGGTTTCGATGAGTTCGGCCATCCCGGCCCGGGCCAGCTTGGCGCGCAGGGTGCTCATCAGCACCTCGATCACGGTGTCCGAGGCGGTGCTGTCGCTCTCATAGATCTGCTGGAAAATGGCGGCGCGGCTCATGACGTGTCCCCTGCGGCGCAGGAGCAGCTCGAGCAGCGCGTACTCCTTGGGCGTGAGGGTGACGACGGTGTCGTTCACGCGCGCGAGCTGCGCGGCCGTGTCGAGCGTCAGCCGGCCGCTGCGCAGCTCCGGCGACGCCTCGGCAAAGCTGCGACGGCCGAGGGCGAGCAGTCGCGCGACGAGCTCCTCATAGGCGAACGGCTTGACGAGGTAGTCGTCCGCGCCGAGGTTGAGCGCCTCGACGCGGTCCTGCACCTGGTCGCGCGCCGACAGCACGAGGATGCGCGGCTTCTGCGTCCGGCCCTTGAGGGCCCGAAGCACCTGCACGCCGTCGACGCGGGGCATCATCAGGTCGAGCACGACCACGTCGAACTGCAACCCTTCGAGCAGCGTCAGCGCCTCGGCCCCGTCCGCGGCGGTCTCGACCGCCATGCCGTGCGTCCGCAGGCCGATGGCCAGCGTCCTCCTGACGCGCTCGGAGTCGTCCACCACCAGGACACGCATGGATGGACTGTGCACAGCCGCCGGCCCGGGTTCCATCCGTATCGACGGCAATCGGAATGATTCCCCCTGCATATGTAAAGGCGGCGGCGCGGCGCCTTGCGACGCCACGCCCCGCACCTCCTGTCAGGCCTGCCCGCGCCCCCGGGGGCCGCGGCGGTCAGTTGTCCTCGCTCACCTTGATCTCGACCCGCTGGGCGCTCAGGACCGGGGCGCTCCACGTGCCCCACGCCTCGACGAGCTCTCCGGGAGCCTGGACGAAGAATTCGTCCGCAGTGATGCGGATGTTCCCCTCCAGGACGAAGCGGGTGGAGTTCGACGTCGTGACGAGCACCGACAGGATGTCGAAGCTCGGCCGCGCCGAGTCACGGAACGGCCCGCGTATCCGTACGTCGCTCGCCGGGTCGATGCGCACGACCTGGGTGGCAACCAACGCGCCCGAGCCCTCGGGCTGCTCGTAGCCCCGGACGTCGAGCCAGTTGCCGACCGCGAGGTCGTCGAGCCCGAACTCGCGCAGGCCAAGCGCCGACATGTCCCGGAAGACCGTGCTGTCGGCCACCGTCACGTCGACACCCAGCAACTGCAGGTGACCAGACAGTGACAGCGCATCGAGCTGCGCGACGATGCGGATCGTGCTCACTTCCCTGAACGCGATCTTCTGCGCCACGAGCACCCCCTCCGCGTTCGCAACGCCCTTGACCTTCACCAGCACGCCGTCGGCCAGGTTGGCCGCGGTGCCGTGCTCGTAGGTCGTGGTGGTCGTCGTGGTGACTTTCCAGCCCGCCACGCGGAAGTCGGTGACGGAGGCGAAGTCCTCGACCACGCCTTCGATCTCGACCACGTCGCCCGGCCCAGCGGCCAGGTAGTCGTCAGAGCGCAACTCGACGTGCGTGGCCTTGAACGCACCGTCCGCGAGGAAGGTGAATCCGGTGACCTTGACGAGGTCGCCGACGGCCGGCTCGCCGGCCACGAAGTCCTCCATGTTTGCGCTCGAGTAGTCGACGACCAGTGCGTTCAGGGTGAATCGGCGCGCGGCTGGCGACACGCCGGTCACGTAGCCGCTCACGTCGTACGGCCCGCCGTCCGGCTTGACGTCGATCCGCGTCGCGTCGATCACTCCGTCGGCCGGGACGATGCCGCTCACCTCGACCACGTCGTCCACCGCGAGGCCCTCGATCGAGGCCGGAACGATTGCGTCGCCGAACACGGTGTCGAGCGTCACGCGGACCGTCTGGCCAATCACTACGAACGAGCCCGCGACCGCGTCGATGCCGGTGATCGGTCCCTCGAGGACGTCGTGATAACGGATCACCTCGGCGTCGTGACCGCCGTCGGCGTGTTCATGACCCTTCAACTCGACGTACTGCCCGACCCTGAGTTGCAGCGGATCGGCCGGACGATCGTCCATGGTGACCGACGCATCGTCGGTGCCGTAGCGCACGCCGCCGACGTACACGCTGCCGAAGCCCGTGATCACGCCGTTCGTCACCACCGATGTGGTTACCGGTGGAGGCGGCGGGGGATTGGTGTCCTTGCTGGAATCGCTGCTGCTGCACGCGCCGAGCCCGACGAGCAGGGCCATTACAGCCAGCAGTGACAATCGGTTGATCCGGCCTTTCATGGCGGTCCTCCTCGCGCTCGCGCGCTCGATGCAATGGACCCTTGTGTCCAAGGTCCAAGCTAGTCCCTTCAGCTGAAGAACCGCTCAAGGCGAGCTGCATCAAACCGAAGGGGCCTGCGGAACCGGAAGATCCCGCAGGCCCCTGGTCGTCGGTGCGTCGTCGCTACAAGGTTGCGCCGATCACGGCGCGACCGCGTCGTCGTCGAGGAAGTGGGCGGCATAGACGCCGGCCCAGCCGGTTTCCTCTTCAGACTCCTCGCCGCCAGCGGCCGAAGCCACCTCGGTCACCGGCACCAGCATGCTGACGTTTACCGCGAGCCAGTCGCCGCGGAATCCGTCGCGCTCGATGCCGAGGGCGGAGATCACGGCTCCGGCCGGCGCCTCCGGGTCGACCGTCAGGCCCGAGTCGCCCGTGCGAAGCAGCGGCACGAGGTCGCCGATGCCCGACGGCTGCACGTCGCGCAGCAGGAGCGCCTGGTCGTTCTCGACGTCATCGCCGTTGTCGGCGAACTTCGCCTTGACCACCGCCATGCCCGGTGCGCCATTGCCCGAGACCGCGCCGAAGGAGGTCGAACGCCAGCGGGCCAGTTCCAGGGTCTCCTCGGGGTCTTCCTCGCCCCCGTGGCCCTTGCCCGGCACGCGGCCGGAGAAGTTCCAGTAGACGAAGTCCTCGATGGTGCGGCCGTCGACCACGTCGCCGGTCCGGGCGATGACGGTCGTGGCGCCGCTCTGCATGTCGCGGAGGAAGAAGCCCTGGTGCATGGGCACCTTGCCCATCGTGTCTTCACCGTCCTCCGTCGCGTCATTGGTGGCAGCGTCGCACGCCGTACGCATGGCTTCGTTGCCCTCGTCCGGGCAGACCAGCGGCACGTCGCGCTCGCCGCCCCAGCCGCCCCAGAACAACACATGGCGGCC
>Ga0105096_10000269_pt1 | contig 16505 bp, 14 predicted proteins | sample PPLLak3cmMay2015_FD_87036 | JGI IMG/M metagenome (GOLD analysis project Ga0105096, IMG submission 87036) | Freshwater sediment microbial communities from Prairie Pothole Lake near Jamestown, North Dakota, USA - PPLs Lake P7 Core (1) Depth... | ecosystem: Environmental > Aquatic > Freshwater >... | reverse complement strand
GCTTCTTCAAACTCCATTTCATCAGAATAATAAAGCATCAAATCGTAAAATTGTTGAATAGATTCCTTAAAATTTCCTTTTACAATATTCCGTATGGCCTGAATGTCTTTGTCATAATCACTTTCCGATTGAAGTCCTTCACAAGGACCTTTGCAATTTCCTATATGAAAATCCAGACAAACTGAATATTTTTGAAGTTCTACGTTTTTTTCACTCAAATCGTAGCTGCAAGAGCGCAGTTGAAACAGTTCTTTTATCAAATCCAGCAATGCTTTAGCCATTTTCACTGAAGGATAAGGGCCATAATATTCCGATCCGTCCTTAATTACGTTTCTGGTCAAGAATATTCGTGGAAAGCGTTCCTTTTTAATGCAAATCCACGGATACGTTTTGTCGTCTTTCAGCATCACATTGTAGCGAGGCTGATATTTTTTGATCAGATTGTTTTCCAGCAGCAAGGCATCGGTTTCTGTATCCACAACAATGTGTTCAATGGTTGTGATTTTTTTTACCAGCACATTTGTTTTTCCGTTTTCGTGGTTTTTATTGAAATAAGAAGAAACCCTTTTCTTTAGGTTTTTGGCTTTTCCCACATATAAAATAGTGCCGTTTTTATCATAATATTGATAAACCCCGGGAAGCGATGGCAAAGTTTTTATTTGAATTTCTAATTCCAAAAAGTACTGTGATTTAAAAAATAAAATTACAGATTTTTTATTGAATTTGTAATTTTCTTTTATGAAGTTAAATTTTATCGCTATTAAAGTCGAAATAAATAATCCTTGAAGTCCGAATTTGATCAGAAAAGTGACTTTTGATAAAAATAATCAGAAAAAATCCATAAAATTTTATGCAGCCTCTTCAACATTCTCGTGAGGAAACGCTTTTTTGTTGAAGAAAATCAAAATACCTACTGCTGTAGAAATGGAAGCATCGGCAATGTTAAAAATTGCATTAAAAAAGGTAAAAGGTTTTCCGCCCCAAAAAGGCACCCAACTTGGCAAATCACCGCTCCAGATAGGAAAATAAAGCATATCTACCACTTTGCCGTGAAATATGGTGCCGTAAGGCTTTTCTGCAAATAACGTGGCTACAGCGTTTCTTGGCGTGTCAAAAATAACTCCGTAAAAAACCGAATCAATGATATTTCCCATGGCTCCGGCAAAAATTAACGAAATAGCCACAACTAAAATAGCTGGTGCATTTTTTTTAACAGAAATATACAGCCAATACCCTATTCCAACAATCGCGAATAACCTAAAAATCGTTAAAAATAATTTACCGGTTCTGCCGCCAAATTCCGCGCCCCAGGCCATCCCGTTATTTTCAATAAAATAAATGCGAAACCAATCAAAAACAACAACCTCTTCACCATACAAAAAATTCGTTTTTATATATATTTTGCTAATTTGATCAATTAACAATATTAAAATGATGATAATGATGGGTTTTTTCAATGGTATGGATTTTATTTAAGCGTAGTAAAAAAACGAAGCTTCAACGCATTGAAGCTTCGCAATTGGATATGATTTATTTTTTATTGTTGCATATTTTTCGCCTCGATGCTCAAGGTTGCATGCGGCACTAATTTTAAACGTTCCTTTTGGATTAATTTCCCGGTTACGCGGCAAATTCCGTAGGTTTTGTTTTCAATGCGCTGCAAGGCATTTTTTAAATCGCGAATAAACTTTTCCTGACGAATGGCCAACTGCACGTTTGCTTCTTTTGACATAGTTTCTGAACCTTCTTCAAAAGCCTTAAACGTAGGTGAAGTATCATCGGTGCCGTTATCGCTGTCGTTTTTAAAAATGCTTTTTAGTAGTGCTAAATCTTCTTCGGCACGCTCCTTTTTTAGCAAAATTATTTCTTTAAATTCTGCTAAATCTTTATCTGAGTATCTGTTATTTTCCTCCATAACCTAATTTTTTTCTATTAATATTTTTGTTTGAACATCGTCAAAAGCAATTTCTGTACCATTTTCTAATTCATCAACAAAAACGAGTTCTTTCGTTAATGTTTCTGTTTTAATATAGTGTTCATTTGCTGTAATTGAGCGCTCTAATATATCATTTTTTTGAATAACTAAGGTAATTTTGTCGGTAACTTCCAAGCCCGAATCCTTACGTAAATTCTGAACCCTATTTACCAGCTCTCTAGCATTACCTTCCATCCGTAAATCCTCCGTAATTGTGATGTCTAAAGCCACTGTTAAACCTCCTTGGTTGGCCACCAGCCAGCCTTCAATGTCCTGCGACGTAATCTCAACTTCCTCAAGTTTTAAATTTACGACTTTCTCATTTATAACCAACGCAATTTCTTGCTGTTTTTCAACAATTGCAATATCTTCTTGCGTTAAATTTTGAATGGCTTCAGAGATTATTTTCATGTCTTTTCCAAACCTTGGTCCCAACACCTTAAAATTAGGTTTTATGGTTTTTACCACGATTCCTGAAGCATCATCAATCAATTCAATTTCTTTCACGTTCACTTCCGATTTTATCAAATCTGCCACAGCTAAAATTTCTTCCCGTTCTTCATCGTTTAATACCGGAATCATAATTCTTTGCAAGGGCTGACGCACTTTTATCATTTCTTTTTTACGTAATGATAAAACCATAGAGGCAATTTTTTGAGCCTGTTGCATTTTGTGCTCTAACTTATTGTCAACTAAACTTTTATCATACGCTGGAAAAGTTGCCAAATGTACGGATTCAAATTTTTCTTTTTCAGAAACATTTGTTAAATCTTTGTAAAGATTGTCCATAAAAAAAGGTGCGATTGGAGCGCCCAATTTTGCCACTGTTAACAGACAGGTATAAAGCGTTTGATAGCCCGAAACTTTGTCTTTTTCGTAATCGCCTTTCCAAAAACGTCTTCTGCTTAAGCGCACAAACCAGTTGCTCAAATTTTCTGAAACAAAATCCTGAATGGCACGTGCCGCTTTTGTTGGCTCGTAATCTTCATAAAAACTTTCTGTGTTTTTTACCAAGGTATTCAGTTCGGATAAAATCCAACGGTCAATTTCTGGTCTTTCATCCAAAGCAATTTCTTCTTCGGAATAGGAAAAATTATCCAAATTGGCATACAAAGCAAAAAACGAATACGTATTGTAAATCGTGCCGAAGAATTTTCTTCGAACCTCATCGATGCCTTCCAAGTCAAATTTTAAATTGTCCCACGGATTTGCATTTACAATCATGTACCAACGTGTGGCATCTGCACCATATTTGTCCATCGTTTCAAATGGATCAACGGCATTTCCTAGACGTTTCGACATTTTTTTGCCTTCCTTGTCCAATACCAATCCGTTTGATACCACATTTTTATAGGCAACAGAATCAAAAACCATGGTCGATATGGCGTGAAGCGTATAAAACCAGCCTCTGGTTTGGTCAACACCTTCTGCAATAAAATCGGCCGGGAAGAATTTATTATTGTCTATTAAATCTTTATTTTCGAACGGATAATGCCATTGTGCATAAGGCATAGAGCCTGAATCAAACCAAACATCAATCAAATCCGCTTCGCGTTTCATTGGTTTTCCCGAAGCCGAAACCAATACAATTTCATCCACCACATTTTTATGCAAGTCGATTTTGTCATAGTTTTCCTCACTCATATTTCCCACTTCAAAATCGGCAAAAATTGCGGCTTTCATCATTCCTGCTTCAACGGCACGTTGCATTTCGGACATCAATTCTTTAACCGAACCGATAAAAATCTCCTCTGTTCCGTCTTCAGTCCGCCAAATTGGCAAAGGAATTCCCCAATAACGGGAACGCGACAAGTTCCAGTCGTTGGCGTTTTTCAGCCAGTTGCCAAAACGGCCTTCACCGGTTGATTTTGGTTTCCAGTTAATGGTATTGTTCAAATCGAACATGCGATCACGCTTGTCGGTCACTTTTATAAACCAGGAATCTAACGGATAATATAAAACCGGCTTGTCTGTTCTCCAGCAATGCGGATAACTGTGTTTGTATTTTTCAACGTTGAACGCTTTGTTTTCTTCTTTTAACTGTATGGCAATATCTACATCCAAAGAGCGCTCTGGCGCTTCCCCATCTTCATAATATTCGTTTTTTACGTATTTCCCTGCATATTCACCCATATGTTTGGTGAATCTTCCTTGTAAATCCACCAATGGAACCGGATTCCCGTTATCATCCAACACCAACATTGGCGGCACTTCAGGCGAAGCTTGTTTTGCGACCATTGCATCATCTGCCCCAAAAGTGGGCGCCGTGTGCACAATACCTGTACCGTCTTCCGTAGTTACAAAATCTCCTGAAATTACCCTAAAAGCATTTTCCGGATTTTTATAAGGAAGCGCATAAGGCATCAATTGCTCATATTTGGATTCCAATATCTCAGCGCCTTTTAATTCTTTCAGAATCAAAAATGGAATTTTCTTGTCGTTTTGATTGTAGTTCAACAAGTCAATTTCATTTTCAACCGCAAAGAATTTGCCTGAAAATTGCTTTCCAACCAATGCTTTTGCCAAAATCACATTGCTGGGTTCAAAAGTATATTGATTGAAAGATTTCACTAAAACATAATCAATCTTTTTTCCAACCGTAAGCGCAGTGTTTGAGGGCAATGTCCAGGGTGTTGTAGTCCAGGCCAAAAAATAAATTTCGCCTTCAAATTCCTGCAATAATTTAGGCAAGGTGTTTTTTATCGCTTTAAATTGCGCAACAACCGTGGTGTCTGTAATGTCCTGATACGTTCCCGGTTGGTTTAATTCGTGAGAACTCAACCCCGTACCCGCTTTTGGCGAATAAGGCTGAATGGTGTATCCTTTGTAAATCAATCCTTTTTTATACAATTGGGCCAACAACCACCAAACCGTTTCCATATATTTTGGTTTGTAGGTCACGTAAGGATCTTCCATATCTACCCAATAGCCAATGCGTTTGGTTAAATCGTTCCAAACATCGGTATAGCGCATTACGGCATTTTTACAAGCTTCGTTATATTCTTCTACAGAAATTTTTATGCCAATATCTTCTTTGGTAATTCCCAGTTCTTTTTCAACACCCAATTCAATTGGCAAACCGTGCGTATCCCAGCCAGCTTTTCGTTTTACCTGAAATCCCTGCTGTGTTTTATAACGGCAAAAAATATCTTTTATGGCACGAGCCATCACGTGGTGAATTCCCGGTAATCCGTTTGCCGATGGCGGTCCTTCATAAAATACAAATGATTTATTCTCGTCTCGTGTGCTAATGCTTTTTTCGAAAATATGTTCCGCTTCCCAAAATGCCAAAGTCTCTTCTGCTACTTTGGTGAGGTCCAATCCTTTATATTCTCTAAATTTTTTGCTCATTTTATGCCCTTAAATCAATTAGTGTGCGAAATTACGGATTTTATTGAAAATATCATTTCAATAATTGTAAAAAAAATACCGACCTATTTTAAGCTGAATTTTATGTGATTTTGTTCAAAATGAGAAATAAAATATTAATAAACTTGGGCGTTCCCGCCGAAAAAGCGGTCGTGCTTTCCGCTTCAATCTTTTTTTCGACAAAAAACCTCAAAAAAGGATTTCCGCTTTAATCACTAACGCGCATTGAATAAATTATGAAAATACAAATAATTATTCAGCAGTATTAAATTGAATATCATATCTTTAAAAACGGAAAAGACAATCATTTAATTATAAAAAAAGCTATGGAATTACAACTCATTCAAAACAAAATTTATGAAATACGCGGGCAACGCGTAATGCTCGATTTCGATCTTGCAGAAATGTATGAAACCGAAACAAAAAGACTTAAAGAAGCCGTGAGGAGAAATATCGACCGTTTTCCTGATGATTTTATGTTTAAACTTTCTAATGATGAGTATGAAAATTTGAGGACGCAATTTGCGACCTCAAACCGTGGAGGCACTCGCTATATGCCTTTCGCCTTTACGGAACAGGGTGTGGCAATGCTTTCCAGTGTTTTAAACAGCAAAAAAGCAATCCATGTAAATATTTCAGTTATACGGGCTTTTGTGGTATTACGACAACATTTAGCCGATTACAAAGACCTAAAAGAAAATATTGCGATACTTGAAAAACAAATGAACCTTAATTTTAAGGACATCAACCAGGCATTGCATTATTTATTGAATAAAGACGCGCAAGAAATAGCACAAAATAATCGAAAACAAATTGGGTTTAAAAAATGAAAAATTTCAAACCTAAATATCCTACAATCCTCTTTCCTTCTGAATTTGTTCATAGGCAATACTCACCTGCTTAAATTTTTCTTCGGCGCCTTTTATATGTTCTGCTCCAAGATGTTGCAATTTATCGGGATGGTATTTTTTCGCCATTTTCCGGTAAGCCAATTTTACTTCATCATTGGAAGCCGTTTTTTCAATTTCCAAAATCCGGTAAGCACTATCTGAACTGCTATAAAACATCGCTTTTATGGATTCAAAATCGTGCGGATTGACATACAAATAACCTGCTATGGTTTTTATGGCATTTACCTCAACTTCATGAACTGCACCGTCGGCATTTGCGATGCCAAACAAAAAATGAATCAATTGCAAACGTGACGCATGCGTTAAGTTTTGACGAATCTGGGTACAAATTTGAGGCGTTGAGATTTCGTTGTTTTTGATAAATACCTTGAACAATTTAAACGCATTGTTGGCGCGTTCTTCGCCGTACATACGCTTAAAATGTTCTCTCACAAATAACAATTCACGTTCGTTTACATTTCCGTCGGCCTTAATCACAACAGATGACAACAATAATAAACTGACTTCAAAATCGCCCGATTGCACATTTGCGCTTGTTCTTCCGTAGGTTTTAGCCAATTCAAGATCTTCTTTTGAAAATCCATCAATAAAACTGCCAACCGCAAAACCTAATATACTGCCTATTGGACCTCCAAGCGTAAAACCCAGACCTGCTCCCAACCATTTAACAAAATTTGCCATAATTTTTATTTAGAGCGCAAAGATACATCGATTTGTCAGCATCCAAAAAGTTAGTTATATCACAATTGTTAAAATAGTTATAAACTTTTTTTTTGATGCGTTATTTAAAATATGTGTTTAGCCATTTCATATTTAATCGCTTATATTTGTGCCTAAATTACGTTTAACTAAAAAAATATAAAAATATGTATCCACCAGAATTGGTAAAACCAATGCAAGCAGAGCTTGAAAATGCAGGTTTTACATCATTACATACCGCTCAGGAAGTTGAAGCAGCATTAAAAAAAGAAGGCACCACGTTGGTTGTGGTTAATTCAGTTTGTGGTTGTGCCGCCGGTACAGCACGCCCTGGAGCTGTTGTTTCCTTACAATACGACAAAACACCAACGAATTTAGTAACTGTTTTTGCAGGCGTTGACAGTGAAGCCACCGCAAAAGCACGTGAAAACATGATTCCATTTCCTCCATCATCACCGGCAATTGCCTTATTTAAAGATGGCGTTTTGGTTCATATGTTAGAGCGTCATCATATTGAAGGACGTCCTGCAGAAGTGATTGCTTCAAATTTAGCCGGAGCTTACGAAGAATATTGTTAAAAATAATTTCTTTTGAAATGAAAATGATAAAAAATATCTCGAAAACGATTGCCTTACTGGCAATCGTTTTTGGTTGCACAAACAATACAGAATTCACCAAAGAAGAAGATTTGGCCGAATTAGCTGCTTTGCAGGAAGAAATTGAGCTGATGGTTGATTCAGGCGTTTGTTCAGAAAGTTCGGATTGCGAGTATATTGCCTTCGGAAGCAAAGCTTGCGGCGGACCAAAAACTTATTTGGTTTTCAGCACTTCAATAAATGTCGAATTGCTTCAGCAAAAAGTGACAACTTACAATGCGTTAGAAAATTCCTTCAACAAAAGATGGGGAATAATTTCAGATTGTTCTGCACCAGCACCGCCTTTAGATGTTACTTGTATTGCAGGAAAGTGCACCGCCGTTTACTAAGATTAAGTTCAAATAAATTATAAAAAACTACTGATATTCTTCGTAGTTTTTTTATTTTTAAGCATTCTTATACCATCTTATGAACAACCAACAAATCATTAAAAATACCGAAGAATTTGTAAAAAATGCCTTAAAAAATGCTGAAGGCGGCCACGACTGGTTTCATATTTTACGCGTTTGGAACAATGCAAAACTCATTGCAAAAAATGAAAATGTTGATGAATTCGTGGTGGAATTGGGTGCCTTGCTGCACGACATTGCCGATTCAAAATTTCATGAAGGCGATGAAACAATCGGACCAAAAATAGCACGTGAATTTTTAGAAAACCAACAAGTTGATGAATCAATAATCAGCCATATTGAAAATATTATCAACAATATTTCTTTTAAGGGAGGAAATTTTGAACAAAAATTTAACTCGCCAGAACTTGAAGTTATTCAGGACGCCGACAGGCTGGACGCTATAGGCGCAGTTGGAATTGCCCGAACATTTAATTATGGCGGATTTAAAAACAGACCGATTTACAATCCTGAAATTACGCCCGATTTAAATCAAACAAAAGAAGCCTATAAAAATTCAGAAGCACCAACAATCAATCATTTTTATGAAAAATTGCTGTTGTTAAAAGATAGAATGAATACGGTTACGGGGCGTGAAATTGCTTACAACAGACATCTTTATATGGAGGGATTTTTATCTCAGTTTTATGATGAGTGGAATGGGAGGCTATAATTTACAGCGTAAAAACTTATCAAAATTAATGTAATAAAGGATGTTTAATGCCGTTAATATTTCTTTATGGTTGTAAGAAAAGAGTTACGAAAACCCTAAAACCAATTAACCAAGAGATAATAAAGTTATGTTAAAATTTAAAATCTATTGATAGTTTTTATATCTTTACTCTCTTTAAAAAAACTTTGAGTCAATAATTAATTGAATCAATTTCAGAAAATATAAGATTAAATGGGTACTTACAAACTTTTTACAATTTTACTTTTACTAACCACTTCGTTGGTTTTTTCCCAAACTACCATTAAACATAAAGTTACTAAAGGTGAAAGTATTTATGCAATTGCAAAAAAATACGACGTAAAAGAAGCTGCTATTTATGACCTGAATCCTAAGGTAAAAGGAAAATTATTAAAATTGAATAGTTTTCTATTAATTCCTGGCAATCAAGCGAGTAATGAACAAGTTGCTTTAAATGAAGACTTATTGAAAGCACAAAACCATACCATTGTATCTGGAGAAACTTTATCTAAAATTTCAAGAAAATATGGTACTACCATTAAAGAATTGGAACGTTTAAACCCAACTGTAGTAAATAAACTTCCTATTGGCCATACATTAATTATCAGAGAAACACCACCAACAATTGAAGTTATTACAAAAGAATTTGGAGAAAAGGCAATTGTTGAAAATACCCAAGAAGTTGTGCCTGCAGAATCAGCAGTGCCTTCCACTATTCAATATTTAATTGATACCGCGTCAGAAAAATTAGGTACCAGATACAGAAGTGGCGGCACAACTTATAGTGGTTTTGATTGTTCGGGACTGATGTTCAACACCTTTAAACAAATAGACTTAACCCTTCCAAGATCTTCAAATCAACAAGCTAAAATTGGCACTAAAATACAAAAATCACAGGCACAAAAAGGTGATTTAATATTTTTCGCCACCAATGGCAGCCGATCCATTAACCATGTAGGGATGATTACTGAAATTATTGGAGACGAAATAAAATTTATTCACTCATCCGTTCAATTAGGCGTAATTGTTTCCTCTATTAAGGAAGCTTATTATTCAAAAAGATTTAAACAAATAAATAGGATTCTAGGTGTAAAAGAAAAAGAATAGTTTTTTGTCTTTTCTCTATATTCTATTTTCTCTTATCTTTTCCCTATTCAAAATCGGGTTTTCGTTTTTCTAAAAACGCAGTTGTTCCTTCCTTAAAATCATCAGTACCAAAAATAAGTCCGAATTGCTCTATTTCAACCCCAAATCCATTTACTAAATTGGCATAATTTGCATTGATGGCTTTAATTGCGGCAGCAATGGCTACTGAAGAATTTTGTGCCATTCTATGTGCTAATTTTTCACACAAAGGCAATAGCTCTTCCTGTTCCACCACATAATTTACCAAACCCCAATCTTTTGCTTCCGCAGCAGAAATCATGTTGGCTGTCATAATCATTTCCATAGCTTTTCCTTTCCCCACCAATTGCGGCAATCTTTGTGTGCCGCCATAACCAGGAATTACGCCTAAAGAAACTTCTGGCAAACCCATTTTTGCGTTTGTGCTTGCAACCCTAAAATGTGCAGCCATCGCCAATTCCAAACCGCCTCCTAAGGCAAATCCGTTGATGGCAGCAATCACAGGTGTACTCAGATTTTGGACGAAATCGAATAATATTTTTTGGCCTTTACGTGCCAATTCTGTTCCTTCTTCAATGTTGAAATTTGCAAACTCAGAAATATCGGCACCAGCTACAAAAGCCTTTTCGCCACTTCCTGTTACAATAATCGCCTTAACATATTCATTGGTTTCTAAAGCATCAAAAGCAGCATGCAATTCTTCAATGGTTTTTATGTTTAGCGCATTCAATTTTGTTGGCCTGTTGATGGTAATTAACGCGGTGTTTTCCTGTTGTGTTACAATAATATTTTCGAAGTTCATATTTTTAATTTTTAGGTAATTTAACTGTGAATACGGTTCCAACATTGGTTTGGGAAGTAAAAGTAACGCTGCCTTCGTAGGCGTCAACAATGTTTTTTACCATCGCCAACCCCAATCCCATTCCGCTTGTTTTGGTCGTGAATTTAGGTTCAAAAACCCTTACGGCGTCTTCTTCTGAAATTCCTTTCCCATTATCGGCAATTGTGATACAAACATTTTCATCATCTTCTGAAACAGTGACTTCTAATTTTTTATTTTCAACATCATCCAAAGACTGTGTGGCATTTTTTACCAGATTTGTTACAATTCTTATGACCTGTGTTTTGTCCATTTTTGCAACAATGGAAGGTTTTTTCGGGAAAAAAGAGATATAATCTTCTGTAAAAATATCTAAGGCTTTTTTAACAACTTGAACAACATCTATTTCTTCTCTATTTTGTAGAGGCATGTTCGCAAAATTCGAAAATGCGGAGGCTATGGTACTCAAAGTATCAATTTGCTGAATTAACATATTGCTGAATTCATTTATTTTTTCCTGAATATTGGGATCATTGGGATCAAATTTCCGCTGAAAACTTTGCACCGTGAGCCGCATGGGCGTGAGCGGATTTTTAATTTCATGCGCAACTTGTTTTGCCATTTCCCGCCAAGCCTGTTCACGTTCGCCTTTTGCCAATTTTAAGGCACTTTCCTCAAGTTCGTCAACCATATCGTTATAGGCATTTATCAGAGTGGCTATTTCTGTACTGGAATCTGTTAAAGTAATTTTTTCATTCAGCTTGCTTAAACGCGTTTGGCTAATTTTTTCGGTGATGGCTTTTAGCGATCGTGTTATATAACTTGATATAAAATATGCCATTAAAATAGCCAAAACAAACATGATTGCATACACCAAAGTTAAGCGGTATAAAAATTCTTTCAAATCTTTATTTTGCTCTGTATTGTCTTGTACGTACCGTAAATTTAAAATTCCGAATGGTTTAAATTTATTGTCGGTTATATAGGAATAGGACGATTGGTAACTGTTGTCATTTATAACTTTTTCGTTGATATAAAGATGTTTATAATTGTTAGAAACGGCTTCTAAAACTGTTTCTGGTAACAAAACTGGCGCATCGCTTTTTACAAAACCTGAATGTGAACTTTTAACCAAATCCCCCTCTAAATCGTAAATATTAATTTCTGATTTTTCAATGTTGGAAATTTCGTAAATTTTATCTTTAAAAATATAAGGTAAGTTTTTTGTTTCCAACGGAAAAGTGTTCCCGCTGTTTAGCCAGTAATTTATTGCGGCATGGATGGACTGTTCTTTTCGCTCGAGCCGCGATTTATTGTATTCATCGGTTTGCTCTTTATACTGATAAATAGTAACAGCGGCAATTAAAACCGACGCCAGCAATATTAACAATATCATTGCTAAAAATATTCGAATGCGTAAAGAAAGCCGTTTAATTTTCATCTGTTTATATTTTATTTTTTATTGGTACAGATGCTGTTCGCTATTAATCATTCTAATGTGTATCAAAATTTGTTATGCTCGTTTCATCTGTTAAAATTTTATTTTTTGATGTTAACAGATTGCTGCCTGCCACAGGCTGGTTCGCATTTAATCATTCCTTTGTGTGTTTAAATTTGACAGGCTCGTTTTATGCCAAAATTTGAAGTAAATATACTTAATTAATTTGATGGATAACAACAATAAGCATACCGTAAAGTTTTCTGATTCAGTAAAATTTATTGGATAGCTTTCTTTCCCGTTTTATTAATTGACGGTGAAGTTATATAAAATAAGAAAAAACCTGACAAAATAGTTACAATCCCCAAGGCGGAAAAAACACGAAGTAGCCAATTTGTAATATGGTCTCTCGATTGATAATCCATGGTGTGAAGCATCCATAAAAAGTCAAATCGACGCCAATTGTTATTTCTCACGCTTGTGATTTCACCTGATTCCGTGGAAACATAAATGGTTGTTTTTGAAGAATGGTCTAACGTAAAAGCAAACGCCGGAAGTGGTTTTTCACGATATTCGTGGTGCATTCCTGTTGAATGTTTATCAAGAAATTTAGCTTTTACAATTGGAATAGGTACTTTTAATTGTTGTTCGGCGATTTCCAAACATTCCTGACCGGTAAAATCTGCCCTTAAATTCCCTGTTTCTAATGAAATTAATTGAGATTTTAAATGGCCATTTTCAAAAAATCTTAATTGGGCAAATGGCTTTTTTAAAGTTTCCACCAACTTAATGGAATGAACAGAATCAATATTTACGGATGTTTTTAAAGAATCTATTCCTTTCTGAATTTGAGAAAAATCAATTGTCCCAACATATTTTTTTTCCTGTTTAAGCAATGTTTTCCCATGAACATCATCCATATTACTCAAGCTAAAGTACAATCCGCCCAATGACCAAAAAAGGAATTGCACTCCCATAAAAACACCTAAATAACGATGAATTTTTCGAACATTATAATTGGTGTTTTTCTTGAACTTCATTATTTATAACGCAGTTTGAAAAAAATAAGCAGCAAAGCCAAAAAACCAGTAACAGCATTTGCAAAAATCATGGCCAAACTATTAATATAGATTCCATAGATCAACCACAAAATAATACCGACAAAAAATACCAAATACATGGTTAACGACAAACTTTCTGCCGATTTCGATTTCCACGTTTTATAAACCTGGGGAACAAAAGCAGATGTTGTTAAAACGGCCGCCACAAATCCGATAATTTCAACGTTGTCTATCATTTTTTACCCAACAATATTTATAATTTTTCCCGGAACAATAATCACTTTATTAGGTACGCGACCTTGCAATTGTTCCTGTGTTTTTTCATGTGCCATCACCGCTTCTTCAATTTCTTTTACGGTTAAATCCAAAGGCAATTCTATTTTAAATCGCATTTTACCATTAAATGAAACCGGATATTCCTTCACGCTCTCAACCAAATATTTTGGTTCAAAAACCGGAAAATCAACTGTTGCAATTGATGTTGTGTGTCCTAAATTTTTCCATAATTCTTCAGAAATATGCGGCGCATAAGGCTCCAAAAGAATCGCCATTGGCTCTAAAATTGCACGTTTGTTGCATTTTAAAGCGGTCAATTCGTTTACGGCAATCATAAAGGTTGAAACCGAAGTGTTGAAAGAAAAATTTTCAATGTCTTCCTCCACTTTTTTGATGGTTTTATGCAAAATTTTAAACTCCTCTTTTGAAGGATTTTCTTCTGAAACAGAAAATTTATTCTCCACAATATACAGTTTCCATAATTTCTTTAAAAAACTCAGCACTCCGGAAATTCCGGAAGTTTTCCAGGGCTTTGATTGTTCCAGCGGACCTAAAAACATTTCAAACATTCTTAAACTGTCGGCGCCGTATTCCTCACAAATCTGATCCGGATTTACCACATTGTATTTGGATTTCGACATTTTTTCAACTTCACGCCCAACTAAATATTTTCCGTTTTCCAAAATAAATTCAGCGTCTTTATATTCGGGCCGCCACTTTTTAAAAGCTTCAACATCCAATTCATCAGCAGCATTTACCAAAGAAACGTCGGCGTGGATTGGTTGTACATTCAGATTTTCAATTAATCCTTTTGAAACTAATTTATGTTCTCCTTCAACGCGATAAACAAAAGCACTCGTACCAGTAATCATTCCCTGGTTGATCAGCTTTTTTGCATATTCATCAACAGGAACAATCCCTTTGTCGAACAGAAATTTTTGCCAAAAACGGGAATACAATAAATGTCCGGTTGCGTGTTCGCTGCCGCCAATGTACAAATCAACATCCTGCCAATAATTTACGGCATCTTCGCTCACAAATTCTTCTGTATTGTGCGGATCCATATACCGGTTAAAATACGAAGAACTTCCTGCCCAACCCGGCATGGTGTTTAATTCTAAAGGGAAAATGGTTTTATGATCAATCAACTGATTACCGACAACCGATGACTTTTCAGTATCCCATGCCCAAACCGTTGCATTTCCCAAAGGCGGTTTTCCGTCTTCTGTTGGCAAATATTTTTCTACTTCGGGCAAAACAATTGGCAACTGTTTTAAATCAATCATTTGCGGCAAACCATTTTTGTAATACACAGGAAATGGTTCTCCCCAATAACGCTGACGACTAAAAACGGCATCGCGCAAGCGATAATTTACTTTTCCGTAGCCAAAACCAAGTTGCTCGGTTTCGTCAATAATACGTTTCAATGCTTTTTTGTAAGGCAATCCATTCAAAAAATCGGAATTTGCCATGACTGAATTTTCTTTATCGGTATAAGCGCCTTCGGAAATATCGACACCTTCAAAAATATTAGGAATTTCAAGGTTGAAATGTTTTGCAAAATCGTAATCGCGCTGGTCGCCGCAAGGAACTGCCATCACAGCGCCGGTTCCGTAGCCAGCCAACACATAATCGCCAATCCAAATTGGGATCTTTTTTCCCGAAAACGGATGCAAGGCATACGCGCCAGTAAATACGCCGGAAATGGTTTTCACATCGGCCATACGCTCCAATTCACTGCGTTTTGCGGTCGATTTTATATAAGCTTCCACCGCTGCTTTTTGTTCAGGCGTGGTGATGATTGGTACCAAATCGTGCTCAGGCGCCAAAGTCATAAAACTAACGCCAAAAATAGTGTCGGGACGCGTGGTGAAAACCTCAATCTTATGAGATTGCTTCGTTTCACTCGCATTAACATCAAACGAAACCATCGCACCTTCACTTTTGCCAATCCAATAAGTTTGTGAATCTTTTAAAGGCTGCGGCCAGTCTATTTTAGCCAATCCGTCCAGTAAACGTTGTGCGTAAGCAGTGATTCGCATACTCCACTGCATCATTTTTTTACGAACAACCTGATGTCCTCCGCGTTCGGAAACGCCGTTTACAATTTCATCGTTTGCCAATACCGTTCCCAAGCCCGGACACCAGTTTACTTCGGTTTCCGACAAGAAAGTCAATCGGTATTGCAACAATATTTTTTGTTGTTTTTCTTCAGAAAAGTTTTTCCATTCATCCGCAGAAAATTTTTCGATAGTATCATCGCAAGCAGCTTTTACCTTGCTGTTTCCTTCCGCAGAAAAAATGGAAATTAAGGTTGAAATGTCCTCCGCTTTATCAGTTGTTTTGTTGTACCAGGAATTGAACAGTTGAATAAAAATCCACTGTGTCCATTTGTAATAATTGGGATCGGAAGTACGAACTTCACGCGACCAGTCGAATGAAAATCCGATTTGATCCAATTGTTTTCTGTACGTTTTTATATTTTCTTCCGTGGTAATTGCAGGATGTTGACCTGTTTGAATGGCATATTGCTCGGCCGGCAAGCCGAAAGAATCGTAACCTTGCGGATGCAATACGTTAAATCCTTTATGGCGTTTGTAGCGTGCATAAATATCGGAAGCGATGTAACCGAGCGGATGGCCAACGTGTAAACCGGCACCCGACGGATATGGAAACATATCCAATACGTAATATTTTGGTTTGGTTGAATTATTTTCGGCTTTAAACGTTTGGTTTTCCGCCCAATACTTTTGCCAATCGGCTTCTATCTTTCTAAAATTATATTCCATGCTGCTATTCCATTTCTAAAGATGCGAAGTTACGTTTTATATAGAAAACTGTAAAATGTTTGTTTTGAATAAATCACCTCGGATTTTAAATAGGATTAAATGATTAAATAGTACCAGTTTGTTTTCAACAAAATATGTAAATTTCGACATTCATTCAATAAAAGCAAATGAACAAATCCAACTAAAAAGCACATTTGGCCTTGCTTGGTGCCAACATTATTTATGGAATCAACCATATTGTAGCGAAAGGTGTAATGCCCGATAAAATTGGGCCTTCCGCATTTGTTTTTCTAAGAATTTTGGGTG
>Ga0105096_10000266_pt1 | contig 16560 bp, 19 predicted proteins | sample PPLLak3cmMay2015_FD_87036 | JGI IMG/M metagenome (GOLD analysis project Ga0105096, IMG submission 87036) | Freshwater sediment microbial communities from Prairie Pothole Lake near Jamestown, North Dakota, USA - PPLs Lake P7 Core (1) Depth... | ecosystem: Environmental > Aquatic > Freshwater >... | reverse complement strand
TGTGAAAAACGAGAATGAGTGTAGATAAATATCAAAGTACTTACATCGATTGTACAACTGTAGTCACTGAATTCGTCAAGCAAAAATCCGTAAATTTGGCGAATATGGAATTCACGAAAACGAGACTTTCACTTAAACCCAGACATCGTTTTGTGCGGTCAGGTAACTGCGGGTATCGCCAGTGTTGACCGTGCCCCTGGGCTCGACCAGCATGATCCGGCATTCCCTGTCCGCCACGGGTTTGTGTTCGACGCCTTTCGGCACCACGAACATTTCCCCGGCCCCGATGCTTACCCTGCCGTCGCGGAACTCGATATCCAGCGCGCCTTCGATGACGATGAAGACCTCGTCGGTGTCTGGGTGGTTGTGCCAGACGAACTCGCCCTGAACCTTGGCCAGCTTGAACTGGTAATCGTTCATCTCGGCGATCACCCTGGGTGACCAATGCTCATCGAATTTGCCGAACTTGTTGTTGAGATTGATCACCGTGTATTTCATTGATTGTTTCCAGTTCCACCGGGCATGCCGTTCAGGTAATAGTGCCATAACAGCCTCGCCGCCGTGGCGCGGTGCGGCGCCCAGGCCAGTGCCATTGCATCGAGTTCGGGCTGTGACGGGCGTTTTTGCAATCCTTTCAGTTTCTGGTACGCCGTGGCAAGGGCGACGTCGCCGACCGGCCAGACATCCGGTCGGCACAACACCATCAACAGGTAGATCCTGGCCGTCCACGGGCCGATACCCTTGACCGCTGTGAGCAGGGTCATGACTGATTCATCGTCTGCGTGCGCCAGGGCTGCGAGATCGAGATCACCGTCATGAATGGCCCGGGCGAGGTTGATGAAATAGGTGGCCTTCTGCCGGGTCACGCCGAATGAGCGTAAAAAGGGCTCGCCTGCCGCGAGCACGGTCGCCGGTGTCAACGGATCGATTTGCCCCAGCAGGCGGCGGTACATCGCCTCGGCCGAGAGCAGCGAAACCTGCTGTTCGAGGATGATACGCAGCAGCGTGACAAAACCGGGTTGCCTGTCCCACAAAGGTGGTGTGCCAAGCGTTTTCAGGATCCGCGCCATGTCGCGATCCAGCCCGGCCACGAATTGCGCGGCAGCGGCAAGACGCTCATGGTTCAGCGCGATGGGAAGATCATGTCCTGGCGTCACGTTGATAAGCAATCCGGCATAGGTTGCTGTGTGTCAGGAATATGGCCGAAAATCATGCGGACATGACCTTCCCATCACGCCACCCATGAAAATAATCGAACAGGCGGTTAAGACCAGGCAGGTTTTTGACATTGTTGTGCTCCGTTTATTGTCCGCTTCTGAGAACGTCCGCGAACAGCGCCTGGTCGATGTTGCCACCCGAAGCGACCACCGCAACCCGGCGGCCGGCCAGCCGTGGTTTTTCCCTGATTGCTGCCGCCAATGCCGCCGCGCCCGCGCCTTCACAGACGTTGTGTGTGCACTCGAACAGCATACACATCGCCGCTGCGACTTCGTCGTCGGTCACCGGAACAATACGGTCAACACCCTTTAAAATCAGCTCAAGCGCCTGCGGTTCCGGCGTGCGGCAGGCCATGCCGTCGGACAGGCGGGTGGTAACGGGCGAATCCACCGGACGCCCGGACTCGAATGATTTCGCGTAGGCGAGCGCATGGGCCGAAACCACGCCCACCACCTCGGTCTGCAGATTCAATGCGTCACGTGCGGCCAGCATGCCGCAAATACCGGACCCAAGACCGATGGGAACGTAAACGACATCGATGTCCGAAACGTTTTGCAGCAACTCTAGGCTGTAGGTCGCGACACCGGTCACCAGCAACGGATGAAACGAGGGCACCACCTGGAGTGACCGTTGCAGCGCCAGCTTGTCGGCGAACTCCCGGGCTTCCTGGAAATCATCGCCGCGCTCGATCAACTCGACACCGAGTGCGCGCATGGCGGCATTTTTCTCAACACTGTTGCCAAAAGGAACCACGATCGTGGCGGCTATACCATGAAGACGCGCCGCGTATCCGACCGACTGGCCATGGTTGCCACGCGTGGCGGCAATCACACCCCCTGGTAACCGGCCAGATGCTAGCAGGTGAGCAAAATAGACCAGGCCGCCGCGTATCTTGAATGCCCCCACCGGGGTATGGTTCTCGTGCTTGACCCAGACCTCGGCGCCAAGCCGCTCGCACAGCAGCGGCCAGCAGTACTGGGGTGTCGGCGGCATATGTGCATAGACAATACCTGCTGCTGCCTGGATGTCATCGAGGGTAATTTGCATCGTCATGATTTTGACCTTCCCGCTGTAAGATAACGCAGGTGTTCTTCATTGGTTCCGCAACAGCCGCCAAGAATCTTTAACCCGTAAGTTCCGTGCAGTTCCAGCATGGTATCACCCCAGTCAGGGACGCTTTCGCTGTGCAACTCGGCGGCCCCATCGAGATCGCAATGATCCAGAGAGGAAGCGTTGGCCAGGTAGCCGGTCAGTCTTGCAAAAAGCACCGGCGGCTGGCGCGCCGCGCACAGGAACGACGGATAGGCGCAGTTCACCATGTAGCCGAGCGGTGGCCCGCCGGTCGCTGCATCGACCCGTTTTATCGCCGTATCGAGAGCAGTGCCATCCAGCACCCGTCCGTCCCGTGAGATCACGAAACTGATGAAATAGGGCAGGCCGGAGCGCTCTATCGCCCTCGCGATACCTATTGCCTCTTCGACTGCGGGCAGTGTTTCCGCGATGATGAAATCCACACCGCCATCTTGCAGTTGCCCGATTTGCCATGCATGGAACTGTTCTGCCTGTGCAGCAGTTAACGTCTGTTGCGGTTGATAGCAGTCATTTTTACAACCGATCATACCACCGATCCTGATGTTTTCCCGTCCTTCCGGTTGGGACTCACGCAGCTCCTGCAGAAAATGCACCGCGTCAATATTGATGGTTGCATCGATACCCGTGTCGGCCACCCTTTGCCGGTTGGTTCTCCACGTGGGTGTACACATCAGGAACGGCGTTTTTGCATCAAAAGCGATATCAATATAGCCCTGGTAGATATCGCGCATGGCCTTGCGGCCCGCTGGCTGGTAAATCAGCGGCGCGTTCACGAGCACGGGATGCAACTCGACATCAGCAGAGCGCCGCAGCCGTTCGACGATGGCCGCCTCCATTAATATCAGGTTGTTATTGTTCAGCAATTGTTGCATGGGGTTGGTTGGCGGTCTCCGCGTCCAGCGGGCAACTCAGCCCCGGTACTTGTGCTGCACGCCTTTCAAAAAGTAACGCAGCACCTGGTCCTTGCACTCACGGTAGTGCTTATGCGTGGGTTTGCGAAAAAACGCGCTCAACTCGTGGTTGCTCAAACTGAAATCAGGCTGCTTGATCAGCGCCTGGACATCCCCGGCCTGCAGGTTCAGGGCGATCTTCAGTTTGCGCAGGATGATATTGTTGGTGAGGCTCGTTTCGGGCTCAGGTTGCGGGCCTTCCTTCTTTCCCCGCCTGTCGATGATCAGGCCATTCAGGAAAGCGGCCAGCTGCACATCCTGGCACTTGCGGTAATCGGGATCATCGTCTTTCTTCAGCCAGTCGCTGATCTCCGCGCGTGTGACCTCGAGACCGCCGTGACCGAATATGGCGATCATTTTGGAATCGTCATAATTGAAGGTGTAGCGGATACGGCGCAAAACATCGTTGTTGTTCATCGTGTACTTCCAGTTTCGGTTAACTGTATGCGGATTTTGTCGCGGCCGAACTCGATGGTATCGCCGGCGACGATCTTTTTCCGTTTGCGGGTTTCCACCTCGCCATTGACCCGCACCTGGCCCCCGGCAATGACCTGCTTGGCTTCCCCGCCGGTCGCGACCATGCCTTCAAATTTCAGAATCTTGAAGAGTTCGACCGGTTCCCGGGAAATTTCGACCAGCCTCATTGCACCACCCACGAAGCCGCGGTGAGCAGTTCTTTCCCGGCAAAGATTTTACCGCTGAACCGGTCGCCGGCGCGCACAGGTCCGACACCGGCGGGCGTACCGGTCATGATCACGTCACCATCCTCGCAGGAAAGAAAGCCTTGCACTTCCCTGATGATGTCGGCCGGCTTGTATATCATCAATTCACAACCGCCCTGCTGCGCCAGTTGATCATTGATATGGAGTTCGAGCCTCAGGTCATTGACCTGTCCATTGAAAGACACGAACTCACTGAACACTGCAGCGCCATCAAAGGCCTTTGCACGTTCCCACGGCAGACCCTTGGCTTTGAGCCTGGACTGCAGGTCCCGCTTGGTCAGGTCCAGCCCGAAAGCGACGGCCGCCAGTTTACCGGCGCGCACAAGGAAACTTATTTCGCCCTCGAAATGGATTTCACCGGGTTCGCCGGACCGGATTTCTTCTGCTATCGCCGAGTTTGGCTTGATGAAGATCACCGGTTCGGCGGGTATTTCATTGCCCAGTTCGTGGATGTGCGCGACGTAGTTCCGGCCGATGCACACGATTTTCGAGGGAAAGACTTCATTCCCGTCCAGCCTCACAGATTTCATTCCTTATTGATTCCTCGCTGTCGACACGGTCACTTCATACCCGGTTTCTGGTTCTTTTCAAGCAGCCTGATGGCTTCATTGCAGACACCTGTTCGGGTGATTGGATAAAGAGTCATCATGCACCGGCCTTGAACAGCATCCCCAGACGTCCACTGAATATCCCCGCCACCATACCGGCGAAAAACCAGCCTGGGGAAAGCGGTTTGACCCAGGTAAACACCAACGCGCACAACAGGCCGGCCAGAAAAATCTTGGCCACTTCGGCGATGACCGCGGTGCGCAGGAAAGTGCCGCTGTCGGCGCCGAATTTCGGCACGACCAGCAGGGCGAAAAACAACGCAGGGAGGTAAGCCGCCAGGCTGCCCAACAGGGATGAATAAGCGGCAACCGGTCCGACCAGCATTAAACCGGCGGCCAACATCAGCGCCACGACGGTCTGTATCCTCAGACCCCGGCTTACCATCTGGCTGTTCGTCGCTGTCACGCACCTGTCCCCTTAGGCTGATTCCGCCCGCGGGGTTGATCACTTGCCCCGCTCATTGACAGATTACCATATGCCGGCACAACCGCCACCCGGACGGAACGCCGGATGACAGTCGCGGAACGCCCGGGTGACAGGCTTCAGCCGAGATGTATTTCCGTTGTCAGGATGACTTCAGATTTCAGCGAGGCGGTTATCAGGCAAAGGCTTTCGGCTTTTTCCAGCAGTCTTTCCGCCAGTTCGACCTTTGCACCCTCCGGCGCGTGCAGCACGGCGTGGACCTTGAAGGTGGTGAAATAAGTCGTTTTTTCCGGCCGTTCGAGAACGCCTTCAACTTTGCATTCGAGAGAATTCCATTCGAACTTGGAGGCACGCGCAATCGCGCGGAACGTCAGGATGTAGCAATCGGCAACGGCAGCCGAAAACAGGGTTTCGGGTGACCACATGCCCAGTGGCCCGTCGAACTGCGGTGGTGACTGGGTTGCCAGTTCCGGCAGGCCGTCGCCCGTGACAATGACATTACCTTCGCTGGTGCCGGAAGCATTGGCGACGTAGATATGTGGATAACCTTGCATGGTGTTTACCTTTTGATGCTTTAACCAGGAATAGCAGGGATGATAGCGGCAGAACGGGATTCAATCGTTGACCGAGGTCAACAATTGCTCAGTCAGTTTCGAGACCCAGGTGCTGCAGGATACCTTCCAGTTCATCCGCCGAATTATAGGCAATGACCAGCTTGCCCTTGCCCTTGGCGTTGTGGCTTAACTTGACCCTGGCGCAGAGTTTTTCAGCCAGCCTGTCCTGCAGGTGCCTGATATCGGGATCAAGCACGGTGGTTTTGCTGACCGGCGGTAATTTTAAGCGCCGGACCAGTCGCTCGGTTTCACGTACCGACAAATCCCTGGCGACCACTTCGCGTGCGGCTTTGGCCTGCAGTGCGGGTTCGAGGGTCAGCAGGGCACGCGCATGGCCCATTTCCAGGTGGCGGGCGTCCACCAGTTCGCGCACCTCGTGCGACAGTTCCAGCAGACGCAGCAGGTTGGAGACGGCGGAGCGTGAACGGCCCACTGCATCGCCGGCTTGCTGGTGGGTCATCTGGAACTCCTCCACCAGGCGTTGCAACGCCGTCGCCTCTTCGATCGGGTTCAGGTTTTCACGCTGGATGTTTTCGACCAGCGCCATGGCGATGGCGATCTCGTCGGGCACCTCGCGGACGATGGCGGGAATTTTATCGATACCGGCGAGCTGCGCCGCACGCCAGCGCCGTTCACCGGCAATCAGTTCATAGTTGTTGTGACCACGCAACCGCACCACAACGGGTTGAATGACACCCTGCTGGCGGATGGATTCGGCCAGTTCCTGCAGGCGGTCCGCATCGAAAATCGAGCGTGGCTGAAACGGCCCCGGACTGATCAGGTCCAGTGGCAGGTTTCTCAGTGAGTCCCTGCCGGATGATTCAAAATTCGCATTGTCCACCGCGTGTTGTAAAGCGGACTGGCTGAGCATGGAACTCAGATTACGACCGAGTGGATTCTTTTTTGTTGTCATCAAGTGCTTTTCCGAAACCGATAAATCATAGTAGCAACTTAACCCGAATATTGCACCAGTCGGCACTGGCTCTCTCCTCAGGATATTGAAACGTAAGCAGAATATGACGTTTTATGGGCATGATCAAAAGATACAGTTTGGTCCGAGCCAGTGCCTATCCCGGCCCTGGCTGGTCCATGCACGCCTCGGCTTGGGCTTCCTTCAAGACGTAGCTACGGCTACGTCTTTCAGTCCAGCCCGGCGCCGAGACGCACCTGTCCTCGGCAATTGCTCCATGCATTGCTCTATCTCCTGCATCCCTGCAGTCGTGCGCCATCATCCGGGATACTGGTGCAATGTTCGGGTTAAGCGGCACAAAGTGAACTACGTTGCTGGAATTCACACCTCGCCCGCCTGTCTTTTGCGGTGCCTGCGCAGCAATTCCCCGGCCAAACCGAGGTAGGCCAGCGCGCCGCGCGAACCCGGGTCATAGCGCAACACCGGCAGACCGTGACTGGGTGCTTCGGCGACCCGCACGTTGCGTGGTATCAGGGTGCGGTAGACGCGCTCGCCGAAATGCTGGGTCAGTTGCTCCGAAACCGCGTTGGACAGGTTGTTGCGGCCATCGAACATGGTGCGCAACAGACCTTCGATCTCCAGACCTGGGTTGACGCTGTTGCGCACCTGGTCAATGGTTTCGAGCAATGAGGCGAGCCCCTCGAGCGCGTAGTATTCGCACTGCATGGGTATCAGCACGCTGTTGGCCGCCGTCAGCGCATTGAGCGTCAGCATGTTCAAAGAGGGCGGGCAATCTATGATGATCCAGGCGTACTGATGGGCGATTTTTTCCAGCGCATGCTTTAAGCGGTACTCACGATCATCGACCTGCAGCAGCGAAACCTCGGCGGCGGTCAGGTCGCTGTTGGATGGCAACACGTCAAATCCAAGCGTTTCAAGCTGGATCATGGCTGCAGATATATCGCACTCGGCCTGCATCACCTCGAGCGCGGAAATCTCGAGTTTACGCGCATTGATCCCGCAACCCACCGAGGCATTGCCCTGCGGGTCGAGATCGACCAGCAGGGTGCGGTATTTCATGTCCGCCAGCGCGGCAGTCAGGTTGACGGCGGTCGTGGTTTTTCCAACCCCGCCTTTCTGGTTTGCAACTGCAATAATTCTTGCCATGGTGTTCTTTTTAAACCGGTTATCTGGAGAGCGACAGCAAAACCAGGTGCCGCTCGGCGTGCAAGTACGGCACGGTTAATGATTCGATCGATTGTACATTGACCCAGGCGGGCAGTTCTTCAAGTTCCGCATGCGGGTAAACGCCCTTCATCGCCAGCAGGCGGGTGGCCTGGTCGGCGCAGGGCCGCACCGCCTCGACAAACGTCTTCAGGGTGGCAAACGCCCTGGAGGTGATATTGGCATAGGTCCTGCCGTCTTCCAGGTCTTCGACCCTTTGTTGCAAGGGGTGAATATTCTCAAGACTTAAGCTGCGCCCGACGTGGCGGATGAAACGGATTTTCTTGCCAGCGCTGTCGAGCAATGTCACTTGCATGTCAGGCCTGATGATGGCCAAAGGCAATCCCGGCAGACCCGCACCGGTGCCTACATCCAGCAATGAACCCGGTTGCAGCCAGCGTGCGATTGACAGCGAATCGAGCAGGTGGCGGGTCAGCAAAAACTCCCGTTCGCGCGGCGCGACCAGGTTGTAGGTGCCGGACCACTCCTTCAACAGACCCATGTAGGCGAGCAGCCTGTCAATCGCACCGGGTGGCACCTCCAGCCCGAGCCGGTCGAGACCGGATTCCAGCTTGATGGACTCAGCCTGGTTACTGCTCATCGGGGATTGCTCAAATTTTTACCGGTAACCGCGGGTCCGGTCTGTGCTTTCACGCACGCACCGTGAACTTACAGCGTCCCGGTGGATTTCATCTTGCGAACGATTTTCTCGGCGACCGATTTCGCTGTGTCGTTGTACTCGAGGTTCTTGGAACGGGTGATCATGCTCCACTTGACAAGGTCTTCAGTGATGTCGAAATAGGATGTTTCCGCATACAGAAAATTTTCCTGGTCGTAAAAGCCACTGCCCTCGACCACCGTGTATACATTGACGTAGGTGGGCGCGAACCAGCCGTAACCCGTTCCGTAGAAACCGGAGTCCACATGGACGGCATAGTAATCGGCCCGTTCCAGTCGCTCACCCTTGCCCCCGCTGGTCAGGAATACGACGATTACGGCATCGACACTTGCGGCCTTCAGGGCCGGTTCGGCGGTTTCCCTGGCCAGGCGACCGGACAAGCCCGGGATATCGCTGGACACCAGTGCGTTCCTGCCCGACTTGCGCAATACCCTTACAATTTCCTGCTCAACGGTCAGACGCTGCAGGGACTCGGGCATCATCGCAACGACGGCAATCCGTTCGCGCCTGTCGATGTTGTCACGGCCGGCGTCCCATTCGCTGATCACCTTGATGTTCCTGTTGCAACCGCTCATAAGCAATACAACAGTGATGACCGCAACGGATCGCAGTGTGTTTCGGATCATTCCAATTTCCTCTGTCAATTCTGGTTTTATCGGTTAACGCAGCACGTATTCTAACCGCTTTTAACAATGGTCAAGTCAAGTTCTTCCGCGCGATGACAGGCAACCCAGTCGCCATGCTCCATCCTCCTCATGGCTGGTACTTCCAGCTCGCACCGCTTGATCGAATGGGGGCAACGGGGATGAAACACGCAGCCAGGGGGCGGATTCAGTGGCGCTGGAATGTCCCCGGTCAAAACGCTTTCGCTCGCGGCCCTCGCCACCCTCGGATCGGGTACCGGCACCGCCTTGATCAACGCATTGGTGTAGGGGTGCAGCGGTTTTGTGTACAAATTACTGCGCAGTGAAAGCTCCATCGCCCTGCCGAGGTACATCACCATGACGCGGTCACTGATATGTTTGACCACCGACAGGTCATGGGCAATAAATACCAGCGAAAGGTTCAGCTTTTTCTGCAAAATCTTTAGCAAGTTGATAATTTGCGCCTGGATCGACACGTCCAGGGCGCTGACTGGCTCGTCACAAATGACCAGTTTCGGGTTCAACACAAGGGCGCGGGCGATACCGATTCGCTGGCATTGACCAGCGGAAAATTCGTGCGGGTAGCGGTTGACCTGGTTTGGCAGCAAGCCCACCATTTTCATCACCCCGCGCACCCGCTCATCGACCTGCACGCGCGCAATTACGGGGAAAAATGTCCACAGCGGTTCGGCGATGATGTCGCGCACGGTCATGCGCGGATTGAGGGCAGCCAAAGGATCCTGGAAAATGATCTGCAGGTCCTGGCGTTTTTTCCGCAAAGTCTCATCGTCCAGCTTGTTCAGGTCTTCGCCCAGCCACAGCACCCGGCCGCGGCTTGGTTTGACCAGCGCCAGCAGCGCCCGGGCCAGCGTTGACTTGCCAGAGCCCGATTCGCCGACGACCCCGAGCGTTTCGCCGGCATCCAGGTCAAAGCTGACGCCGTCGACCGCTTTGAGCGTGTGCGTCTTCGCCCGCAGCAAGCCGCCTTCGCGAAGTTTGAAATGCACCGCCAGGTCCTGCACCCTCAGCACCCTGTCGTTCATTTTGATGCCCCCAGCCAGCAGCGGAACGGGTGGCGGTCTGCGCCCACCTGCATGGGTGGTGTGCTGGTACACGCGTCAAACGCCTGCGGGCAACGGTCGCGGAATTTACAGCCTTCCGGTAAGGTCAGCGGATTGGGCGGATTGCCGGGTATGGCTTCGAGATCCCGTTCGATCAGTTGGTCCAGACGCGGAACGGATTTCAGCAAGCCCTGCGTGTAGGGATGTTTTGGATCGTAGTAAATCTGCTCCACCGTGCCACATTCAACCGCCTCGCCGGCGTACATTACAAGCACGCGGTCACATAAGCCGGCGACGATACCGAGATCGTGGGAAATCAAAATAATCGCTGTATTCGCCTTCTTCTGCAAGTCACTCATCAGGCGGGTGATCTGCGCCTGGACGGTCACATCAAGCGCCGCCGTCGGTTCGTCCGCGATCAGCAGTTCCGGCTCGCTCAGCAGCCCCATCGCCACCATCACCTTCTGCCGCATACCGCCGGACAACTCGTGTGGATACTGGCGGATGATACGTTCAGGGTCCGGTATGCGCACGGCGCGAAGTACTTCCACCGCTTGCGCCCTGGCCGCTGCCTTTTTCAATCCCTGGTGGTGCATGACGACCTCGATCATCTGTTTTTCGATACGCAGATACGGATTCAGCGAGGTCATCGGATCCTGGAATATCATGGCGATTTCGCTGCCGCGGTGCAGGTTCAGTTCCGCGCGGCTCATCTGTAACAGGTCTTTGCCCTTGAAAATGGCCTGGCCGCGCGCGTGGCCGTTCTCGGCCAGCAAGCCCAGAATTGCCATCACCGTCTGTGTTTTACCGGAACCCGACTCGCCGACCAGGGCCAGTGTTTCACCGGCCTCGACTGAAAAATTCATATGGTTGACCGCAAGAACCTCGCCTTCCGGCGTATCGAAGCCGACATCCAGGTCCTTGACTTCCAACAAGGACACTATACCCGGTCCTTTGGATCGAGCGCGTCACGCAGACCATCGCCGATATAGTTGAAACAGTACAGGGTGACCGTGAGAAACACCGACGGGACGATCAGTGTCCACGGTGCCGACTCCATGTCCTGCGCCCCGTCGCTGACCAGCGCGCCCCAGGAGCTCATGGGTTCCTGCACGCCAAGGCCGAGAAAGCTCAGAAAGGATTCGGCCAGGATGATCTGGGGAATGGTCAGGGTCACATACACGATCACCACGCCGAGTAAATTGGGGGTGATGTGACGCCGGATGATGTCCCAGTCGTTGACGCCGCAGGCTTTCGCAGCTTCGACGAACTCGGTGTTTTTGAGACTCAGGGTCTGGCCGCGGACGATACGCGCCATATCGAGCCAGTTGATCGCGCCGATGGCCGCAAAGATCAGCAGGATGTTGCGGTCGAAAATGACCATCAGCAGGATGACAAAAAACATGAATGGCAGGGCGTAAATGATATCCACGATTCGCATCATGATACGGTCGGCGGCACCGCCAAAATAACCGGCCGTGGCGCCATAACTGACGCCGATCAGCAGGCTGACGATGGTGGCCACCAGGCCGACCATCAATGAAATCCTGCCGCCCTCCAGGGTGCGCACCAGGATATCCCGGCCGACCGCATCGGTGCCAAACCAGTGTCCCGTGGAAAAACTCGGCGGGGTTGAGGTGTTGTCCCAGTCGGTGAAATCGGACTCCCACGAGATCAGCATCGGTCCGAACACGACCAGCAGGATCATGGCCGCCATGATGAACGCACTGTAAACTGCCGCGCGGTTTTTCAATAAACGGTGCCACGCGTCTTCCCACGGGGAGCGCCCCTTGACGTCGACGACACTCATCGCCGCCGTAAATGGGTCGATGACCGGTTTGTCAGTGTTTTTCGTCATAGCGGACCTTGGGATTGAGCCAGGCATAAATCAGGTCGATCAGAAAATTCAGCATGATGATCAGCACGCCGTAGAAAATCACCACCCCCATCACCAGCGCGTAGTCGCGGTTCAGCGCCCCCTGCACAAAGTAACTGCCGAGACCCGGGATCGTAAATATCCGTTCAATGATTACCGAACCGCTGATCATGCCCGCGGTTGCGGGACCCAGGAATGAAATGACCGGCAAGAGAGCCGGCCGCAAGGCGTGCCGGCGGATCACCGTGCTCTCGGGCAATCCCTTGGCGCGGGCGGAGCGTATGAAGTTGCTGTGCATGACCTCGATCATACTGCCGCGGGTCAGACGCGCAATATAGGCGGTCACCGGCAATGCCAGCGTCACCACCGGCAGCACCATGCTGGCGATGCTCCAGTCCCAGCCGCCGGCCGGCAGCAAGCCGGCATAAACGGCCAGTAATAAGGTCAGGATCGGCGCAACGACAAAGCTGGGGATCGAAATACCGAGCATGCCCACCCCCATCAAAAGATAATCCACACGCGTGTTTTGCCGCAACGCAGCGCTGATGCCCAGTAGCGTTCCGAACAGGAACGCCAGCAGCATGGCGCTCAGCCCGATGGTCAGCGACACTGGCATGGCCTGGGCGATCAATTCGTTGACGGTCCAGTCCTTGTATTGGATGGAAGTCCCAAAATCCAGTACGGCAATCTGGCTGAGATAACGGAAATACTGCTGTAACAGCGATTCATCCATGTGGTACTTGGCTTCGAGGTTGGCCTCGACTTCCGCAGGTAAAAATTTTTCGGAATCGAACGGCCCGCCCGGCGCCATGCGCATCAGGAAAAACGCTACCGTGATCAGCATCAGCAGCGTCGGAATCAGGCTGAGCAATCGCCGCAGGACATGTCTTGCCATGCCGGAATCCTGGATCATTGGCGCACGCCCTCCGCAACGGTGTCATTGTCCGTGTCGTCTTCGGGCGGCGTGTCTCCGGGCGGCGCTTCCGATGCCGCGTCTCCGGGCGGAATTGCCTGCTGCGTCTGTGTGGGTTCCCCCGTTTCAGCATCACCCGCGGATTTGCCCGCAGATTTGGTGGTCCCCGTGTCCTGCCCGGGTTGGGCGGCTTCGTCGTTCTTTGCAGGAGCAGGGGATTCCTTGTCTTGACCCGCTGTCGTGGCCTCCGGTTCGGTCACCGCAGGTGCGGCTGGATTTTCCTCGTCCACGGCCTTGAGGAAGTACATGTCCTTGCTGTAGTGGTGATCCATGACGTTGCTTTGCCACCCCTTCAGACGCGGGTTCACCATGCGCTTGGTTACATAGCTGTAAAGCGGAATAAAGGGTACGTCAGCCATCAGCAGGCGTTCCGCCTCATACATCAGCAGCCTGCGCCTGGCGGGGATTCGCTCGGCGGCGATCTCGTCAAGCAACGCGTCGTAAAGACCATTGGTATAGCCATAATAATTACGCCCGCCGCCGCTGCGGAACAGGCTCAGGAAACTGTAGGCGTCGGCATAATCGCTTATCCAGCCGGACTGGAAAACCTGCGTGAGGATTTTTTGTTCGCGGTTCTGCAGGAAAACCTTGCTTTCCTCATTGAGCAATGTCGTCTGCACCCCCAGGATCTGCTTCCACAATGAAGCCGCCGCCAGGGCCATCTTCTTGTTGTTTTCACCGGCTGTGTAGCGTATTTCAATTTTCAGCGGGTTTGCTTCCGAATAACCGGCCCCGGCGTACAGACGCCGGGCTTCGGCTTCACGCTCGGCCTGCGTCCATTCCGCCCATTCCGGCACCAGTGAAACGTGGTCCCTGATACCCGGGGGCACCAGCGTGTAAGCAGGCAGTTCACCAAACTGGGTCACCTTCTGCGTCAGCAGGTCACGGTCGAGCGCCAGCACCAGCGCCAGGCGGAGATCCGGGTTGGCTATGAACGGCTCGCGCTCGAGGTTAAAGCCAAAGAAATATGAGCCGAGCCACGGACTGATCACCAATTCATCGGGGTAATGCTCCTGTAACCATTTGAACTGGTTGTTCGGAACCCCGGACGTCCAGTGCAGCTTTCCGGCACGGAAACGTTTTAGCGCCGTCGACTGGTCTTCGAACGGAAAATAGACAATCTTTTCGATGATGACGTTTTTCGCATCCCAGAAATTCGGGTTTTTGACCAGTTCTATACGCGAACGGATGACCCAGTCGTCGAGGACATAGGCGCCGTTCGAGACCAGGTTGCCAGGACGGGAAAATGCCGAACCATGCGCCTCCACGCTGGCCCGGTGCAGCGGGTAAGTCGATGAATGGTTCAACAGGGCCAGAAAATAGGGGGTCGGACCCCTCATCCTGATCTGCAGCGTAAAGTCGTCCATGGCGCTGACGCCGAGTTCGCCCGGTGGCAGGTCGCCGGCAAGCACCTCTGCGGCATTTTCAATCGGCAGCAGCACCGCCGCGTATCTTGAAGCGGTTGCCGGGTCGGCACTGCGTCGCAGTCCGTAGACAAAATCTTCCGCCGTTACCGGGTCACCGTTTGACCAGCGTGCGTCGCGTCGCAGGTAGAAGGTATAGGTTTTTCCATCCGCGCTGATGTTCCAGCGGATCGCCGCCCCGGGAATGATACGGCCTTCCGGCGACTCTGCGGTCAGACCCTCGAACAGGTCGCGCAAAATGTGTGCCGAGGCCAGGCCCTCTGCGATGTGCGGGTCCAGTGTCTGCGGTTCCTGGCCATTATCCCGTTGCAGTTGCTGCACCTCTGCCAGCACGGATGGATCAGGACGGCCGTTTTCGTCGAGGATCAACTCGACCGGACGGACATGACGTTTGTGTTTGACCGTTTGTTCGGGGTTGTTTTTGCCACAGGCGCCGAGCAGCACGGCCAGGACAAGCATCAGGACGAATGGGTGCAACAGATTCCAAGAGTCATGGTTGCCACGCTGCATTGACCGATTCTGCATTTTCACCCAGGGCTAGACAGGTCTTGAAGGTTTATCGGGAAACGTCACGCCGGGCCGCATGATTTCATCATTTGAACGGACGTAATCCATATTGCCCGCGGCGGCGTCTCGCCACACTAAAGTATATATAGTACATTACGATGATTGTTCCTTGCACTGAACAAAATGGACTGTTGTCAACGTGTTCCGGCAAGCGATTAACTGCCCGGGGCTCATTCCGGTCATCGTCAACATGGAGCGCTTTACTTGAACCATCCAGACACGCAGCCACCGATTGAAAACCGCCAGCAATTGATTGAATACCTCGCATCGGGCTGTAAACCGAAGAGCGAGTGGAAACTGGGCACCGAACATGAAAAGTTCGGCTTTACCACCGATGACCTGCGGCCCTTGCCCTATGAAGGTCCGAGAGGCATACGCGCAATGCTGCAAGGACTCGCCGGCCAGTTCGGCTGGAAGCCGGTTTTAGAACAGGGAAACCCGATTGCCCTGCTCGATGACAAGGGCGCATCCATAACACTGGAGCCCGGTGGCCAGTTTGAACTCTCCGGCGCATTGCTGGATAACGTGCACCAGACCTGCACCGAGGTATACACCCACCTGAAACAGGTCAAAACCATCGCCGAACCGCTCGGCATTGCATTCCTGGGCATGGGTTTCCAACCAAAGTGGCAGCGCGAGGATACCCAGTGGATGCCCAAGGGCCGCTACCGCATCATGCGCGAGTACATGGGCAAGCGCGGCAAGCTCGGTGTCGACATGATGGCCCGTACCTGTACCGTGCAGACCAATCTCGACTTCGGCTCCGAGGCCGATATGGTGAGAAAATTCCAGGTGGCGCTGGCGCTGCAACCGGTTGCGACGGCGTTATTTGCCAATTCTCCCTTTGTCGACGGCAAGCCCTGCGGCTATGTCAGTTACCGCTCACACGTTTGGGAGGACACCGACCCCGACCGGACCGGCATGCTGCCATTCGTTTTCGATGCGTCGATGGGTTTTGAGCGTTACGTCGATTACATGCTGGATGTGCCGATGTATTTTGTTTACCGGGACGGCGTCTACATCGATGCTTCCGGCCAGTCCTTCAGGGATTTTCTGAAAGGCGCCCTGCCCGCGTTGCCGGGTGAAAAGCCCGCTATCAAGGACTGGGAGGACCACTTAACCACCGCCTTTCCCGAGGTCCGTCTGAAACGCTACATGGAGATGCGTGGCGCCGATGGCGGTCCGTGGCGAAAATTGTGCGCGCTGCCGGCCTTTTGGGCGGGTCTGCTATATGACGATGCGGTCCTTGCCGCAGCCTGGGACCTGGTGCGGGACTGGAGCATGGCAGAACGCCTGCAACTCAGGGCAGACGCACCAAGGCTTGGCTTGAAGGCGAAAATCCGTGATCGCGATCTGCAATCCATCGCGGTCGAGGTGCTGGAAATGGCATCCACCGGCCTGACCGGGCGTAACCGCCTGAGTTCCTCCGGTGAAAACGAAACCGGTTTCCTGGAACCCCTGTTTGCCACGGCCTTTTCCGGGCTGACACCGGCGGAGGAAAAGCTGGAACTTTACCACGGACGCTGGAATGGTTCGGTCGACCCCGTTTTCGCCGAGGCGGCTTATTAATCGCC
>Ga0105096_10000265_pt1 | contig 16580 bp, 17 predicted proteins | sample PPLLak3cmMay2015_FD_87036 | JGI IMG/M metagenome (GOLD analysis project Ga0105096, IMG submission 87036) | Freshwater sediment microbial communities from Prairie Pothole Lake near Jamestown, North Dakota, USA - PPLs Lake P7 Core (1) Depth... | ecosystem: Environmental > Aquatic > Freshwater >... | reverse complement strand
TGTACTGGGAAGCCTAATGCTCTCCCGAGATCTCCGCCGTACCTACTAACTCCTCGGTAGGTGCGTGCTCCTCCCACCCTAAACAGTTTTGGCGGATGGTCGCTCTCCTGCGAATCTCCTCCTTGCTATCAGGTCGCGCTCGACTCTGCACGAGGGTTTTCTCGGCAGGGCAATCTGTGTACAATGCCGCCCACTTTTCCAACATGATACTCTGAGAGGGTGAATGGCGAACGTGCGTGCTATTTCGAAGTCCGTGTCTGCTCCTCAATCCGTTGCTGAGTCAGCGGGTCTGAAGAAGGCTGCCGCGAAACCGGTCCAACAGGTTACCGCCGCTGAGATGGGGGCGCGCCAGCGGGAAATTTCCGTTTCTGAATTCTTCACGAAGAACCGGCATCTGCTCGGGTTCGATAACCCGCGCAAGGCGTTGCTGACCTGCGTGAAGGAAGCGGTCGATAACGCGCTCGATGCTTGTGAAGAGGCCGGAATTCTTCCGGAAGTGACCGTCAGACTGGAGGTGGTCTCACAGGGGGAGCCGGTCGCTCCCAGTCAGGCGTCCAGATTCCGCATTACGGTTACAGACAACGGGCCGGGCATCGTCCGTCAGCACATTCCACGGATCTTTGCAAAGCTGCTTTACGGCTCTAAGTTTCATCGCATGAGGATGAGCCGGGGCCAACAAGGTATCGGAATTTCGGCGGCGGGCATGTACGGGCAATTGACGACCGGAAAGCCGGTCAAGATTATTTCCCGCACCGGGCCGAAAGCTGTCGCGCATTATTTTGAGGTGCAAATCGACACGAAGAAGAACGAGCCGCTCGTTCATGAAAGTAAGCAGATTGAATGGAACCAGCCGCAAGGCACGCAGGTTTCGATTGAAGTTGAGGGGAAATACCAAAAGGGCCGGGCCTCGGTCGATGAATGGCTGGAGCAGACCTCCATCGCCAATCCGCACGTACGACTGATCTACTATCCGCCGGAAGGTGAGGCGAAAGAGTATCCCCGTACGTACCACGAATTGCCGCCGTCCCCACGTGAGATTAAGCCGCATCCCTACGGGATCGAATTCGGCATGTTGCTGAAGATGTTACAAGATACCAAAGGCCATTCGATCTCCGATTTCCTCTCCAGCGATTTCTGCCGGGTCTCGCCACAACTCGCCGATGAGATCTGTAAAGCCGCCAAAGCGTTGCCGAACATGAAGCCGCGTGATCTGAAGGGCCCCGCGGCGGAGACGCTCTACCAGACCATTCAAAAGACGAAGATCATGGCGCCGCCGACGAATTGTATCTCTCCGATCGGCGAGAGGGCCATTCTCTCCGGGCTCTATAAGCAAATTAAGGGCGAGTTCTATACCGCGGTGAGCCGCCCGCCGGCCGTCTATCGCGGCAATCCCTTCATCATTGAGGCCGGGTTAGCCTATGGCCATCGACCGGAGGATCAAACCAAGCCGAAACAGCCCGCTATGCCGAAAGCGGAAGGCGAGGATGACGAGACGGATTCGGAACTCGCGCGGGTGATTCGTTACGCGAACCGTGTGCCCTTGCTCTATCAACAATCCGCCTGCGCGACTTTTAAAGCAGTCCTCAGCACCTCATGGAAGAATTATGGTGTGACCCAGTCACGTGGCGCGTTGCCGGGCGGGCCGATGGTGATCTTTGTGCATATGGCCTCGGTGTGGGTGCCCTTCACGAGTGAATCGAAAGAAGCGATCGCCGACTACGATGAAATCCAGAAGGAGATCACGCTCGCGTTGCGCGAGTGCGGGAGACGGCTTGGGCTGTTCCTCCGTCGTCGGGAGCGGGCCGCGAGCGAGTTTCGCCGCCGCAACATCTTCGAACTCTATATCGAGGAAGTCGTCGAAGCCTGCAATCGACTCAAGGGCGGCACGCTCGCAAAAGAGAAGTTGAAAGCGCAGCTCCAGAAAATCGCCACGTCACGCACGGGCGGGCTCAAAACGGATGAAGCGTTAGGTAAAACCGGTGCGGGGCCGGAAGGCTTACCCCATTCGATCATCGTGACAGCCGAAGGCGTGGAGGGCGATGTTGAACTGGCCACGCAGGTGCAGGCGTCCGTTGCGCCGGCGGGATCAGCATCACCGGGGACTCGGCAGGAGGCTGAGACGTCCGCCTCAAAAGGCAAGACGGTGAAGGCGTCATCGAAAGCCGTAGTCGCCGACAAGTCGCTCACCGGCAAGAAGTCGAAGGGGGCACCGGCGAAATCAGGAACGAAAGCCGCGCCACGAGGAAAGAAATAACCGCTATGGGGACCAAGCAGAAAAAGACGACGACCGTCGAAAAGAAGTTGATCAGTCTGGCCGATATTGTGATCACGGCAGCGGACCGATCGAAGGACCCGACCTTTGCGATTCCCATTCGCGCCCTCTCGAATGTGTCGTTCAATGAGCGCAAAGGCCTCATTGAAATGGGGAGTAAGAAGCAGGCCCGGTCGTTCTTCAACGTCGGCATGGCTAAGAAGTTCATGCAGACGGTGCTGGTCGCCGATGCTCTTTCTGAACTACAGCGCGCAGATCTCACCACCTCGCTGCGAGAGATTTACTATCGCACCAAGCATACGATTCAAGACTCACACGAGAACACCTTCGACACCCAGGATGAATCGGACCCGGTCATCGAAGACCTTGAAGTGTCCCTCGCTGCGTTGCGCGAAGAGCTGCACGTGCGGGCGGAGAACAGCGGGAGCATCGTCGGGCCGGTCGTGTTTGGGGATGACGGTGATCGGGTGGATTGTGCCAAGCTCGGCAAAGGGGGGTACTCGGTTCCGTCGATCGTCGAGCCGGAGTATCTGGAGATCCGCCGTTGCACGGCCGACTTCCTGTTGCTCGTCGAAAAGGGGACGCAGTGGAATCGTCTGTCGGAGGACAAGTTCTGGCGGCGCTATAATTGCGTGTTGCTGACCGGCAACGGCCAGCCGCCCCGCGGAGTCCGCCGGTTGGCTCGCCGGCTTCACGAAGAACATAAGCTACCGGTCTATGTACTGGTCGATAACGATCCCTGGGGTTACTATATCTACTCCGTGATCAAGCAGGGATCGATCAATCTCGCCTTCGAGAGCCAGCGCATGGCCATTCCCAAAGCGAAGTTCATCGGCCTGTCGAGCGCGGATCCTGAGCGATATGAGTTGCCCCGGAATGTGGGGATCAAGTTGAACGAAAAAGACATCGCGCGGGCGAAAGAGCTGATGAACTATCAATGGTTCCAAAAGCCGGCCTGGCAGGCGGAGATCAAACGCATGCTGACCAGTGGCCTGAAGTACGAACTGGACTCACTGGCGAACAAAGACTTTCAATACCTGACCAAGAAGTATCTGCCGAGGAAGCTCAAAGAGAAGGATTGGATCGATTAGTTGTCGGTCCTGTCTCCGAGCCTGCCGGTCAGTGAACCCTTTCATGAGTCGACATGCAGCTTGTCGCTCCGATCCAGATTTTGAGACACAATGAAGACGTTACCTCCCTGGACAGCTCCGCTCCGCGACTGGCAGCGCCGTGCCCTTGCCGCTGTCCAGACTCATCAGACAGCGGATTTTCTGGCCATGGCCACTCCGGCGGCGGGGAAAACCCGGTTTGCCCTGCGCGTCGCGCATGAATTTCTCGCGAAGGGAGCTGCAGTTCGGGTGTTGGTCGTGTGTCCAACCAACCATCTGCGTACACAGTGGTCGGAAGCGGCGGGAAAAATCGGTCTGCAGATCGACCCCGCTCTCACGAACGATCAAGCCAGCGAAGCCTCCGATTACCATGGTGCCGTCGTGACCTATCAGCAGGTCAGTCTCGCTCCCACGATTTTTCAGCGGGCCTGCAAGGGTAAGAAGACACTCCTCATTCTGGATGAGTTGCATCATGCGGGTGATGGCAAGCATTGGGGGAAAGCCCTGCGTACGGCGTTTGAGCCGGCGGTGTTTCGATTGATCCTCTCCGGAACCCCGTTTCGCTCTGACAACAATCCCATTCCCTTCATCCGCTACGAGCAGGGCGAGAGCCATGCAGACTTTGCCTATGGCTATACGGAAGCGATTAAAGACAGTGTGTGCCGGCCGATCGTCTTCCCCAGCTATGAAGGCGAATTGACCTGGCTCTCCGACGGTCGTGAGCATACGGCGACCTTCGAGGATGGGCTGAAGTTCGATCTTCAACGTGAACGTTTGAAGACGGCGCTGTTGCAAGAGACCTGGCTGGGTCCGGTGATTACCGACGCGCACAAGCAGTTGACCCGTCTCCGCAAGGAAGAACAGGCCGATGCCGGCGGACTGATCGTCGCCATGGATCAGGACCATGCCCGCTGGGTGTCCGAGCTGATCGGGAAAATCACCGGGACAAAGGCGGTCGTGGCCGTGTCGGACGATCCGGGGGCATCACGAACCATCGCGTCGTTTTCCGACCACAAGACCCAAGCCTGGCTGGTCGCCGTGAACATGGTGAGCGAAGGGGTGGACATCCCCCGGTTACGGGTGGGTGTATACGGGACCAATGTATTGACTGAGATGTACTTCAGGCAGGTGGTCGGGCGTTTCGTGCGCATGCAGGATGGCATGCCCAAACCGCAACGAGCCTGGCTCTACTTGCCCAAAGATCCGATCCTGGTTCACTACGCCCGGCAAATCAAAGCGGAACGCGATCATGTTCTGGAAGACATCATGCCGGCCGGGCAACGGGATTTGTTCGGACGTATCACCGTGTCCAGCACCAAAGAGTACATGCCGCTGAATGCGGTGGCGAAACTTGATTCACTGATCGGGGAAGAGGATCCGCGGGGGGAGGGCGGAGGCGCCGTCGCGGAAGATCTTGCCGTCTCATTGCATGAACAAAAGCAGGATCTTCGAGAAACGCATCGCCTGCTGGTGGCTTCTGTAGCGCGACAAACCGGGGTGGATCATCGACGGCTCAATGCGGAGTTGATCGCGCGGACAGGAGGGCGTGTTGATCAGGCGACGACCGAACAGTTGAAGAAACGCATTCAACTGTTAGAACGGTGGCAGGAACGGGGTTACGACGGTAAGCGATAACCGAAGGGGGATTGCTGACGGCACCTGAACAACACCGTTCCGATGCCGCCAGCAGCGGTCTGTTGACCGTCTCTAGGCCGGTGGGAGCATCCAGTAGCACCAGCCGAGAATGACGGGCGTCGCCACATACATCGCGGTTTTTCCGAAGGAGTCGTACACACCGTAAATCAGGATCGCGGCGATGATCACGAAATAGATCTGGGCGATACCCTGGTAGCTCGCATTGTGTTCGACCGCCAGTGCGAGGCTCGGTGATGCCAGGATTCCAGCTGCAGTGATGGTTGCTAGACGTTTCATTGAAATCTCCTTTCAGCGGATAGTGAAGGCACGGGGAATGGAATTGGAAGCGATATCGTTGCAGAAACAGCAACGCCCTCATGGCAACGGAAACCAAGAGGGCGTAGCGAAGGGCGTGAGCCTGATTCTATAAAAAGACTGGCTGATGTTAGCAAGGAGTCACAGAAGACCTCTTTGTCCAAATTTTTTTCATGGTGCGCTTTCCTGTTGAGGAAGTCAAACAGGGGGGAGCGGTGGAAGCATCACCCGGCTCAGACCGGGCCGCACGTGCCGGGATCTCGTCTTGCCCCCCCATTCAGCTGGGTGTTAAGATCCTTCATCGAATTTCCTGGAGAAGCACTATGCCAAGCATCATGTTATTGGTTTCGCCAAGCTGTGGAGCCTGCCCCTCGGCCAAGAGTCTCTGGAAGCAGCTGCGAGTAAAGTATAGTTTCTCCTATCGGGAAGTCGACATCACGACACCGGACGGCCAGGAATTGGCCAATCGTCATTCTGTGCGGGCCGTACCGGCTACGATTATCGATGGACGGTTGACGTTCGTCGGCGTACCCAGTCGAGAAAGCGCTGAAAAGGCGTTGTTGCTGAAAATGAAGCCGCGCGAATAAATAGCAGGATGCTGAAAATGGACACCAGCTTCGTTCTCGGCTTGCAAGAATCCTCAACGTACCCAAGAGGGTACGCCTGCGGTTCTTGCGTCCCCTGCGGCCTTGCTGGATGCCTCATTTTGAGCATCCTGAGAAATGAGAAGACCCTCAATGGTTGATGACGACGATGACAACTTTGAATTGCCGGACTTGCCCATCTACGACAAGGGACCACCGCCGGATTGCCCGATCTGCGGAGAGCCGATGAAGTTTATCGATGGCGATTGGGCCTGCGTCGACTGCAACGGGGAGCTGCTGGGGCCTGAGACCGGGTAGTCGACATGAACGGTGATGAGTAATGCGTTCGAGACCTAATGTGAACAGCATTGTTCTCTGTCTGGTATTCGCTCGTCACGCATCACCGATCACTCATCACGGATTGTGATGCTCCGCGTCATCACCGGCCGTTTCCATCCGTCTCTCGAATCTGCGCTTATTGCGCAGGTTCGTCAGGCGAAAGAGCAGAATCCGTTCGCTCCGCTCGCGATTCTCGTTCCTTCGACCCCACTCCTTGCACGTGTGCGCAAGGTGCTGGCCACTGAGCTGCAGGCGGCCATCAATATCCACTTCATGACCTTCCATCAGTTGGTGCTCCGTCTTGCGGATGAGCGGCGCAGCCGCCTCTCTCAGTCACCGCTGCACATCGTCGATGATGTCTTCTTCGAGCAATTGGTCCGACAGATCGTGCAGGTCCGGCTTTCCACTCTGGCACCGTTGCAACAGCTCGGGCAGTCCTCCGGCATGTGGGGTGCGCTGTGGTCGACGATTCGAGACTTGAAAGATGGCGGAGTCGATCCATCCGTCGCCTTGCGCGGACTTGAAGAGGGATGTTTCGATCAAGAAGATCACCCCTGGCTGACGGCGCTGTTTTCATTGCATGCTGCCGTTCGGGACATCGGCAAGACGTTGCTGGTCGGCACTCCGGACGATCTGGCTGAGTCGCTCATCCCGGAGGTTCCGCACTCTCCATTCCTGGCCTCCCTGCAGCACACGTTCTATTACGGATTCTACGATCTCACGCAGGTGCAACTGTCTTTGTTTGAGGCGGTCAGCAGCACGACATCCACGACTCTGTTCTTTCCCGTCGAACGAGGAACGGGATGGGGATTTGCACAGCGTTTCTTCGACCGGTGTATTCAACCGCTCGCGGCGAATCCCGACATGATCACGAGATTGCCGGATCCGGGGAACCCAACGGCAGAGGAGCGAATCGCTGTATCGGTGCAAAACGTCATCGGAGTGGAGGAGGAGCTGGCGTCGACCTGCCGGATAATTGTAGATCTCGTCGAGACCAATGGGTATCAGTTTGATGACATCGGAATCGTAGCCCGCACGTTAGATCCTTATCGGACTATTCTCTCAAGTGTCTTCGATCGATATCGCATCCCGTTTTCGACAACCGCCGGGCGACCGTTGATGCAGGAACCGCTGTGCAAGGTCTTGCTGCAGTTAGCCGCATTGCCGCTCAACGATTTTTATCGCACGACGGTATTGGATGTCGTGACCTCTTCGCTTTATGCCCAGGACTTCCTCGATCATAGTCAGCCTGGCTATCGTCCGGAACAATGGAAGATGGTGGTGCCGGGTCTACAGATCACCCGCGGAGTCGAAGAGTGGACACGATTGGAGCAGGCCGCACAGATGGCATTGGAGTTAGTGGACGGCGAAGAACAGGACCGGGTGATTGATGGATTGGATATTGCCGCTGACGTGATCACACTCCTGTGGCGGGTGGTGTCGCAACTGCTGACCGATTGTTTGGCGCTGCCCCAACGGGGGACCGTCGGTCAATTGATCACGGCCTGTCGCGGTCTGGCTCGGCGCCATCTCGCCGGTTTCAGACCCCTCGAAAATGCCGATCCCGATCCGCTTGAGACACGATTGAGTTCGACGTGGAGCGCGATCGATGGGGTATGGGATCGTCTTGAGACCCTGGATCTCCTTGGGGAGGAAATGTCCTGGAAGGATTTTGTAGAGCTCCTGACCCATACAGTTGAGCGTACAACGATTCCGCTGGACGAGACCGTCCATCGAGGCGTGACCGTCGTTGATGCGATGGCCGCTCGCGGGCTGAGCTTCAAGGCGGTCTGCGTGTTGGGCCTGAACGAGAAGCTGTTTCCCCGATACATCAGGGAGGATGCCTTTCTTCGTGACCGGCATCGGCGGGTGCTCGATGCGACGCTCGGGTTCAAGATCGATGAAAAGCTCGGCGGCTATGAGGAAGAAACACTGCTTTTTGAATTATTGACTCAGGGGGCGAGCCGTCGATTGTACCTCTCCTATCAGCGGGCTGATGAGGCCGGTCGCGTACTCGCCGTCTCTCCATTTCTCGGCGAGGCGACCAAGCGGTTTGGTCTCGACGGGCGGTTAGCTGAGGTGGTGCCGCGGCGGCTGACTGATCGAGTCGCACAGCGTCCCGCGATACAACGATTTCTTCCGCCAGCCGAACTCGCCCAATGGATGGCGATGAGCGGACAGGACCCGACGGCGCTGATGCAGGCGGTCGGGCGTGAGGCCGAGGGATTTCGGCATGCCGTGGACGCCTTGGCGGGAATCGAAGACGACGCGCCTATGCTGAAAGGGTATGACGGGTTGACCGGCCCGCTTGATGCCCACTGGTCTCGTATACACGAGCGCGGTTTGGCGCCGACGCCGCTGGAGCGCTATGCCCGCTGTCCCTTCCAGTATTTTGCTTCCGACGTGTTACGGCTGGAGCCGGTGCGATGGACTCTCTCGCAGGAGCCGGATGCCGCGCTGCTGGGTACGCTGTGTCATGCGGCCTTAAAGCGCTGTTACGAGCAACTCCGTCCGGCTGGGTGGCCGGCAGAGCCGGTGACCGACGACACGATGGAGTGGTGCATTCGGTCGGCGGTGGATCTGGCGGCACAGGACTGCGAGGCGCGTCATCGTACCGGCCATTACTTGTTGTGGGAATTGGCCAAGGAACATCTTGTGACACTGATCACGGCGGCGGTCGAGGAAGATGCCCTGGCATATCTCGATGAGCCTTATGTGCCGACTGCCTTCGAACTGGATGTCGATGGCACGATTGCCGATGTCTTGCCCGATCCGTCTGTGACGTTGAGAATTCGCGGGCGTGTTGATCGGGTCGACCGGCATCGGGATACCGGATCGGTACGCATCATCGACTACAAATTCAAGACCGGAGCGGCGATCAAGGCCGAGGATCGGAACCTTCCGCAATCCGCCGTGAGGGGCTATCGTCTGCAGCCGCCGCTGTATGCTCGCCTGCTCATGCCCGGCATGCCTCCTCCGGGTCAGGTGCAGTTCATGTTTCTGGCACCGCAGTGGGAACCGTCGATAGCGCGGTCAACATTCGACGTCGCCGCGCTCTCCGGTGAGTCCGGCCGGCAGATTCAGCAGACACTGCGCAGGCTCATCACCGGACTCCAGGCCGGCCAGTTTTTCATTCTGCCGGATACCTACTGCGAGCAATGTGAATTCCGTGTCATCTGCCGTCGCGAACACCAGCCCTCATGGTGGCGATCATATCGTTCTGAAGAAGTGAGAGCGCTCAAAAGCCTTCGCCTGCAACGTTTGTCGGAGGAGTCGCGTGGATCTGATTCCTGATCGCCAGGCCCGCAATCTGGCGGAAACGACGTTTGACCGGAATGTCGTAGTTGTGGCCGGCGCCGGCACCGGCAAGACGACGCTGCTCGTGAATCGATTGGTGCATCTCTTAGTCAAGGAGCCCCATCCCGTCGCAGTGACCCAAATTGTGGCATTGACCTTTACGAATAAAGCGGCAACGGAGATGAAGGTCCGGCTGCGTGAGCGATTGATGGTTCTAGCCCAGCCGGCGGCTGAGACAACGCGGGCCATAGATGGAGGTGCCGTCTCGGTGGGAGATCTGCGCGCGCGCTACGATCTCTCTACTGAGGAGGTGGCCGCCAGGGCGGCGGCAGCGTTACGGGATCTTGAAAAGGGGCAGATCGGTACATTGCATAGCTTTGCAGCCCATTTGTTACGGCTCTACCCACTTGAGGGTGGCGTGGATCCCGCCTTTCAGGAAGACGACGGTCTTCGCTTCGACGAGCATTTTGCGGCGGCGTGGGACCTGTGGGTCGATCGGGAGTTAAGCCGGCAGGGTTCCCGTCATCGTGTGTGGCGCAGGGTGCTGGGTTTGACCACACTGGAAGATCTGCGCTCACTGGCTCGCGCTCTTTGTAGTGAGTTGGTCGACCTGAACATGCTGCAGGCGCAACTCAACGAAGAGAAGCTGAGTCCGGTGCTCATGGAGCGGGTGCGCCAAACCGTGAACCGTGGTCAGGTCTTGCTTGATGCCCATGATCGACCGAAGCGGCGGAAGATCGAACATATGCTGGCTGCAGCGGTGAGCTTGATGCAGGCAATCGTCGATCAGGGAGCTGCCGGTATTCAGGCCTTATCCGCTGCCGACATCGAGTGGCTGGGAAAGGATCTGGGCAATCAAGTTGGTGGATGGGAAGTAGCCGATTTTTCTGAAGCCGAACTGATTGTCAAGACAGCTCAGCAATATCATTTGGTTAACCATGACTTCTTTAAGTGGACGTTGAGTCTTCTTGAGCCGCTCGTTTCTGAGATTCGCCTGTCGTTCAGGCTGAAAGGATGGGTCTCGTTCGATGGGCTGCTTGCCCGGGCTCGCACCTTGTTACGGGATCATCGGGCAATCCGGGAGCGGATTAAACAGGATTATCGTGCAGTACTGGTGGATGAGTTTCAAGACACTGATCCCGTCCAGTATGAACTGATGCTCGCGATTTCTGAATGTCTTGGATCTCAGGCCTCGACCTGGCAGGAGATGGCTTTGGAACCAGGCAAGCTCTTTATCGTGGGTGACCCCAAACAATCGATCTATGCCTTCCGGCGGGCTGATATCGAGGCGTTCGATCGCGTGGTTCAGAAGATTGAAGAGGATGGGGGAGTCATTCAGACGCTGACGACGAATTTCAGAAGCGATGCGGCTGTCCTGGGGCCGGTCAATGATGTGTTTGATCGTCTGTTTGAGCGGCGTCCCCTGGTGCAGCCGGCCAATGTGAGGCTGGAAGTGCAACCGCAGCGACGCCTTTCATCCTTTGATGCCGGCGTGCGAGTGCAGGTAACGCTTCCGATACCTGGTGAGGGAGCGTTCGACGCGGCCGGCGCGACGAGAGCGGAAGGGGAAACCCTGGCGCGATGGCTCACTGAAGAAGTGCTGAGTCGTCCACAGGTCAAGCCCGGGCATATCGCCTTGCTGTTCCGGAAGCTGACACAGGCCGACATCTACGTGGATGCCTTGCGCCGGTATGGATTGCCCTATGTGATCGAAGGCGAAAAACATTTTTATCGGCGTCAGGAAGTCATCGATCTCATGAATGTCTTGCGGGTGCTCGACCATCCCCATGACAATGTGGCGCTTGCCGGAATATTGCGCAGTCCCTTGGGAGGTTTGCAGGATCACGCCATCTACGAACTTCGTCAATCCAAAGGTTTCGATTATCTTCAAATCCCGTCTCTGTCGGCGTGGGAGCATCCTGAGCTATCGGCAGTACGTCGTCTGTACGGGCATTTAGCCTGGTTGCATCGGCAGGTAGCGGCGTTGCCGCTGGCTGACGCTCTGGAGCTGATCTTCGACCGTCTTCCCATCCTGGAAATTGCCGCGGCGTCGTTGCACGGGGAGCAGGCCGTGGCAAATCTGATGAAGGTCAAAGACACGGCGGCCGCATTGTCCGATCGTCCGCATCTGACGTTGAGCGGGTTTGTGGATCTGATGGTCGCCAGACTCGATGAGCAGCCGGACGAGGCCGAGAGTCCTTTGTCCGAGGAATCGTCCAATGCCATCCAGGTGTTGACCATCCATAAGGCCAAAGGACTGGAGTTTCCTATCGTCGTCCTGCCCGGCCTGCATCAGGGAAGCGGGAGGGAACGAGAGCTGCCCGTTGTGACGTTTGATTGGTCCAGCGGGACGTATGGGCTCTCCCTCGGAGGCGTGCACAATTTCGGTGCGGTGCTGGTGCATGAGAAGCGCAAAATCCGGGAAGAAGCCGAGAGACGGCGGGTGCTGTATGTCGGTATGACGAGGGCGAAGGATATGTTAGTGCTGTCCGGCGGGGCCACCGGTCGCGCAGCAGGGGAGACGGTCTTGGGGATGCTGCAAGAGATCGGGGAAGGGGTGGTGGGCGCCCCTGAGACCAATGCGCTGACAATCGGCGCGTCGGTGATTCCTCATCGGACCACGACCGCGCCATCTCGCAAACGTTCAAGTCGACCCGGTGGGGTGGGGCCGGTCACGGGAGCGCTCGATCCTGAGACGGTCGCGCGATTATGGAGCGAGCGGGAGAGTCGCTGGGCCAAAGCCTGCAGAACGCCTGTCCATCTCACTCCAAGTACGATCGAGCAGAGCGAGCAGCTCCGCAGTTTCCGTCCCCCTAAGAGTGGAACGGATCAAGAGGTAGGGAGGCTTGTCGGGGTGTTGACCCATCGCATCCTTGAGAAGTGGGATTTTCACCTTCCCTCTCAACAACTGCTTGAACAGATCGAATCGACAATCCAGCAGCAGCTGACTCCTGGCGAAGCAGAGCTGGCCTCCGCTGTTTCAGAGTCGCTCCGGGAGATTCTGGGTAACTTCATACAAACCGACCTGTATCAGAGACTCGCTTCAGCAACCATTCTCGGTCGTGAGGTTCCGTTCGCGATGTCGTGGGAAGAGGGCCAGATCGTGCAAGGCGTGATGGATGTGATCTACCGTCTTGACGGCCGGATCTGGATTGGGGACTATAAAACAGACGCGGTGACGGCGAAGGAAGTACCTGAGCGGGCTGAGCGGTATCGAGTCCAGATGACGCTCTATAAGACCGCAGCCCAAAAATGTTTACAGCTGTCGCAGGTATCCGCCCAGCTGTTGTTTCTCCGTTGCGGAGTTGGAGTTGAACTTTAACAGGAGACCGACCATGCGATCCTGTCTTGCGCTGGTATTGCTCTGCGGATTGGCCGGTGGCTGTGCGAGTCCGGCGAAAGTTCCCGTTTCGATTCTGGCAATGCCTCCCGATACTTCGGCGAAGGCGGCTGCCGCAATGACTGAAGGCGATCGTCTCTTCCGGACAAAAGATTGGGCCGGTGCGGCTCAGGCTTATCAAGCTGCGGCAATACAGCAACCGACGTTGGCCGAGGCGCACTATAACTGGGCCGTGTCGCTGGATCGCATGGGAAGCAAAGCCGAGGCGAAGAAACATTACCTGGAGGCGGCGAATCTGGCACCGGGGAATAAAGTGATCTGGGATTCACCACCGCTCAGAGAGACAGGTTTCAATCACAACTTACGGCAGAAGTCTTATCTCGACCCCGCTCCAGGCCAACGATTCTAAGCATGGCCGGGTCTTATCACCGAATGTCGGCGGAGTCTTTTGCCGGGATCGTCCAACGGGCGATGGCGGATTTGCCTGATGAGTATGCCCGGTTGCTCGATACCGTGGCGGTCGTCGTGGAAGATGAGCCGCCTGCGTCGGTGCTGCAAGACCTGGAAATCGAGGAGGGGGAGGAGCTGCTCGGTCTGTACCATGGCCTCTCGCTGAACGAAGAGTCATTTTTTCGCGCGGGAGGCCTGGCACCGGCGCAGATCTCGCTCTACCGCGGACCGATTCTCCGGCAATGCGACACAGAGGCGGAGATGGTGCAGGAAATCGCGGACACCTTAGTGCATGAACTGGGGCACCACGTCGGTCTGGATGACGAAGAGATGCCTTATTGAGGATGAGGCATCGAACGGGGGCGATCCAGGGATCGCTTATGATAGCCCCACACCAGCATGAACACCCCCAACATGACCATGGGAGCAGAGAGAAGCTGCCCCATCGTGATCGGCCCGAACACAAAGCCGATGTGCTGGTCGGGCTCTCGAACCAATTCTACGATCATGCGGCTGATGCCGTAGCCTGCGATGAACGTCCAGCAGAGCGAACCTGGCGGCGGTGAAGTCCGCGCTAGCAGCCAGAGGATCGTGAACAATACAATACCTTCCAGCCCTGCTTCATAGAGCTGGGAGGGATGGCGGCAGGCCGGTCCTCCAGATGGGAAGACCATGCACCAGTCCACATCGGTGGCGCGCCCGTACAGCTCTCCATTGATAAAATTCCCGAGCCGGCCGAATCCCAGTCCAATCGGTGTCACTGCAGCAGCCAGGTCTGCAATGGTGTACACAGGCAATCCCTGTCGCTTACTGAACCAGACCAGCGCGATGATCGTTCCGATGAGGCCGCCATGGAAGGACATACCGCCTTCCCACACGGCGAAAATCTTGAGGGGGTTCTGTGCGTAATACGAGAAGTTGTAGAACAACGTATATCCCAGGCGGCCGCCCAGAAAAACACCGAAGGCCGCGAATACGACCATGTCGTAGATTTGATCCGGAGTGAGGGCGATCTGTTGTTCGGCCACTCTCCGACGAATCAAAAAATAGGCAGCAGTAAGCCCGATCAAATACATTAAACCATACCAGCGGAACTGGAGCGGACCGAGTTCAAGAAAGACCGGATTGATATGGGGATAGGGGAGCGCCGCGAACGAACCCATGAGACCTCCAACAGTTGACTTGTCGGGATCATAGGGAAGACGCAGATTCAAAGCAAGACGAGCGTCGCCTGTCGGATCAGGATAGCCATAAGATCAATGCTGTGGCCGGTTTGTCGCTGTGCGTCTCGGAGTGTGAGATTTCTGAAACGAGTGTGTTGCCGACTGTAGAGAAAACGGCACCGTTTATGAGACGGTCTTAACCGTAGAAGAGTAGCGCGAGGAAATTCCTGCGAAATTAGGCCGAATTTGGGTTGGCACGGTATCTGCTTTATTCATCATCCAGGAGGGCATGACAACAGACCTTCCGGAAATCTTCACCAACTTACCAGGAGGCATGTGATGTCAGAGCAAGGAAAGCAGGCAGCCAAGGTCGCCGCGATGATTGCCGGTGGAGCAGTGATCGGAGCCGGATTGGGAATCCTGTTTGCGCCAAAGCCTGGAGTGGAAACGCGCCGGGATATCGGACGTTATGCGAAGAAGGCACAGGTGCAGGCGACGCGTTGGGGTCGCTCGGTCCAATCAGGAGTGCAGGAAGTGATGAACCGGAGCAAGCAGTTGGTGCAGCGTCGTGAGGCGCGACCTGTGATTGAGGCAGCGTAAGTTTGTTGATGAAGCGGTGCCGCCGAAGCTACGGTTGAGCGAGAGGTTCAGACTCTCGCTCAACCTAGGCATCAGTTTCTTCGTGCTTCGATGCGTCTTATAAAATCCGGTGAGAGCCTGAGCAAGGTGTTGCGGCTCAGGCGACATTCCCGCTACACTGCGCGGCATGCGCGAGTGGCGGAATCGGCAGACGCACAGGACTTAAAATCCTGGGTCAGCAATGGCGTGCGGGTTCAATTCCCGCCTCGCGCACCACGAGTTCCTGTCGGTTCTTCGTTTGCTCACGCTCGTGAGTACGTACGAGTGAGGGAGCTTTAATGATCCGGGTCCTTCTACTTGCTCTCCCGATCGCTTTCACGGTCTGTGTCTCTTCAGGAGTGGCGCAAACCAGCCCATCTCCAGCGAATCCGCAAACTCCGTCCTCACTCAGCCTGCAAAACAGTCTTGATCCATCCGGTGTAATCGGAGTCGTTCCCTCTACTTCTTTATCCTCGCCTTCAGTAGTGCAAAGGATCGGAACCATACCCAGTTCCACTAAACTCGGCACATTAGGCTCTGCCGGGAGGGGATTGCCGGGAATGCCTGGAGGCCCACCCATCAAGGGAGCTCTCGGTTCCCAAGATCCCTCGTCTGCCTATATGCGTCCGTCAATGATCGGGGCACTCGTGTGCGATCCATTCATCGATGGTGTCTGCGACTAGAATTATCCGTTGTTTGAGAGAAGCGGTGCAGTGCGAGATGGGAATCCGGTGGGGAGCAGTTACCACTTTCCTAACCAGTGGCGTGATCCGGCCAGGTAAGCCGGAATGCCGATCGCGAGAATCAGGAGTCCCTGAATAAAATAGTGACTGATGACATCTGGAGGGGTCAAACGGCCAAGGAAGATGAGTGCTGCCGCGCTGATAGTGGCGCCTAATGTCGTGCGTTTCGGACAGGGACGAATGCGCCCCTCTTCATAAGAGAGTACCACCCATACAATCATCCACGCCAAAGCCCCGACCGCCAGCGCTCCTGCCAAATCGGTGAGCCCGATCAGGACACTGTCGACAATGAGTCGCGAGGTCGCACGGGAGCCCAGGTCGAGCTTGAGCCGGATACCTTCTCCCGCTGTGAGGAGCAGACCTACAATTGTCACGCCGATTGCAAATTGCCAGTGAGTCATTAGTTTTTCAATGATCTGACTGCGGTGAGGACGGAGCGGATCAGTGCGTTGAGTCAAACGACGTCGAACCAATGTCGTCAGGTCGTGCCCGCAGTCACACGACAGGGAGGAATCGGCGTTCATCTGAAGACAGCGGGGGCATTCGATCGGCATGTTGTGTCACCCGGGAGTCTGCTAGAATGCGTTCGAAAGCAGCATGTCTGCACACACAATACCGCGAGAACTCAATGCAGTCACGAAGATCCTGCCAAACACTCATTGCAGTCGGGAGTCTGGGGGCAGCACTGGCCGTTGCGGCGGGAGCTTTTGGCGCG
>Ga0105096_10000264_pt1 | contig 16598 bp, 17 predicted proteins | sample PPLLak3cmMay2015_FD_87036 | JGI IMG/M metagenome (GOLD analysis project Ga0105096, IMG submission 87036) | Freshwater sediment microbial communities from Prairie Pothole Lake near Jamestown, North Dakota, USA - PPLs Lake P7 Core (1) Depth... | ecosystem: Environmental > Aquatic > Freshwater >... | reverse complement strand
GTCGGCGAGCCCGAGCCCGCGCAGGTAGGCCGCCCAGTCGAAGCCCGGCGCTTCGGCGTCCAGTTGCTGCGCCGTGCGCGGGTTGTAGACGACCTTGGGGTCGCGCATGGCGACCCGCGTCAGCGAGGCACCAGCCAGGCGCGCTTCGAAGGCGCGCAGTGCAGCCGCGGCCTTTGCCGCTTCATCAGTATCGGTACCGCCTAACACGAGCAGCTTCACCGTATAGGCATCGAGGGCAACTTTCAGTAGCCTGGTACGTTCGTCGTCGCGGCCGTAGTCGTCGCGATCCGGAAGCCCGAGACCCGACTGCCCGATCGACAGCCGATAGCGGCGCTTGTCGGCCGCGTCGAGCCCGACGCCGGCACTGAGCGGGCCGGAGATTCCGGCCCGGTTCAGCCGCGCCAATAGCGCCGGCAACTGCGCCGGCGATTGCAACGCCTCGATCTCGGCGAGCAGCGGCTGCAGCGGCGCCAGTCCGGCCCGTTCGATCGCCGCAGCGTCGAGGCCGCTGGCGTAGTAGGCGACCGCGAGCTTCTTCCCCGGCGTGTCGAGGGCGGCATCCCCTGGCTTCAGCGTCGCCAGGGTCGCGAGCAGCCGCTGCGCATTGGCTTCGCGCAGGTCGGAGAACGTACCGGCCCGGGTGCGGTCGGGGGCGATCTGCGCCTGCTTCAGCCAGGCGCCGTTGACGTAGCTGTAGAAGTCGGAGCAGGCCAGAGGATCGGCGGCAATTGCCGTCGGCGCCGCCAGCGCGGCGGCGAAGGCAACGACTAGGGGTCGCATCGAAAGCATGGGGGCCCTGGTGGGATCAGCAAGGATACGCAATCGCGTCCGCGGCCCTTCCCGGGCAGCAGCGCCGATTGGCGCGGTGTGCCTGCTCTGATAGCCTCGCCGCCGCTTCGGTTCCCACCGAAGCGGCGACATCCAGCCGCCGACGCCCACAAGGCAACTCGCGGCCGCGCGCGAGGGCATCCCGCCTTCGACGGCGCGCTCCCAGGAACACGATTTTTGGCCGAGGAACTTTGATGAACGCCCCAATGCCCGAATCCGTCCGCCGCGCGCTGGCGGAAGTCTCCCTCGACGACCGCTGGACGTTGGACAGGGGGCGCGCCTACATGAGCGGCACCCAGGCGTTGCTGCGGCTGGCAATGCTGCAGCGGCAACGCGATCTCGCCGCCGGACTGAACACGGCGGGATTCATCACCGGCTACCGCGGCAGCCCGCTGGGCTCGGTCGACCAGACGGCGTGGCGGGCGAAGAAGCATCTGGAAGCCCACCACATCAGGTTCCACTCGGGGTTGAACGAGGATCTGGCCGCCACCAGCGTCTGGGGCACGCAGCAGGTCAACATGACGCCGCAGGCGAAGTACGACGGCGTCTTCTCGATGTGGTACGGCAAAGGCCCGGGCGTCGACCGCTGCGGCGACGTCTTCAAGCACGCCAATGCCGCCGGCACCAGCCCGCACGGCGGCGTGCTGGCGCTGGCCGGCGACGACCACGGCGCCAAGAGTTCGACGCTGCCGCATCAGAGCGACCACATTTTCAAGGCCTGCATGATCCCGGTGCTGTACCCGGCCACGGTGCAGGAGTACCTCGACCTCGGACTGCACGGCTTCGCCATGAGCCGCTATGCCGGCGTCTGGGTGGCGATGAAGACGGTGACCGAGGTCGTCGAGGCTAGCGCCTCGGTGATGGTCGATCCGGAGCGGGTGACGATCACGCTGCCGGCCGACTTTGTGATGCCCCCAGGCGGGCTCAATATCCGCTGGCCCGACACGCCGCTGGAGCAGGAAGCGCGGCTGCTCGACCACAAGCTGTACGCGGCGCTCGCCTATTGCCGCGCCAACCGGCTGAACACCACGGTGATCGATTCGCCGCAGGCGCGCTTCGGCATCGTCGCCTGTGGCAAGGCCTATCTCGACATGCGCCAGGCGCTCGCCGACCTGGGCCTGGACGAGGAGACCTGCGCCCGCATCGGCATCCGCGTCTTCAAGGTCGGCATGGTCTGGCCGCTGGAGGCGCAGGCGGTGCGCGCCTTCGCCGAGGGGCTGGAGGAGATCCTTGTCGTTGAGGAGAAGCGACAGCTCATCGAGTACCAGATCAAGGAAGACCTGTACTCCTGGATCGGCACCGGCAGACGCGTGCCGCGCGTGATCGGCAAGTTCGACGAGAAGGACGGCGGCGAGTGGTCGGTGCCGCAGGGCAGCTGGGTGCTGCCGGCGCATGCCGAGTTCTCGCCCGCGATCGTCGGCAAGGCGATCGCGGCGCGGATCGGCAAGCTGGAATTGCCTTCGGACATCCGCGCGCGGATCGAGGCGCGGGTGGCGATCATCGAGGCCAAGGAGCGCGCGCTGGCGGTGCCGCGGCTGGTCGCCGAGCGCAGGCCGTACTTCTGCTCCGGCTGCCCGCACAACACCTCGACCGTGGTGCCCGAGGGTTCGCGCGCGATGGCCGGCATCGGCTGCCATTACATGGCGATCTGGATGGACCGCAGCACGTCGACCTTCACCCAGATGGGCGGCGAGGGCGTGCCCTGGATCGGCCAGGCGCCGTTCACGAACGAGAAGCACATCTTCGCCAACCTCGGCGACGGCACCTACTTCCACTCCGGCATCCTGGCGGTGCGTGCCAGCGTGGCGGCCAACGTACCGATCACCTACAAGATCCTGTTCAACGACGCGGTGGCGATGACCGGCGGCCAGCCGACCGACGGGCAGCTCACCGCGCCGGCGATCACGCAGCAGGTCCATGCCGAAGGCGTCCGCAGGATCGTCATCGTCACCGACGAGCCGGACAAGTACGACGCATCGAGCGAGCTCGACCACTCGGCGATGAACGCCCGCGGCGCCGTGGGCGACGCCTGGAAGCTGGCACCGGGCGTGACCGTCCACCACCGCGGCGAGCTCGACCGTGTCCAGCGCGAACTGCGCGAGTACCCCGGCGTCTCGGTGCTGGTCTACGACCAGACCTGCGCCAGCGAGAAGCGGCGCCGGCGCAAGCAGAACAAGCCGGACAAGGTGGTGTTCCCCGATCCGGCGCGGCGGGTGGTGATCAACGAACTGGTCTGCGAAGGCTGCGGCGACTGCAGCGAGCAGAGCAACTGCCTGTCGGTCGAACCGCTGGAAACCGAGTTCGGCCGCAAGCGGCGCATCAACCAGTCGAGCTGCAACAAGGACTTCTCCTGCCTCAAGGGCTTCTGCCCGAGCTTTGTCACCGTCGAGGGCGGCCGGCTGAAGAAGGGCAAGGCGGCGCAGGCGACGGTGCCGCAGCTGCCGCTGCCCGAGGTGCCGGCGCTGGCCGCCGGCCGCGGCTTCGGCATCGTGATCACCGGCGTCGGCGGCACCGGCGTGGTGACGATCGGCCAGTTGCTCGGCATGGCGGCGCACATGGAAGGCCGCGGCGTCTCGGTGCTCGACATGGCCGGCCTTGCGCAGAAGGGCGGCGCCGTCTTCTCGCACGTGCAGATCGCACCGAGGCCGGAGGATCTTTACGCGACGCGGATCGCCATGAACGAGTGCGATCTCGTGCTCGGCTGCGATCTGATCACCTCCGCCAGTAACGAGGCGCTGTCGAAACTGCGCGCCGGGCGGACCCGGGCGGTTCTTAACACCGCCGAGTCGCCGACCGCCGACTTCGTGAAGAACCCCAACTGGATCTCGGGTGCGGCGGGGATGCTGCAACAGCTGCGCGATGCGATCGGCGTCGACGCCAACGCGGCGGCCGTCGACGCCACGGGCCTCGCCACGGCGCTGCTCGGCGACGGCATCTACACCAACCCCTTCGTGCTCGGCTTTGCCTGGCAGAAGGGCTGGATCCCGCTCGCATACGAAACGCTGCAACGGGCGATCGAACTGAACGGCGTTGCGGTCGACGCCAACAAGCGCGCCTTCGAATGGGGCCGCACGGCTGCGCACGACCCGGAAGCGGTGCGCAAGGCGGCCTTCCCGGCGGCGGTGATCGAACTGAAGCGCGCCTCGACGCTGGAGGACATCGTCGCCCGCCGCGTCGAGTTCCTGACCGGCTACCAGAACACCGCCTACGCGCAGCGCTACCGGGAGCTGGTCGAACGGGTGCGCCGGGTCGAGTCCGACCGGCTGCAATCGACGAGACTCACCGAAGCAGTGGCCCGTTACTACTTCAAGCTGCTGGCGATCAAGGACGAATACGAAGTCGCGCGGCTGCACGCCGAACCGGCCTTCCGCGAGAAGATCGCGGCGATGTTCGAGGGCGAGTACAAGCTGAATTTCCATCTCGCGCCGCCGCTGCTCGCCAAACCCGATCCGGCGACCGGCAAGCCCGCGAAGATGCGCTTCGGGCCATGGATGCTGACGGCTTTCGGCCTGCTGGCGAAACTGCGCGGCCTGCGCGGAACCGCGTTCGACGTCTTCGGCGCCACGTCCGAACGGCGCATCGAAAGGGCGCTGGTCGGTGAATACGAGAAGCTGGTCGACGAACTGCTCGGCAAGCTGGCCGCCGACAACCATGCGGTGGCGGTCGATCTCGCCAGCATTCCGGAACAGATCCGCGGCTACGGCCATGTCCGGGCGCAGCACCTGGAAGCGGCCCGCGCCAGACAGGCCGAACTGGTCGCCCGCTTCCGCGGACAGGGCAAGGCTCAGGTGATTCCGATGCCGGTGAAGGCGGCCTAGCCGCGGCCGCCCCTCGACGCTTGCGGCGCCCTGTAAATCGACGGATAAAGCCGACTCCCCGATGCGTACGAAGGGGGTTCCCCGTCATGGACCGGAGACATCGATGCCCAGCCAGCCGCGACTGACCCTTCGCGACCTGCGCGTTCGCGGCGTGCACGTGCCGATGCGCCTGCCGCTGGTCACGCGCGGCGGCACGATCAGCATCGCGCCGCTTGCGCTGATCGACCTGCTGACCGACGAAGGCGTCACCGGATCGACCTACCTCTTCTGCTACACGCCGCTGGCGCTGAAGCCGGTGCTGCAGACGCTGGCGAATCTGGCGGCGCTGATCAAGGGCGAACCGGTGGCGCCGCTCGACCTCGACCTCAAGCTGCGGGCGCAGTTCCGATTGCTCGGCGCCAAGGGCGTCGTCGGCATGGCGCTCGCCGGCATCGACATGGCGGCCTGGGACGCGCTGGCACGGGCGCAGGGCTTGCCGCTGATCCGTCTGCTCGGCGGCGCGCCGCGGCCGATCCCCGCCTACAACAGCAACGGCCTCGGGCTGATCGGCGCCGAGCGCGCCGCCGCCGAGGCTGAGCAACTGGCGGCGCCGGGGTTTCGCGCCATCAAGGTGCGGCTGGGATATGAAAACGTGAAGATGGACCTTGAGGTCGTGCGCGCCGTGCGCCGCGCCATCGGACCGGACCTGGCGCTGATGTCTGACTACAACCAGGGCCTGTCGGTGGCCGAGGCGGTGCTGCGCACGGGCACGCTCGCCGACGAGGACCTGTACTGGATCGAGGAGCCGACTGGCGCCGACGATCATGCCGGCCACGCCGAGATCCGGAGCAAGAGCCGATTGCGCATCCAGATGGGCGAGAACTGGTGGGGGCCGCACGAGATGGCGCGGTGTGTCGCCGTCGGCGGCTCCGACTTCGGCATGCCCGACGCGATGAAGATCGGCGGCGTCACCGGCTGGATGCGCGCCGCGGCGATCGCCGAGACTGCCGGATTGCCGGTTTCGAGCCACCTGTTTCCGGAAGTCAGCGCGCACCTGCTGGCCGCTTCGCCGACCTGCCACTGGCTCGAGTATGTCGACTGGGCCAAGCCGATCCTCGCCGAGCCGCTGCGTATCGAGAACGGCTCGGCGATCGTTCCCGACACTCCAGGTTCCGGCATCGCCTGGAACGAGGCGGCGGTTGCACGTTGCCTCGCACCCTGAAGCAACGCCGCCCTCGATACGAGGCCCCGCCCGATGACCGCGGCCGCGGCATCGATATGCACCGCCGACGAGGCGCTCGCCCGGTTGAAGGAAGGCGATGAGCGCTTCGTCAACGGCGAAGCTCGATTTCCGACGGTGCCGCACGAAGGTGCTCGCCGATCTCGCCAGGGGCCAGCAACCGTAAGCGACCGTCCTCGGCTGCAGCGACAGCCGCGTGCCGCCGGAACTGGTGTTCGGCGCCGGCCACCCGCTCGCGACCGTTTATAGTTCGGCCCTCGGCGGGTCCTTAGCTCAGTTGGTAGAGCAGCGGACTCTTAATCCGTAGGTCGAAGGTTCGAATCCTTCAGGGCCCACCACTCCCCGCCTTGTCCCCTCCGCCCGGCATCGGCCGCTGCACCGCCGTGTACCGGCGTCTCGTGGCTCCTATCATCCGCGCATGGTTCCGACGCTCTCTCGCCCGGCGCTTACCGGCGTGGGCCACGCCGCCTGGCGCTGGCTCGGCAGCTGGTGGCGGACCGTGCATCTCGGCGCGGTGCTGCTGGTGCTGGCGCTGACACCATCGAGCTATGGTCGCGACGTCCGTGCCCGGATCGCCCGTGACATCGTGCTCGAAACGACGCCGATCCTGCTCTGGTACACGCTGTTCGCGACGCTGTTCGGCCTGGTGCTGATCCGCATCGTCGTCGTCACTGCCGCCAGCTACGGCCTGTCGCAGTACGCGCTGCAGATGGTGGTGCGGGTGCTGGTGCTGGAGCTGATCCCGCTGACGGCAGCGATCTTCGTCGCGCTGCGCATCGGCCTGCCCGACGGGCGCGAACTGGCCCGCATGCGCCAGCGCGGCGCGCTCGATGCGTTGCGCAGCCGGGGACTCGACCCGCTGCGGCACGAAGTGCTGCCCCGCGTTATCGCCGCCGCGGTGGCGGTGCTGCTGCTCGCCGCCGCCGCGAGCGTGACGACCCTGGTGCTCGCCTACCTGACGGCGCACGGCTTCGCGCTCGGCGGTTTCGAGCGCTACACCCGCATCGTCGGCCAGGTGTTCACGCCGCCGGTGACACTGATCTTCATGCTGAAGACGCTGCTTCTGGCGCTGGCGGTGTCCCTGATTCCGGCGGCGTCCGCGATCGACGAGCAGTCTCCGACCGGCGCCAGGATGGGCGCCGAGCTGCAGGCGCTGGTCCGATTGTTCCTGGTGATGCTGCTGATCGAATTGATGTCGCTCGTCGGAAACTACTACTGAGTCGGTGCGGTGGACGAGCCCCGGACCCCGCCGGTCGCGAACCTGGAGTTGAAGGCAGCACTCTTGCTGGGGCTGCTGGTGCTGCTGCTGGCCGGTTCGGCGTTCTATGTGATGTATGCCAGGGGCGTGTTCGAGGCGACGCAGCAGCTGGTCCTGGTGGCCGACGACTCCGAGGGCGTTGCGGTCGGCATGGACATGACCTTCTCAGGCTTTCCGATCGGACGCGTGCGGCGGATCGAACTGGCCGACGACGGCTCGGTGCGCATCGTGATCGAGGTGCCGAAGAAGGACGCGCGCTGGCTGCGCGAATCGAGCGTTTTCACCCTCGTCCGCGGCCTGGTCGGCAATGTCGCCATCCGCGCCTACAGCGGCATCCTCTCCGATCCGCCGCTGCCCGACGGCGCCGAACGTCGCGTGCTGTTCGGCGACGCGACGGCCGAAATACCGCAGCTGCTCGCCGCGACGCGCGATCTGGTGCGCAACCTGGCGGCGCTATCCGCCGCCGACTCGGCGCTGGCGGCCACTCTCGGCAATACGCAGGCGGCGAGCGAACGACTGAAGGGCCGGCACGGCGCACTCGGACTTCTGCTCGGCAGCGACGACGATGCGAAGAAGCTGATCGGCGCCCTCGACCGAAGCAACGCGCTGCTGGCGCGGCTCGATCAGCTGGCGGCGCGAGTCGACGGCGTCGTCGCCAAGGCCGACACCCAGGTCTTCGGCGCCGAGGGACTGCTGCCGGAGAGCCGCGCAGCCGTCGTGCAGCTCAATGCCACGCTCACCGACGCGCGACGAACGCTCGCGCAGGCCGACAAGCTGCTGGCCGAGGCGCAGGCGGTTGCCGCCAACGCGAAAGTGGCGACCAGCGATCTCGGCACGCTGCGCGCCGATGTCGAGGCGAGCCTGCGGCGGATCGACGGCCTGCTTCGCGAGATCGACCGCAAGTGGCCGTTCGCTCGCGAGACGGAGATGAAACTGCGATGAGCGTGGCGAACAAGGGCCTTCCGATGTTCGTGAACCGACCCGCGCTTGCCGTCGGCGCACTGCTGCTGCTCGCGGCCTGCGCCGGCAAGCCGCCGCCGCCCGACTGGCAGATCAACGCCCACCGCGCCGTCGACGCCGCGGTCGTCGCCTTCCTCGAAGGCAATGCGCGCGTCGAAGCAGCCGAGACCGCTCGCGTCCGCAGCGAGATCGCCCGCACCGGCCGTGCCGACCTGCTGGCCCGGGCCGAACTGATGCGCTGCGCCGCACGCGTGGCCAGCCTGGTGTTCGAACCCTGCGAGAGCTTCGAGGCTCTGCGCGCCGACACCGCGCCGGCCGAGCTCGCCTACGCCGACTTCCTCGCCGGCCGGCTGCGACCGCAGGACATCGCGCTGCTGCCGGAACCGCAGCGTCGCGTGGCCGCTGCCACGACCGATGAAGCTGCCGCCACCGCACTGGCCACGATCGACGATCCGCTGTCGCGGCTGATTGCTGCCGGCGTGCTGCTGCAGTCGGGCCGGGCCAGCCCGCCGGTGCTGCAGAACGCGGTCGACACCGCGTCGAGCCAGGGCTGGCGTCGACCGCTGCTGGCCTGGTTGAAGGTGCAACTGCTGCGCGCCGAGCGCGCCGGCGCGACCGCCGAGGCCGAGCACCTGCGGCGCCGGATCGCGGTCGTGCAAGGCGCCCCCTGAATCCAGCCGCCAAGGAGCGCGATGGAAGCGAACGAATCGTTCGACGGCGGCTGCGATTGCCGCCGGGTGCGCTACCGGCTGGCGACGCGGCCGTTGTTCGTCAACTGCTGTTATTGCCGCTGGTGCCAGCGCGAAACCGGCAGCGCCTTTGCGATCAACGCGATGATCGAGGCCGAGCGCCTGTAGTTGCTGGCCGGTGAAGTCGAGGTCGTCGACACGCCGTCGGCGAGCGGCAAGGGGCAGAAGATCAGCCGCGGCCCCACGTGCCGCATCGCGCTGTGGAGCAACTATGCCGGCGCCGGCGAGGCGGTGCGATTCGTCCGCGTCGGCACGCTCGACGAGCCCGACCGGATGCCGCCGGACATTCACATCTTCACGACGACGAAGCAGCCCTGGGTGGTGCTGCCGCCGGGAACGCCCGCAGTGGAGGCGTACTACCAGGCCTCGGCCTGCTGGCCGGCCGCGAGCCCCGAACGCCGTGCCGCCCTGCTGGCGCGGAATGCGACGCGATGAACCGGCCGTGTCGTCAGAGCGTGCCGCGCATCTCGGCGCGTACGGTGTCCCGGTACTCCGGGTGGCGGCGGATGAAGCCCAACGCGTAGGGGCAGATCGGGATCACCGTCAGGCCGCGGCCGCGGATGTCGTCGAGCACGCGCCGCACCAGTTCGGAGCCGTAACCCTTGCCCTCGAACTGCGCACCGACCTCGGTGTGCTTGATCAGGATCGACTCCGAGCCCACCGGGTCGTAGTCGACGAAGCCGACCTCGACGCCTTCGGCCAGCAGGCGGTAGCGCCGGGCCTCGCGATCGTCGACGAGTTCGCTGGCCATCGCCTCGGCCTCCGCCGGCTGCAGTCAGTACGAGATCGCGTTCTTTTCGACGTCGACGCGCAGCACTTCGCGGCCGGTCATCACCGCCGCGTTGCGCGCGAACTGCGCCGCCCAGTCGGCATCGCGAAAGCGCGGCTCGCCGGCGTAACGGGCCACGCTGAGGATGCGATCGACCAGCAGCACCTTGCCCATCGGTGCTGGGATGTCGCACTCGAGCTCCTCGAACTGGCGGTCGAACCACTGCCGCGCCTGCTCGCGGGTGATGGCGGCGACATCGTCCGCGGTCAGCCTGAACTCGAAGTGTCTGTCGCCGCCGAATGCGACGATGACGTGCCGGTGCATTCCTTTCTCCTCGGCAGCCGGTGGCTGGCTGCAGCGACGGCGATTATCGGTGAAATGGGCCGCGGCCCGGCTGCGCTACATCAGATAGCGCGTCAACCACTCCGCCACGAGGGCCGGCCGGTCCGAGCCCTCGATCTCGACGGTCGCCTCGTAGGTGGTCTGCCGCTGCCGGACGTCGATCACCTCGGCGGCGCGCAGCACGAAGCGGCCCCGGATGCGCGAGCCCACCGGCACCGGAGCGACGAACCGCACGCGGTTGAAGCCGTAGTTCAGCGGGAAGCGCGCGCCTGCGACATGCGGGCAGACGGCATAGGCCATCGGCGCCAGCAGCGACAGGGTGAAGAATCCGTGGGCGATCGTGCCGGCAAGCGGCGGCTGCGCCGCCCGCAGCGGATCGACGTGAAGGAAGTAGTGGTCGTCGGTCGCGTCGGCGAAAGCGTCGATCATGGGCTGCGTGATCGTCCGCCACGGCGATGCGCCAAAATCCTCGCCGACGCGAGCAGCGATGTCCTCCCAGTTCATGGTCCCGATCGGCCCTTCCATGGCGGCGGCTCCCATGCCGTGAACACCTGCGGACGTTAACCGAACAACCCAGCCCCTGCGGAGCAGTCCGATGCCGCCCGAAGCACAGATCGATCTGCGTTCCGACACCGTCACCCGTCCGACCACGGCAATGCGCGCGGCGATGGCCGCTGCCCTCGTCGGCGACGACCAGTTCGGCGAGGATCCGGCCACCAACGCCCTGCAGGAGCGCGTCGCCGCTCTGCTCGGCAAGGAGGCGGCGCTGTGGCTGCCCAGCGGCACGATGGCCAATCAGGTCGCGCTGCGCGTGCTCACACGCCCCGGCGACGACGTGATCGTCAGCCGCGAGAGCCACGCCGTCTGGCACGAAACCGGCGCCGGTGCCGCCAACGCCGGCGTCCAGTTCACGGAAATCGGCATTGACGGCCGCTTTTCTGCCGACGAGTTCATTGCCGCCTGCCGGCCGCGCGGCCACATGATCTTTCCGCCGACCACGCTGGTGGAGGTCGAGAACACGCATAACCGCGCCGGCGGCATCGTGCTGCAGCAGCAGGAGGTGCGGCGGATCTGCGATGCCGCGCGCGATCGCGGCATCGCCAGTTTCCTCGACGGCGCTCGCCTGTGGAACGCGGCCGCAGCCGGCGGCGGAGCGCTCGAAGAGCTTGGGGCGCCCTTCGACCTGGTCGCCGTGGCGTTGTCGAAAGGACTCGGCGCGCCGGGCGGTTCGCTGCTCGCCGGCTCGCGCGATCTGATTGCTCGCGCCGTTCGCCACCGCCGCATGCTCGGCGGGGCCATGCGGCAGACCGGCATCTATGCCGCCGCCGGGCTGCACGCGATTGAGCATCATCGGCAGCGGCTGGCCGAGGACCATGCAAACGCGCGCCTGATCGCCGACAGGCTTGCCGGCAGCCGGCACGTCCTGCTCGATCCGGCCACCGTGCAGACGAACATCGTCGTCTTCCGGCTCGCACCGGCAGCACCGGATGCCGGGGCCGTCGTCGCTCGGGCCCGCGAACGGGGCGTGTTGCTGATGGCCTTCGCTCCCCGCACCCTGCGGGCCGTCACCCACCTCGATGTCGACCGGGAGCAGTGCTCGCGGGCGGCGCAAGTGCTGCTCGAGGTGATCGACGGCGCGGGCTGACGGCCGGCCATCACCTGGCCAACAGAGAAAAACCCGCCGCGTGCAGCCCGCGGCGGGTTCGATGGGTCAGACAGGCTGCCGCGCTACTTGTTCTTGCCACCCTTGTCGCTGGCGCAGGTCAGCGTATGCGGGCTGCTGCTGCGGTCGGCGGTGCAAAGATGGATCTTTGCCTTGTCGGCGGCGTCCGCGATCGCCTTCGCCAGCTTCTCGTAGTCCTTGCTGCCGCGGAGGTATCCGGCACTGCTCTCCAGGTCCATCGCATCCAGTCGAACAGCCGTGTTTTCTGGCTCTTGTGTTCAACATCTGCGTCTCCGACCTCAGTCAGTGGGGGATAAACTGAATTCATGCCGGCCCGCCTGTAGCAACCACTGCCATAACAATGACCTTCGAGATCGACACCGTCGAGCCCTTGGAGACCCGCTCGGTAGTCGACGCCCTGCGCACCAAACTGCAGAAGCAGATCCTTCGTGGCTTCATCTCGCCGGGCGCAGCGCTGACGGAGTTGTCGGTGGCGCAGAAGTTCGACGTGGCGCGTCCGACCGCCAAGGCGGCCATCGAGCAACTGGTCCACGTCGGACTGCTGCGGCGGATGCGGAACAAGTCGGCGCGCATCCCGCGCCTCGACGCCTCCGATATCCCGGATATCTACCTTTCACGCAGCGTGATCGAGTCTGCGGCCGCAAGCATCCTGGCCGAGCGCGGGGAAGTGCCCGCCGGGGCAATCGCCGCGATCGAACGCTTTCGCTCCTCGATCGCCGCGGGACAGACGGTGTCGGGGCTGGTCGAGAGCGACGTCGAGTTTCATCGCGCTCTCGTCGCCGCGACCAAGAGCCCGCGGTTGCGGCGGCTGCACGACGCCGTCATCGGCGAAGCGCACTTATGTATGGCGCAGGTGCAGCTTCATCACCTGCTGCACCCCCAGGTCATCGCCGAGGAGCACATGCGCATCCTGTCGCTGATCGCCGAGCGCAACGTCGCCGCGGCCTCGGCGGAGACGAACGCGCACCTGGCACAGGCGGGCGATCGCCTTCTCGGTTATCTACAGCAGGAAACCGCGCCCGCCGCATCGGCGCCCGAGTAAGCAGAACGCGGGGCACAGCCCCTGCTGATCGACGCACCAGCTCATCCCACCGCGGCGCACCGCCGGCAGGTGCCGAGCGCTCGGCCCGGCATCCGCCGCGGCCACTCAGTGAGTAACCTGCAGCCGCAGCCTGCGTGCCGCTTCCTCGGCGCGTGCGTCGTCGATCTCGCTCATCACGCTGCCGACATCCACCGGCCCAGTCCTGCTTTCGAAGCGGCCGGTGAGCACGGTCTCCGGTTGCAGCAAACCGCGCCGGTACAGGTCCCAGATCTCGTGTCCGTACTCGGTGCGCAGCAGTTCGGGCGCGAAGCGGCCGAAGAAATCGCGCAGCTTGGCAACGTCGCGAAGCAACATGCGGGCGGCGTGATTGTTGCCAGCCGCGTCCACCGCCTGCGGCAGATCGATGATCACCGGGCCGTCGGCACCCATCAGGATGTTGAACTCCGACAGGTCGCCGTGCACGACGCCGGCGCGAAGCATCCGCGTCACCTCGATGAGCAGCGTTGCGTGATGGGCGTGCGCCTCCTCGAGAGTGAACGACACATCGATCAGCCGCGGCGCCGCATTGCCGTCGGCGTCGGCCACCAGTTCCATCAGCAGCACGCCGTCGCAGAAGTTGTGCGGCCTGGGCACGCGCACGCCGGCGGCGGCCAGCCGATACAGCGCGTCGACCTCGGCGCTTTGCCAGGCGTCTTCCTGCGCCTGCCGCCCGAAGCGGGTGCCCTTCGCCATCGCCCGCACCTGGCGCGAGTTCTTGACCCGGCGGTTCTCGGTGTAGTCGACCGCCTGCCGGAAGCTGCGCTGCGTGGCTTCCTTGTAGACCTTGGCGCAGCGCGTCTCACTGCCGCAGCGCACGACGTATACCATCGCCTCCTTGCCGCTCGTGAGCTGCCGCACCACGGAGTCGATCAGGCCTTCCTCGATCAGGCGTTTCAGTCTCTTGGGTGGTTTCATCGGCTGATTGTGCACTGTGCTCGTTGCTGACTGCCGGCGCCGCCGGCACGCCGACGGGCGCCAGGCGGCACTGGGGAGTTCGATGTCCGAGGCCGAGTCGCTGCATCCCTTGCGCCCTTTCCTGCGCAACTGGGTCTGGGAGCACGGGCAAGTCGGTACGCGTTATCTCGACTGCGCCGACGGCCAGATCAGGTTCGACGACGGCAAGAAGGCGCGCTTCGCCGGCGAGAAGATCTTCCATGTCTGCCTGAGGAAGGACGCCGACGACGCCGCGCACGCAGCAGGGCCCGCGATCAAGGAAAGCGGCCTGGCGAGGTTTGTGCGCGCGGCCCAGCTCGGCCAACCCGACGACGCCGGGCCGGTTGCCGACGTGCAGCGCGCGGCGCAGGACTGCATCGACCTCGGTCTGGTCTGCGCCTACCAGGAGAATGCGCGGCAAGCCCTGGCGCGATACGCGCAGGAGCCGATGTTCGACGACGAAATCCGCGCCGCGGTGATCGGCGACATCCGGCACCTGTACGTGGGCCTGCGCGAGCAACTGGCTCTGTACGACTACACGGTGTTCTGCGGCCTGCCTGCGCCGCTGCTGATCAGCGAGTCGCCCTTCATCGACTGGCGCGTGCGCGCCCGGCCTGCGCAACCGTTCGTGTCGCTGCCGCTCGGCCCCTACAGCCTGCTGGTCGGCACGCCGTCGGGAAAGACGAGCCGGGTCGGACCGGTGCTCTGGAAGAACGTCGCCTCGATGGGACCATTCAAGGACCATAACCGCCACATCGTGGAGTCGGCGCGCCTGTGGGTGGTGGCGACCACCGAAGACCAGCTCGTTGCCATCCAGGACCGCTTCGCGCCGCCGGCAGCCGACAAGCCGGACGCGGGGAAGCCCTGAACTGCAGGCCACGATGCCGAGGCGGCATCGTGGCCGCGGGTCCAACCTAGGGCGCCGGCGCCACGCCGCCGCCAGGGCGCAACTCGCGCCGCAGGATCTTGCCGATGTTCGACTTCGGCAGCGGCTCGGTGCGGAACTCGACGAAGCGCGGCACCTTGTAGCCGGTCAGATGCTGCCTGCAGTGCGCAATCAGGTCGCCTTCGGTCAGCGTCGGGTCGTTGCGCACCACCACCATCTTGACCGCTTCGCCGGAGCGCGCGTCGGGCACGCCGATCACCGCCGCCTCGGCCACGCCCGGGTGCTGCGCCAGCACGTCCTCGATCTCGTTCGGGAACACCTTGAACCCGGACACCACGATCATGTCCTTCTTGCGGTCGGTGATGCGGAAGTGGCCGCGCTCGTCCATCAGGCCCATGTCGCCGGTGCGCAGCCAGCGCTCGGCGGTGAACACCTCGGCGGTCTCCTCGGGCCGGTTCCAGTAGCCCTTCATCACCTGCGGACCGCGGATGCAGATCTCGCCGACGCCGCCGGGCGCAACCGGCCCGCCGTCATCGTCCAGGATCGACGCCTCGGTGCTGGGCAGCGGCATGCCGATCTGGCCGCTCCATTCCTCGATGGTGACCGGGTTGGCGATCGCCACCGGCGCGCTCTCGGTCAGCCCGTAGCCCTCGACCAGCGGCACGGGGGTCATCTTCCGCCAGCGATGCGCGACCACCTGCTGCACGGCCATGCCGCCAGCGACAGCAAGTTTCAGATGGCTCCAGTCGACCTGGGCGGAAGCCGGCGCGTCGAGCAGCGCGCGGTACAGCGTGTTGACGCCGATCAGCGCGGAAAATCGCGTCTGCCTGAGCGTCGCGAGGAATGTTGGCAGGTCGCGCGGGTTGGCGATCAGCACGGCCTGCGCGCCCTTGCAGAAGAAAGACAGGCAGCCCGTCAGGGCGAACACGTGATACAGCGGCAACGGAATGACGACGGTCTCTTCGCCATCGTTCATTCCCGGCGCCATCCAGGCCGCCACCTGAAGCACGTTGGCGACCATGTTGCCGTGGGAGAGCATCGCTCCCTTTGACACGCCGGTAGTGCCCCCGGTGTACTGCAGGAAGGCAAGGTCGTCGTGGCCGATAGTCACGTCGTCGAGCGACAGCGCACGCCCGGCGGCCAGCGCCCGGTTGAAGTCCACCGCGCCGGCAAGCCGCCAGGGCGGCACCAGCTTCTTCACATGCTTGACCACGGCGTTGGTCAGCAGGCGCTTCAGCGGCGGCAGCAGATCGCCCACCTGTGTCGTGACGACGATGCGCACGGGCGTGGATCTGACCACCTGCTCCAGCGTATGCGCGAAGTTCTCCAGCACCACGATCGCCGCAGCGCCGGCGTCCTTCAACTGGTGCTCGAGTTCGCGCGGCGTGTACAGCGGATTGACGTTGACCACCACCATGCCGGCCCGCAGCACCCCGAACAGCGCCACCGGGTACTGTAGGAGGTTGGGCATCATCAGCGCGACGCGATCGCCACGCTTCAGCCCGACACCCTGCTGCAGCCAGGCTGCAAAGGCGCGGCTCGCCTCGTCGAGCTGCCGGAACGTCAGCGACGTGGCCATCGACGTGAAGGCCGGCCGGCCGGCGAAGCGCGCGCAGCTGGCGGCAAGCAGGTCTTTCAGCGACGCGAACCTGTCGATGTCGATCGTCGCCGGGACGCCGGGCGGGTAATGGGCGAGCCAGGGTCTGTTCATGGGGGTCTCGTTCGCGGCCGTCGGCGGTGACCGCCAGCCTGCCAGTCTGCCCTCCGCCCGGCATCGCGGCTTGCGCGATGACAACGAGTGGTTGCACAGGCGCACGCCGGCCGGCCGCTCCGGGGATTTGCAATTCGACTGCGGAAGTTGGATAGTCGCTGCATCGATTGCAAACGCGCATCGCGTCGGGAGAACTGGAATGGCCAAGGGTCAGCTGCGCAGCCACAAGGAAAAGAAGAAACCCAAGCAGTCGAAGGTGCCGACCGCTGCGGTGACGCCCTACGGCTCGACGCCGAAGAAGACGCCGACGCATGACCCCGGCACGTAGGGCAGCAGGGAGCTTCCGCCGGCATGGACAGC
>Ga0105096_10000263_pt1 | contig 16612 bp, 13 predicted proteins | sample PPLLak3cmMay2015_FD_87036 | JGI IMG/M metagenome (GOLD analysis project Ga0105096, IMG submission 87036) | Freshwater sediment microbial communities from Prairie Pothole Lake near Jamestown, North Dakota, USA - PPLs Lake P7 Core (1) Depth... | ecosystem: Environmental > Aquatic > Freshwater >... | reverse complement strand
GCGAACAACTGCTGACCCCGAATGCCTGACCGGATGCGCGCGCGCATCGCCTCCAGGTCTCGGGTCGGCGCACCGGGCGCCGCAGAGGTGGACGTGTTCATGGTCAATACGCCTTGCGGTAGCGACGCCGCAGGAAGTGCCCGGCCAGGTTGAGCACCAGCGTCATGATCAGCAGCACCAGGCCGGCGGCGAAGATGCTGCGGTAGCCCACCGAACCGTGCTCCAGGTCGCCCATGCTCACCTGCGCGATGTAGGCCGTGAGCGTGGCCGCAGCCTCCATCGGGTTGAAGCTGAAGTTCGCGTTCTGGCCGGCGGCGATGGCGACGATCATCGTCTCGCCGATGGCCCGCGCGGCGGCCAGCACGAAGGCGGCCACGACGCCGGAGATGGCCGCCGGCATGACCACGTTCAGGGCGGTCTGCATCTTGTTGCTGCCCATCGCATAGGCGCCTTCGCGCATGGCCATCGGCACGGCGCGCATCGCGTCCTCGGACAGCGAGGCGATGGTGGGGATCGTGGCCACGCCGATCACCAGTCCGGGCACCAGCATGTTGAAGCCCGGCAGGTTCGGCAGGAACGTCTCTTGCAACAGCGGCGTGACGAAGAGCAGCGCGAAGTAGCCGAAGACGATGGTCGGCACGGCCTGGATCAGCTCCAGCGCCGGCTTGACGACCTCGCGCAGCGTGTGCGGCGCGAACTCCGACAGGTAGATGGCGATGACCGTGCCCATGGGCACGGCGACGAGCATGGCGATGGCGGTGATCGTCAGCGTGCCCGACACCAGCGGCAGGATGCCGTACTGCGGGTTCTCGAACAGCGGAGTCCAGACGGTGCCGGTGATGAAGTCCCAGATCGAGACGAACTGGAAGAAGCCGATCGATTCGTAGACCAGGATGAAGGTGATGGCCACGGTGGTGAACACCGCGACCAGCCCGCAGCCCATCAGCACCAGTTCGATGGCGCGCTCCTTCAGGTTGCGCGAGTACTTGTGCTTGAGCCGCATCGGATCGACTGCTGCCTGGGTGGGTAGGGCGTGGGGGACGACGGCCAAGCTGCCTCCGCGGGGAGTGGGGTTGCCGGCGGCTGGCGTCCGGTGGATGACCGGGGCTGCCGCTCGACTCTCCGTCCCGCGCAGACTGCGTTGCGCGGAACGAGTTTAAGCGCCGCCCGCACGGTGCGGGCGGCGCGGCAGTCGACTACTGCTTCGCTTCGAGCGTCATCAGCTGCTCGATGGTCAGGCCGACCTTGTTCTCGCCGCCCATCTTCGTGCCCAGGCGGCCCTTCTGCACCGCCGCCAAGTTGTACTCGTAGGCCTTGGCCGGCAGTGGCACGTACTTCACCTCGGACACCAGCTTGGGCGCCTGCTTCATGTAGTACTCGACGAAGGACTTGACCTCGGGCTTGGCCAGCGACTTGGCGTTGACGTAGATGAAGATCGGGCGCGACAGCGGCTGGTAGCTGCCGTCGAGCACATGGGCCGCGCTCGGCGAGACCGCCTTGCCGCCCTTCCAGCTGATCGGCAGGCCCTTGACCTTGTCCTTGTTCTCCTCGTAGTAGGCATAGCCGAAGAAGCCCAGCGCGTTCTTGTTGCGGCTGACGCCCATGACGATGACGTTGTCGTCCTCACTGGCAGTGAAATCGCCTCGGCTGGACTTGGCCTTGCCGGTGACGGCCTCGGTGAAGTAGTCGAAGGTGCCCGAGTCGGCACCCGCGCCGAACAGCTGCAGGGGCGCGTCGGGGAACGCCGGGTTGGCATCCTTCCACTTCATCACCTTGCCCTGGGCGGACGGCTCCCACATCTTCTTCAGGTCCTCGATGGAGATTTCCTTCAGCGGGTTGTCCTTGTGGGTCACCACGGTGAGCGCGTCGAAGGCCACCGGCAACTCGATGAACTGGACCCCGGCCTCGCGGCAGTCCTTCATCTCGCCCGCTAGGATCGGGCGCGAGGCGTTCTGGATGTCGGTCTCGCCGCGGCAGAACTTCTTGAAGCCGCCGCCCGTGCCGCTGATGCCGACGGTGACCTTCTGCCCCTTGTTGGCCTTCTGGAACTCTTCGGCGACCGCCTCGGTCACCGGAAACACGGTACTGGATCCGTCGATCTTGACAGTCTGGGCATGGACCGCCGACATCGGCAGGCTCAGGCAGAGCGCGGCCACGGCGCCGCCGGCAAGCTTGAAGGAAGCGTTCATGAGAACTCCTGTGCGGGTGAAAAATGTCACTACCCGGCACTCTAGGAAGCGTTCATGAATCTTTCGTGACAGTACGGCTGAGCTCCTGTGACAGCCGTCGGCCTGGCGTGCGCCCCGGAAACAGACGGCCACTCAGGCCGCGCGGGCGGCTCCCGCCAGACGTTCCGCGCAGCGGCGCGCCATCCCGGCATCGCGCGCCTCGACCATCACGCGCAGCACCGGCTCGGTGCCCGAGGCGCGGATCAGCACCCGGCCTTCGTCGCCCAGCTCGCGCGTCACCTCGTCCTGCGCTGCAGCCAGCCGCGTGTTGCGGCGCCAGTCACTGCCTTCGGACAGACGCACGTTGATCAGCGTCTGGGGGAACAGCTCCACCGACCGCAGCAATTCGGCCAGCGCGGCACCACTGCGGCTCACGGCCTGCATGACCTGCAGCGCGCTGACAATGCCGTCGCCGGTGGTGTGGCGGTCCAGCGCCAGCAGATGGCCGGAGCCCTCCCCGCCCAGCTGCCAGCGGCGCTCGACCAGTTCCTCGAGCACGTAGCGGTCGCCGACCTTGGCCCGCACCAGCGGAATGTCGCGCCCGCGCAGTGCCAGTTCCACGGCCATGTTGGTCATCAGCGTGCCGACCACCCCCGGCACGGCCTGGCTCTGCGCCAGCCGGTCGGCCACCATCACGTAGAGCAGCTCGTCGCCGTTGTACATGCGCCCCTGGCCGTCGACCATCAGCAGCCGGTCGGCATCGCCGTCCAGCGCGATGCCGTAGTCGGCGCCTTCGTCCCGCACACGCTGCACCAGCGCCGCCGGCGCGGTGGCACCGACATCCTGGTTGATGTTGATGCCGTCCGGGCTGCAGCCCATCGAGACCACGTCGGCGCCGAGCTCGTGGAACACGTCGGGCGCCACATGGTAGGCGGCGCCGTGGGCTGCATCCACCACCAGCTTCAGCCCGCGCAACGACAGTTCGCTGCCGACCGTGCTCTTGCAGAACTCGATGTAGCGCCCGCGAGCGTCCTCCAGCCGGCGGGCCCGGCCCAGCCCGGCGGCATCGACCCAGCGCGGCGCCTCGTCGAGCGCGGCCTCGACGGCGATCTCCCATTCGTCGGGCAGCTTCTCGCCGCGCGCCGAGAAGAACTTGATGCCGTTGTCGGCGAAGGGGTTGTGCGAGGCGCTGATGACCACGCCCAGGTCCAGCCGCAGCGCCCGCGTCAGATAGGCCACTCCGGGCGTGGGCAGCGGGCCGCTGAGCAGCACATCCACCCCCGCCGAGGCGAATCCGGCCTCCAGCGCCGATTCGATCATGTAGCCCGAGATGCGCGTGTCCTTGCCGATGATCACCGTCGGTCGGTGCACGCTGCGGCGAAGCACGCTGCCCACCGCATGGCCCAGGCGCAGCATGAAGTCGGGGGTGATCGGCGTCATGCCGACCGTGCCACGGATGCCGTCGGTGCCGAAGTAGCGTCTGCTCATGGGTTTCTCGCCGGATAGGGGGTCGGGAGTTCAATCAAGGCCGTGTGCGCTTCCAGCGCCTGCCAGGTCTTCAGCGCATCCACCGTCGCCGCCACGTCGTGCACTCGAAGCACCCTGGCGCCGCGTTGCACGGCCGACAGCGCCGCGGCCAGGCTGGCGGCCAGGCGCGCGTGCACCGGCCGGCCCGTGATTCTGCCCAGTGTCGACTTGCGCGACCAGCCCACAAGTACCGGAAAGCCGAGTGCGGCGAGCGCACCGATGCCGCCGTGCAGGGCCAGGTTGTGCGCATCGGTCTTGCCGAAGCCGAAGCCGGGGTCGACGACGATGCGCTGCGCATCCACGCCGCGCTCACGCAGGGCCGCCGCGCGCTGCGCCAGGAAGTCGAACACTTCGGCAACCACGTCGGCGTAGCGCGGCGCGTGCTGCATCGAGCCCGGCTCGCCGCGCATGTGCATCAGGCAGATGCCCGCGGCCGGATGCCGCGCCAGCAAGGCCTCGGCGCCGTCGTCGCGCAGCGCGTTGACGTCGTTGACGATGTCAGCACCGGCGTCCAGCGCCTCGCGCATCAACGCCGTGTGCCGCGTGTCCACCGATACCGGCACGCCGAGCCGCAGCGCGTGCCGCAACACCGGCAGGACGCGCTGGCGTTCCTGGTCCAGGCTGACCGCAGCGGCACCCGGCCGGGTGGACTCGCCGCCGATGTCGAGCAGGTCGGCGCCCTCGTCGCACAGCCGCTCGCAGTGGGCCATCGCCGCCTGGGTGCCGTCATGCAGCCCGCCGTCGGAAAAGGAGTCCGGGGTGACGTTGACGATGCCCATCACCCGCGGCCGCGTCAGGTCGACCAGGAAGCGCGTGGTCCGCCAAGCCGTCATGTCACGCGCGCCTCTGCGGCCACGGCCACATGCATCGGGCCGCCCCGAAAGCAGAAGCGGGGCCGGCGGCCCCGCTTGCTTGGCACACCCGCCTGCCGTTCAGGCCGGTGCATGCGCCCCATCTGGGTTGACGGGCGGCGGCGTGCCGGGAGGCCGGGGGGACACAGGAGACCAGTCCTTGGGCGGCCGCGGCGCCTTGCCCGACATGATGTCGTCGATCTGGTCGCTGTCGATCGTCTCCCACTCAAGCAGCGCACCGGCCATCGCGTGCATCTTGTCCTGGTTGCCCTCGATCAGCTTGCGCGCCAGCGCGTACTGCTCGTCGATGATGCGGCGGATCACCGAATCGACCTTCTGCATCGTCTGCTCGGAGACGTTGACATGCTTGGTCACCGAACGGCCGAGGAAAACCTCGCCCTCGTTCTCGGCGTAGACCATCGGACCGAGCTCGTCGGTCATGCCGTAGCGCGTGACCATGTCGCGGGCGATCTGCGTGGCGCGCTCGAAGTCGTTGCTGGCGCCGGTGGTCATCTGGTTCATGAACACCTCTTCGGCGATGCGCCCGCCGAACAGCACGCTGATCGTGCTGAGCATGCGGTCCTTGTCCAGGCTGTAGCGGTCGCCCTCGGGCAGCTGCATCGTCACCCCCAGTGCCCGGCCGCGCGGGATGATGGTCACCTTGTGCACCGGGTCGGTCTTGGGCAGCAGCCGCGCCACCAGCGCGTGGCCGGCCTCGTGGTAGGCCGTGTTCTTGCGCTCCTCCTCGGGCATGACCATGCTCTTGCGCTCGGGGCCCATCATGATCTTGTCCTTGGCCTTCTCGAAGTCGGACATCTCGACCACGCGGGCATTGCGCCGCGCGGCGAACAGCGCCGCCTCGTTCACCAGGTTGGCCAGGTCGGCGCCGGAGAAGCCGGGCGTGCCCCGCGCCAGCACGTCGGCGCGGATGTCCTGACCGACCGGCACCTTGCGCATATGCACGCCCAGGATCGCCTCGCGGCCGCGCACGTCGGGCAGCGAGACATAGACCTGGCGGTCGAAGCGCCCCGGGCGCAGCAGCGCCGGGTCGAGGATGTCGGGCCGGTTGGTGGCGGCCATGACGATGACGCCGAGGTTGGTCTCGAAGCCGTCCATCTCGACCAACATTTGGTTCAGCGTCTGTTCGCGCTCGTCGTTGCCGCCGCCCAGGCCGGCGCCGCGGTGGCGGCCGACGGCATCGATCTCGTCGATGAAGATGATGCACGGCGCGCTCTTCTTCGCCTGCTCGAACATGTCGCGCACGCGGGCCGCGCCGACGCCGACGAACATCTCGACGAAGTCGGAGCCGCTGATCGTGAAGAACGGCACCTTGGCCTCGCCGGCGATGGCCTTGGCCAGCAGCGTCTTGCCGGTGCCCGGCGGGCCGACCAGCAGCACGCCGCGGGGAATGCGACCGCCGAGCTTCTGGAACTTCTGCGGGTCCTTCAGGAAGTCGACCAGTTCCTTGACCTCTTCCTTGGCCTCCTCGCAGCCGGCCACGTCGGCGAAGGTGGTGGAGTTGTTGGCCTCGTCGAGCATGCGCGCCTTGCTCTTGCCGAAGCTGAAGGCGCCGCCCTTGCCGCCGCCCTGCATCTGTCGCATGAAGTAGATCCACACGCCGATCAGCAGCAGCATCGGGCCCCAGCTGACCAGGATGCTCATCAGCAGCGAGGGCTCCTCGCGCGGCTTGACATCGAACTTGACGCCGCTGTTGATCAGGTCGCCGACCAGGCCGCGATCCAGGTAGGTGGCGGTGCTGCGCAGGCGCTTGTCGTCATTGGTGATGGCGATGATCTCGGTGCCGCCATTGCCCTCCTGCAGCGTCACGGCCTTGATGCGCTTGTTGCGCACCTCTTCCAGGAAGTCGGAATAGGCGATCTGGTTGCCCTGCATCGCTCCCCGGTCGAACTGCTTGAACACGGTGAACAGCACCAGGGCGATCACCAGCCAGACCGCGACTTTAGAGAACCATTGATTGTTCACCGAGGCTCCTGCTCCACTTCGACCCACACCGGCACAGGCTCGGAAAGCCGCCGGATGATGCGAGATATGGGGTTGATTCTATTTCAGACAAGTGCCCGTGCGCAGGCGGCGATCAAACGGCCCCAACCCCTGCTGACGTGCGAATCTGCGCATCCCGAACCCACACGCCCCCCCGGGATCAGCCATTCTTCAGACCCATGCCGACCAGAAAGGTTTCGGACGACTTGTCGCGCGAAGCCTTCGGCTTGATCGGCTTGACGACGCGGAAGCTCTGCTTGAACAGCTTGACCAGCTGGCTGTAGCCGCTGCCGTGGAACACCTTGCACACCAGCGCGCCTTGCGGCTTGAGGTGCTGCTGCGCGAATTCCACCGCCAGCTCCACCAGGTGCGCGATGCGCGCTGAGTCGGCCGCGGCGATGCCCGACAGGTTCGGCGCCATGTCGGAGACCACCAGGTCGGCCTGGCGGCCTTCCATCAGCCCCACCACCCGGGCGAGCACGGCTTCGTCGCGGAAATCGCCCTGGATGTACTGCACGCCGTCCACCGGCTCGAAATCGAGCAGGTCGACGGCGATGATGCGGCCATGCAGTTCGCCGCTGGCCGCTCCGCCGGCGCCGGCCAGCTTGGGCGCGAAGCGTCGGCGCAGGTACTGGCTCCAGGCGCCCGGGGCGCAGCCGAGGTCCACGACCAGCTGGCCGGGCTTGACCAGGCCCAGCGCCTCGTCGATTTCCTTCAGCTTGTAGGCCGCCCGCGCGCGGTAGCCCTCCTTCTGCGCCAGCTTGACGTAGGGGTCGTTGACGTGATCGTTGAGCCAGGCCTTGTTGACCTTGCGGCTCTTGGTTTGGATCTTCATGCCGCGGGGATAATACGGCGATGACCGCGATTGCCCTGACACCCGCACAGCGCAAGGCCCTGCGCAGCCAGGCCCACCACCTCGACCCGGTCGTGCTGATCGGCGCCGAAGGCCTCACCCCGGCCGTGCTGAAGGAGGCCGAGGCCGCCCTCAAGGCCCACGGCCTGATCAAGGTGCGCATGTTCTCGGATCAGCGCGGCGCGCGCGACGAAACGCTCGCCCGGCTGGCCGAAGAGCTGGATGCCGCGCCGGTGCAGCACATCGGCAAGTTGCTGGTGCTGTGGCGGCCGCTGCCTGAGCTGTCACGCCCCGAGAGCATGCCCGGCCAGCCGGGCCCCCGGGTGGTGAAGATCCTGAAGTTCTCCAAGAGCGGCAACCACCGGCCGCAGATCAAGAAGGTCACCGTCTACGGCAACCAGCGGGTCACCTCCGGCGGCTCGATCAAGCGCGCGAAACCGCGCGCCACCAGCGTCAAGAAGAAGGCGCCGGACTGAGCGCGCCTGCAGCGCGTCAGGCCAGGAAGGCTCAGCGCGCAAGGGCCGTCGGCACCGTCGTGCGCCAGGCCAGCAGCAGCACGCACAGCGCCTTGACGCCGAAGAAGACCGTGCTCAGCGCATGCAGGGCGCCGAAGCCAAGCTGCCCCTGCCCCGCCCGCGCCGCCGCCATCAAGGGCTGCAGCGCGAAGTAGCCCAGCAACGTGCAGGCCGCTGCGCCGACCAGCAGCGCGGCGTCGGCAGCCCGGCCGGCTTGCGGCCCGCTCCAGCGCCAGGCCAGCAACCAGGAAGCCAGCAGCAGGCTGATCCAGGCCTCGCGGCGGAACAGCCAGCCGACCACCTTGCCGGCTTCGGCGCCCGGCAAGGTGGCGAAGGCTGCCGGAGCGGCCAATCCCGCCACGCACAACAGCAGCCCGGCCCAGAGCCCCGGCAGCAGCCGCATCAGCCGCCCCGGCATCAGACGTACCGTACGTCGATGATCTCGTAGCTCTTCAGGCCGCCGGGCGCGCGCACCTCGGCCACGTCGCCGGCGCTGCGGCCGATCAGCGCTCGCGCGATCGGGCTGCTGATCGAGATCAGGCCCAGCTTCAGGTCGGCCTCGTCGTCGCCGACGATCTGGTAGGTAACGCGGTTGCCACTGGCCTGTTCTTCCAGTTCGACCGTGGAGCCGAAGACCACGCGCCCGTCGGCGTCCAGCGTGGCCGGGTCGATGACCTGCGCCGCGGCCAGCTTGCCCTCGATCTCCAGGATGCGGCCTTCGATGAAGCCCTGCTTGTCCTTGGCGGCCTCGTACTCGGCGTTTTCCGACAGGTCGCCCTGGGCGCGCGCCTCGGCGATGGCCTGGATCACCGCATGGCGCTCGACGCTCTTCAGCCGCTGCAGCTCTTCCTTGAGCTTTTCGCTGCCGCGGCGTGTCAGGGGAATGGTGCTCATGTTGGCTTCGGCTCCCAAAAGGAAACCGCCGCGAGGGCCCCGTCTGCTCGTGCAAACGGCCGGCTGCTGCGGCGGTGCGTGGACGCGGATTCTAGGGCAGTTCGGCGTGCAGTTCCTGCAGCGAACGCACCCCCAGTTCGTGCTGGTGCTGCATCGCTTCGGTGGCCGCCTCGCAGCCGGCCATCGTGGTGTAGTAGGTCACCCGGTTGGCCAGTGCGGCAGTGCGGATGTGGCGCGAGTCGGCAATGGCGGTGCGCGTCTCGTCGACGGTGCTGAACACCAGCTGGATCTCGCCGGCCTTGACCATGTCGACGATGTGCGGCCGGCCGTCCTTGACCTTGTTCACCGTGCGCACCGGCAGCCCGGCCTCGGCAATGGCCGCCGCCGTGCCCTTGGTGGCCACCACCTGGAAGCCCAGCCCGACCAGGTCGCCCGCCACCTTGACGGCACGCGCCTTGTCGGCGTGCTTCACGGTGATGACGGCCGTGCCCTTGTCGGGCAGCCGCGAGCCGGCGCCCAGCTGGCTCTTCAGCATCGCCTCGCCGAACGTGGCGCCCACGCCCATGACCTCGCCGGTGGAGCGCATCTCGGGCCCGAGGATCGGATCGACACCCGGGAACTTGTTGAACGGGAACACCGCTTCCTTGACGCTGAAGTAGGCGGGAATCACCTCGCGCGGCTCGCGTCCGTCGCTGCCGCGCTGGTCGCTCAGGGCCTGGCCCGCCATGCAGCGCGCCGCGATCTTCGCCAGCGGCTGGCCGGTGGCCTTGCTGACGAAGGGCACGGTGCGCGAGGCGCGCGGGTTCACTTCCAGCACGTAGACCGTGGCCTCGTCGCCCTCGCCCTGGATGGCGAACTGCACGTTCATCAGGCCGACGACCTTCAGCGCCTTGGCCATCAGCGCGGTCTGGCGGCGCAGCTCGTCCTGCAATGCGGGCGGCAGCGAATACGGCGGCAGCGAGCACGCCGAGTCGCCGGAGTGCACCCCGGCCTGCTCGATGTGTTCCATGATGCCGCCGATCAGCACGTTGCGGCCGTCGCTGATGCAGTCGACGTCGACCTCGATGGCGTCGTCCAGGAAGCGGTCCAGCAGCACCGGCGACTTGTCCGACACCTGCACCGCCTCGCGCATGTAGCGCTGCAGATCACGGTCGCCGTGCACGATCTCCATCGCGCGACCGCCGAGCACGTAGCTCGGCCGCACCACCAGCGGGTAGCCGATCTGCTGCGCCAGCTCCAGCGCCGCCTCTTCGGTGCGCGCGGTGCGGTTCGGCGGCTGCTTCAGGCCCAGCGTGTGCAGCAGGTGTTGGAAACGCTCGCGGTCCTCCGCGATGTCGATCGAGTCCGGGCTGGTGCCGATGATCGGCACGCCGTTGGCCTCGAGCTCCAGCGCCAGCTTCAGCGGCGTCTGGCCGCCGTACTGCACGATCACGCCGGCCGGCTTCTCCACCGCCACGATCTCGAGCACGTCCTCCAGCGTCACCGGTTCGAAGTACAGCCGGTCGCTGGTGTCGTAGTCGGTGGACACCGTCTCCGGGTTGCAGTTGACCATGATGGTCTCGTAGCCGTCTTCGCGCATGGCGAGTGCGGCGTGCACGCAGCAGTAGTCGAACTCGATGCCCTGGCCGATGCGGTTGGGCCCGCCGCCGAGCACCATGATCTTCTTGCGCGCGCTCGGCTCGGCCTCGCACTCCTCGTCGTAGGTGGAATACATGTAGGCCGTGGGCGTGGCGAACTCGGCCGCGCAGGTGTCCACCCGCTTGTAGACCGGGCGCACACCGAGGTTGTGGCGGCGGCGGCGCAGCTCGTGCTGGTTGCTGCCCAGCAGCCTGGCCAGGCGCTTGTCCGAGAAGCCCTTCTGCTTCAGGAAGCGCAGTTCGGCCGCCGACAGCGAGTCGATCGTGCGGCCCGACACGGCCTTCTCGGTGGCGACGATCTCCTGGATCTGCGCCAGGAACCATGGGTCGATGGCGGTTTCCTCGTAGACCTCGTCCAGGCTCATGCCGATGCGGAAGGCGTCGCCCACGAACAGGATGCGCTCGGGGCCGGCCTCGCCGATCTCCTCGATGATCTCGTCGCGGTCGGTGGAGCGCTCGTTCAGGCCGTCGATGCCGGTCTCCAGGCCGCGCAACGCCTTCTGGAAACTCTCCTGGAAGCTGCGGCCGATGGCCATGACCTCGCCCACCGACTTCATCTGCGTTCCCAGGTGCGGGTCGGCCTCGCGGAACTTCTCGAAGGCGAAACGCGGGATCTTCGTCACCACGTAGTCGATGCTGGGCTCGAAGCTCGCCGGCGTGGCGCCGCCGGTGATGTCGTTGCGCAGCTCGTCCAGCGTGTAGCCCACCGCCAGCTTCGCGGCGACCTTGGCGATCGGGAAGCCAGTGGCCTTGGAGGCCAGCGCAGAGCTGCGGCTGACGCGCGGATTCATCTCGATGACCACCATGCGGCCGGTCTTCGGGTCGATGGCGAACTGCACGTTCGAGCCGCCGGTGTCCACGCCGATCTCGCGCAGGATGGCGATCGACGCGTTGCGCATCAGCTGGTATTCCTTGTCGCTCAGCGTCTGCGCCGGCGCGACGGTGATCGAGTCGCCGGTGTGGATGCCCATCGGGTCCAGGTTCTCGATGGCGCAGACGATGATGCAGTTGTCGGCGCGGTCGCGCACGACCTCCATCTCGAACTCTTTCCAGCCGATCAGCGACTCTTCGATCAGCAGTTCCTTGGTCGGCGACAGGTCCAGGCCTCGCTTGCAGATCTCCTCGAACTCGTCGGGGTTGTAGGCGATGCCGCCGCCGGTGCCGCCGAGCGTGAAGCTGGGGCGGATGACCATCGGGAACCCGGTGCCGCCGATCTCGGCCGTGATGCGCCGTTGCACCGCCAGCGCATCGTCCATCGAATGGGCGATGCCGCTGCGCGCCGAGCCCAGGCCGATGTGGGTCATCGCGTCCTTGAACTTCAGCCGGTCCTCGGCCTTCTCGATGGCGTGTTCGTTGGCGCCGATCATCTCCACGCCGAACCTGGCCAGCACGCCGTGGCGGTGCAGGTCGAGCGCACAGTTCAGCGCCGTCTGGCCGCCCATCGTCGGCAGCAGCGCGTCGGGCCGCTCCTTGGCGATGATCTTCTCCAGCACCGGCCAGGTGATCGGCTCGACGTAGGTGGCGTCGGCCATCTCCGGGTCGGTCATGATCGTCGCCGGATTGCTGTTGACCAGGATGACGCGGTAGCCCTCCTCGCGCAACGCCTTGCAGGCCTGCGCGCCGGAGTAGTCGAACTCGCAGGCCTGGCCGATGACGATCGGGCCGGCGCCGATGATGAGGATCGATTTCAGGTCACTGCGCTTGGGCACTTGTCTTCTCCATCAGCGCGGTGAAGCGGTCGAACAGGTAGCCGATGTCGTGCGGGCCCGGGCTGGCCTCCGGATGGCCTTGGAAGCAGAAGGCCGGCCGGTCGGTGCGCGCCAGTCCCTGCAGCGTGCCGTCGAACAGCGAGATGTGGGTGGCCCGCAGATTGGCCGGCAGCGTGTCCGCGTCAACGGCGAAACCGTGGTTCTGGCTGGTGATCGACACCCGGCCCGAGTCCAGGTCTTTCACTGGATGGTTCGCGCCATGGTGGCCGAATTTCATCTTGAACGTCTTCGCGCCGGAGGCCAGCGCCAGGATCTGGTGGCCCAGGCAGATGCCGAAGGTCGGCAGTCCGGCGTCGATCAACTGCCGCGTGGCGGCGATCGCGTAGTCGCAGGGCTGCGGATCGCCAGGGCCGTTGGACAGGAAGATGCCGTCCGGCTTCAGTGCCAGCACTTCCGCGGCCGGCGTGCGCGCCGGCACCACGGTGACGCGGCAGCCTCGGCTGGCCAGCATGCGCAGGATGTTGCGCTTGACGCCGAAGTCGTAGGCCACCACGTGCCAGCGCGGCGACGCCTGCTCGCCATAGCCCGGGCCAAGCTGCCATTCGGTCTGCGTCCAGGCATAGGGTTGCTGCACCGAAACCACCTGCGCCAGGTCCAAACCGCTCATCGACGGCGCCGCCGCCGCCCGCGCCACCGCCTCGGCGATCTGCGCTTCGCCGATGCTGGCGCCTGGCGCAAAGGCAGTGATGCACCCGTTTTGTGCGCCACGGCTGCGCAACACACGCGTCAGGCGACGTGTGTCGATGCCGGCAATGGCGACGATGCCTTCGTCGCGCAGGTAGGCGGCCAGGTCGCGCGTGGCGCGGAAATTCGATGCACGCAGCGGCATGTCCTTGATGACCAGGCCGGCAGCGTGTGCCCGGTTTGCCTCCATGTCCTCTTCATTGACACCGTAACTGCCGATGTGCGGATAGGTCAATGTCACTATCTGCCGGCAATAGCTCGGATCGGTAAGGATCTCCTGGTAACCGGTCAAGGCGGTGTTGAACACCACTTCGCCCACGGTGTGGCCGGCCGCACCGACCGCATGGCCGACGAAGTGCGTACCGTCCGCGAGGGCGAGCAGCGCAGGGGGCAGGACAGGAAGCAAGACGACGGCTCCGGGTTGCGCAGGCTCAGGCCGACCCCCCGCGGGCCCGGCAGAGGCAGCGCAGTGAGCAACGGATTGCGGGGGTTCGGGCCGGCTGCTGGGTCAGCAGGACAACGCAACTGATTGTAGCCGCTGGCCGCGCAGCGGCCGGCAGCGACACGGAGGTCACGCACACCCGCGGCACCCGAATAAACCTTATTCCCGACAAAAACAATGGGGAACTAGAATACGGAACGCGGATCTACTCGCTGTCCTCAACCCCCTCCAATGGAGATTGATCTAATGAACCCTGGCCTTCAAACCGCTCCTGGTTACGTTGGCTCCGGCGCACTGACCGAGCAGCGCAACCGTGTCTTGCGCAACACCTACTGGCTGCTTGCGCTGTCGATGGTGCCCACGGTGCTGGGTGCCTGGATTGGCGTGGCTACCGGCCTGGCCGCCGCCATGACGCCTGGGGTCAGCCTGGTCGTGTTCCTGGTCGGCGCCTTCGGCCTGATGTTCGCGATCGAGAAGACCAAGAACTCGGCTGCCGGCGTACCGGTGCTGCTGGGCTTCACCTTCTTCATGGGCCTGATGCTGTCGCGTCTGATCGGCATGGTGCTCGGCCTGTCGAACGGTGCCAGCCTGATCATGGTGGCCTTTGCCGGCACCGGCGCGATCTTCCTCGGCATGGCTTCGATCTCGACGGTCATCAAGCGTGACCTGACGTCGATGGGCAAGTGGCTTTTCATCGGCGCCATCATGCTGCTGGTGGCTGGCCTGGCCAATTTCTTCATCCAGTCGAGCGCGCTGATGATCACGCTGATGGTGCTGGCGATCGGCATCTTCTCGGCGTTCATCCTGTACGACCTGAAGCGCGTTCGCGACGGCGAGGAAACGAACTACATCACGGCCACGCTGGGCGTGTACCTGAGCCTGTACAACGTGTTCCAGAGCCTGCTGGCGCTGCTGGGCATCTTCGGCGGCGACCGCGAATAAAACCGCAAGTTGCGTAACAGAAAACAGGGCCTTCGGGCCCTGTTTTCGTTCTCCTGCAAATCCTTCTGACGCAACCGGGATTCCGGGCTCGAAGACGCCGGGGCACTTCCAGGACCCATCCTGGCGATGGAACACGGGGCACTGCTTTGGTTGCGGCTCAGGTCACGGTGCGACCTGACGCTACTACACCGAAGCCCGTCGGTCGAAGACTGCCAGGCTTTCGACGTGCGCGGTGTGCGGAAACATGTTCACCACGCCCGCATGCGTGCAGCGGTAGCCGGCCTGGTGCACCAGCAATCCCGCGTCTCGCGCCAGCGTCGCCGGATTGCAACTGACGTAGACGATGCGACGCGGCGGCTCCCAGTCCAGCGCCGTGTCGGGTTGGTGAAGATCGGCCAGCGCCTTGGCCAGGGCAAAGGCCCCCTCGCGCGGCGGGTCGACCAGCCAGCGCGCCGCACTGCCCTGCGCGACCAGATCGGCCGCGGTGAGCGTGAACAGGTCGCGGGCCAGGAAGCGGGTCTTTGCCGCCAGTCCGTTCAGCGCCGCGTTTTCACGCGAGCGCTGCACCAGCGCCTCGCTGCCCTCGATGCCCAGCACCTGCGCCGCACGCGTGGCCAGCGGCAGGCTGAAGTTGCCCAGGCCGCAGAACCAGTCGATGACACGTTCGTCGCGTTGCACCGCCAGATGCTGCAGCGCCGTGCTCACCAGCACACGATTGATTTGCGCATTGACCTGCGTGAAGTCGGTGGGCAGGAACGGCAGGCGCACACCGAACTCCGGCAGCGCATAAGCGAGCTGCGGCCCATCGTCGTCCAGGCGGCGCACGCTGTCCGGCCCCTTCGGCTGCAGCCACCATTGCACGCCGTGCGCAGCACCAAAATCGCGCAGCCGCTGCAGGTCCGCTTCGGTCAGCGGCTCCAGGTGGCGCAGCACCAGCGCCGTGACCTCGTCGCCCATGGCCAGCTCGACCTGAGGCAGGCGGTCACGCTGCTCCATGGCACCGATCAGGGCGCGCAGCGGCACCAGCAGCCGGCTGACCTTCTCGGGCAGCACCGGGCAGACCTGCATGTCCGCGACGTAGCGCGACTTGCGCTCGTGGAAGCCGACCAGCACCGTGCCCTTCTTCGCCACGTGGCGCACCGACAGGCGCGCCCGGTGCCTATAGCCCCAGGCCGGTCCTTCCACCGGGCGCAGCATCTGCTCCGGCCGCACCTTGGCCAGGTGCCACAGGTTGTCCTCGAGCACGCGCTGCTTCACGGCCACCTGGGCCATCGGGTGCAGGTGCTGCATCTTGCAGCCGCCGCAGGCGCCGGCATGCAACCCGAAATGCGGGCAGGCCGGCCGCACGCGCTGCGCACTCTCGCGGCGCAATGCGACCAGCGTGCCCTGCTCCCACTGGTTCTTGCTGCGCCCGACGCGGCAAGCGACGACCTCGCCGGGCAGGGCGCCCTCGATGAACACTACCTTGCCGTCGGCCTTGCGGGCCACGCCTTGCGCGTCGAGGTCGAGCGCGTCCACGGTCAACCACTCTTGTTCGGTCATGGCCGGCGATTATCCGGACAGCCGCGCCACGAAGAAGGCCGCCCGCAGGCGGCCTTGGTGGAAGTCGGCGCGTTGCGCGCTCAGGGCCGGGCGTAGTCGGCCACCACCTTCCACTTGCCATCGGTGATCTGCGACAGCCGCGACTCGTCGCTGCCCAGGCGCTTGGTGGCGGTGAAGCTCATCTTCGGGCTGCCGAAGATGTCCGGCGGGAAAGTCATCGAATCCATCGCCTTGATGAACGAGTCGGTCGACAGGTTCGGCCCGGCCTTCTGCGCCGCCTGCACGAAGGCGTCCATCACGCTGTAGCCGTAGGCCGTGAAGACCGTCGGGTCATCGCCGAACTGCGTCTTGGCCTTGGTCGCCCAGTGGCGCAGGGGCTGCGAGGCTTCGTCCAGGTACGGCACCTGGGCGGTCATCGTGGCATACAGGCCGTCCATCGCCTTGCCGCCCAGCTTGTGGATCAGCTCGGTGTAGGCTGCACTCGACCCGACGAACACCGGGCTGAAGCCGGTCTTGCGCGATTCGCCGATGGTGCCGATGGTCTCGCGGATGATCGTGCCCAGCACCACCATGTCGCAGCCCGAGCCCTTGAGCTTGGCCACCTGCGACGAGAAGTCGGTGGCGCCGCGCTTGTACGACGTGCGCTCGGCGATGTCCATGTTGATGGTCTTCAGGCCGGCCTCGGCACCGCTCAGCACCTCCAGGCCGAAGTCGTCGTCCTGGTAGTTCGTGCAGACCTTCTTCGGCGCCTTTTCCTTGACCATCATGGGCAGGAACACGCTCATCT
>Ga0105096_10000261_pt1 | contig 16647 bp, 14 predicted proteins | sample PPLLak3cmMay2015_FD_87036 | JGI IMG/M metagenome (GOLD analysis project Ga0105096, IMG submission 87036) | Freshwater sediment microbial communities from Prairie Pothole Lake near Jamestown, North Dakota, USA - PPLs Lake P7 Core (1) Depth... | ecosystem: Environmental > Aquatic > Freshwater >... | reverse complement strand
TGACCTGCTGATTACGAATCAGCTGCTCTACCGACTGAGCTACGCCGGCCGACCAATTTGTGATTACTGGTTTTATGTTTCAAAATCAAGAGAAAAATTCACTTGGCCCCTTTTTGAACATGATTCATCAACGGGACAGGGAAATCGAATGCCTTGGATTGACCGGCTCTCAAAGGGCTTATCTTGTATTCCGGCTGTATTTGGAAAATCCGCAACCCATGGTGGTTGTTTTGCCCAAAGCGTCGGATGCGGAACAGTTCATATCTGATCTTGAATTTTTTTGCGGCGAACTATCATGGCCGATTATTTATTTTCCGCCCTATCATATCTTACCGTTCAAATATCTTTCTTATCATGGTCAGACCGCCGCAAAACGGATTCGTGGACTTTATAACTTTCTGGAATATTCCTTGTCCAACCCGCCCCTGGTGGTGACTACATCCGGAGCCATGATCCAGAAAATCATGCCCCGCGAATACTTTTCCGAATACCTTGAACTGGTCATGGAAAATGAGGAGATCGAAACAGATCGTCTGATCGAAAAACTCAATGCCGGCGGGTATGAACGAACCATGATTGTGGAAGAACCCGGCGATTATTCTGTTCGTGGCGGAATTATCGATGTTTTTTCCCCTTTGTATGATGATCCCATCAGGATCGAACTATTCGGAGATCAGGTGGATTCCTTGAGGTTTTTTTCCGCAGAAAACCAGCGAACCTTAAAACGCATATCCGATGCCGTTATTTTACCTGCTCGTGAAACAGTCTTAAAAAAGTCGGAGTTTATCGAGATTATCAGCCGGATCAGAGCCCAAGCCTCCAGGATGGAAACCACCGTAACAAAGGTGAGGGAGTTGGTGGATCGAATTAAGGAAGAAGGGGTTTTTCCTGGAATTGAAATCCTTTTGCCATTGATTTATCCAAGGCTGGATACATTTATGGACTATATTCCCGAACACGCCCTTTATATCCTGATGGAATCGCGTGACTTGCAAAAAGCCGCAGATGATATTTTCGAGCAGGCCAAGGACAATTACGCAGTAACCATAGAAGAAAAATCTTTTGGTGTTGAACCCTCAAGTCTTTTTCTTACCTGGGACCATGTGGAAATGCGGCTAAAAAAAGAACGGCCCGTCTCCATCAAATCGTTTTTTCTCTCCGGACCGGATACCCTTGAAGACCAACCGATCCAAATACAATTCAAGGTGGAGGATAATTCGGAACTGACCAGAGAACTGAAAGAGCATCGGGATAGTGAAAAGCTTCTTCTTCCCTTTGCCAAATGGATCAACTCGAAAGCGGCTTCGGGCATGAACACCATTATCGTGAGCAGTTCAAAATCCAGGGCACAAAAAATAGATGCCCTTTTAAAGCCCTATGGCGTGCGAACGGATATTCTTGAGCAGTTCCATATAAAACGACTCATGACCCATGGATCTAAAAATACCGCCTTTTTATGCCTGGGCGATCTTTCCAAGGGCTTTGTCTGGCCCGAGGAATCTTTGGCCGTCATTACCGACATTGAAATTTTCGGTAATAAAGGCCGTCATAAAAAATCGGCGGCCCCCAAAATTAAAACACAGCTGCTGTCTTTTAATGAGCTTAAACAAGGAGATCTGATTGTCCATTCCGAGCATGGCATCGGACAATATCATGGTTTGACCAAATTGAAGCTCAATGGAACCATTAATGATTTTCTTCTGCTCTTATTCAGGGATGACGATAAACTTTATCTTCCTGTGGACCGTATCAGCATGGTCCAAAAATACATGGGTGTGGATGGAATCACCCCGACCCTTGATAAACTTGGCGGTAACTCCTGGGAACGTGTCAAAGCCCGGGTCAAAAAATCGGCTGAAAAAATCGCATCGGAGCTATTAAAGCTTTATGCTTCCCGCAGGGTCCTCAAAGGGCATGGTTTTTCGGATGTATCCGAGGAGATCCGGGAGTTTGAAGCCGGCTTTCCTTATGATGAAACCCGGGATCAACTTGCAGCAATTGATGATGTATTCAATGACATGATCTCAACGGTTCCCATGGATCGTCTGATTTGTGGAGATGTTGGATACGGCAAAACCGAGGTAGCACTTCGGGCCTCTTTCCTTGCCGTTCAGGACGAAAAACAGGTCGCTATTCTGGCACCCACAACAGTGCTGGTGGAACAACATTATGCCACATTTTCCCAACGATTCCGGCAATATCCGGTTCGGGTGGCCTGCCTGAGTCGCTTCCGCCCGGCAAAGGAACAAAGGGCAATCGTAGAAGATCTTAAAGCAGGCAAAATCGATATCGTAATCGGCACCCACCGCCTGGTTCAAAAGGATGTGGCCTTTAAAGATCTGGGGCTTTTGATATTGGATGAAGAACAACGATTCGGCGTTAAACACAAGGAAAAGTTAAAACAATTTAAAAATACCGTAGATGTTTTGACCTTAACCGCAACGCCGATCCCAAGGACCCTTCATATGTCCTTGCTCGGTGTTCGCGATATCAGTGTTTTATCAACCCCGCCGGAATATCGCAGGGCGATTATTACCTATATCTCCGAATTTGACGAAACTATCGTAAAGGATGCGATTCGAAAGGAAATGAAACGCGGGGGGCAGATTTTTTTTGTCCATAACAACATTTACACAATTCAGGCCATGGCCCGCCGTTTACAGGAACTGGTTCCTGAAGTACGCTTGGCGGTGGCCCATGGTCGTCTGGAAGAATCAAAGCTTGAAAAGGTAATGCTGTCGTTTATGAATCAGGAGATAGATATGCTTGTATGTACGACAATTATCGAATCCGGACTGGATATTGCCTCTGCCAATACTATTCTGGTCAACCATGCGGATCGGTTCGGATTGTCGCAAATTTACCAGCTCAGGGGTCGTGTTGGACGTTCTGTCGAGCAAGCATATGCCTATCTGTTTGTTCCCAGAGAGAGCAAACTGACCAAAGATGCGGTAAAGCGGTTAAAAGTGCTTATGGAGCACAGTGATTTGGGCTCCGGGTTTCAAATTGCCATGAGCGATCTGAAAATTCGAGGTGGTGGCTCCATTTTAGGGGCATCACAATCGGGACATATTGCAGCCGTGGGTTATGATACTTTTTTACAGCTTATGGAAGAGGCGATGTCGGAACTTAAAGGCGAACCTGTTCAGGACATCCTTGAACCCGAGATCAATCTCACCCTGTCAACATTTATTCCTGAATCTTATATGCCTGAGATAGACCAGCGGTTATCCACATATCGCCACCTTGCCCGCATGAATTCCCTTAAGGAACTATCCGACTTTAAAAATGAAATGGAGGACCGGTTTGGTGCTTTACCTTTGGAAGCATCGAATCTTCTCATTAAAATTATGCTCAAGGTACTGGCTATCGGAGCCGGGGTCAAGCGCCTGGATTTAAAAGATGACCAGCTGTTGTTGCATTTTTCGCAATCCCATCAGAAAAACCCATTTGGAATCGTGGATATGATTACTAACGAAAAAAACCATTTTGCTATCACTCCCGACCATATCTTTATCGCTGATTTGTCCGGAGCAAGTGAGGTGAGCATGCTGGCTAGGACCAAAAACATCTTGAAAGAAATCCGTCAACGTGTTAACGGCTGAAAGATTATACGATGCAGAACATGACAAAACTGCCTGGAATGAAATTACGAATCTTTGGGAGCAGCAAATGAATATTCTATTCTTTAAAAAAAATTTAAAATTTATATTTTTCTTGGCTTTTATAAATGTTTTTTTATGCGTTGGATCTTTTATTACGAGTAAAGCAGAAAGCCGAGAGGTTGTGGACCGGGTGGTGGCGGTTGTAAATGATGAAATCATTTTAATGTCTGAATTGAATGAATCCTTAAATCCCTTTTTAAGCAGGCTACAGGAATATCAATATTCTCGGGAAGAAAAAGAGCAGCTTTTATATAAACTCCGTGAAGATGTTTTGAACCAATTGATCAACGAAAGGATTACCGACCAGGAAGCTAAAAAAGCCGGGATTCAAATCACAAGCAAAGAAGTCGACGCCTCGATCGAACAAATGAAACAGGCAAACCGGTTAACCGATGAAAAATTAAGAGAGGCCGTTTCCGAAGAGGGGTTGACCATGGAAGAATTCAAGGAAAAAATCCGGGTACAAATCTTAAGGTCCAAACTGGTCAGTCTTGAGGTAAAATCCAAAATTGTCATCACCCAAGAAGACATTAAAAACACTTTCGAAAAAGAGACTGAAAAATACTCTGAAACAAAAAAATATCACCTCAGAACCATTCTCATGAGAGTTCCCGATGGCACTGATGAACGGGATAAACAAGCGATTGAGGCAAAAATGCTGGCAATCCGTGAAAAACTTGAACAAGGTGAAAAATTTGAAGAGTTGGCCAGGATCCATTCACATCCAACACTTGCCTCTTCAGGAGGATATTTGGGAGCCTTCGACCCCGAAACTCTCGCACCCGATATTAGAGAGGCGGTGATGATTTTGAAACCAGGGGAGTTTTCATCTGTTTTGGATACGAATCAGGGATACCAAATCTTTTTTGTCGATAAAATCGAAAATATGGAAAGAAGATCTTTTGAGGAAGCCTCAGCTGAAATCGAAGACGAGCTATACAAAGAAATCGTAGACGAAAAATTTAGCTCCTGGCTTCAGGAGCTTCGAAAACGTTCTCATATTAAAATCATTCGATAATTCGCAGCTTTTTTTGATTATTAACTAACGGTTAAATGAATGCCTGAACAAAATTCAAATCTATCATTTGGAAATTATTTAAAATCCAAAAGAGAAACAGCCGGATTGGATCTGGAATCTGTTTTCATGGCAACCAGAATCAGCAAGGAAATGCTTGAATCTATCGAAAACGAAGACCACGCAAAACTTCCTGAACCAGTCTTTGTTAAAGGGTTTATTCGTGCATATGCCGTTCTTTTAGGAGCTGATGTGGACAGGGTCATCCAAAATTATGCGGAAAGCCAGCGTAATTATATGGATACTACAAAACCCAAGATGGAAGTTACTACAAAAAGTAATAAGAAAAGCAATGACTTTCGGCCCCGTTTTATTATTGGGGCGGTGGTTATGGCTTCAATTATCGCTATTGTGGCCATGGCGGTATCTTTTTATCAAAACCGTTCTCGTTCTGAATCCGCAGAACCGACCGAGAAAATACTTCATGAAAAAAATGACCTATCCACCACAATAAAAATTTTAGAACAACCGGAGCAAACAGACCAAACAGACCAGGCAGATTAAACAAGTCAAACAAGTCAGACAAGTCAGACAAGTCAGATAAGTCAAACAAGTCAGGCAGATCAGGCAGATCAGGCAGGTCAGGCAGGTCAACCAGGTCAAACAGATCAAACAGATCAAACAGATCAAACAGATCAGGTAGATCAACCAGAAGAAATAAACATGGAGGCAATGGGATCTTTAAAAGGAGAAAATGTGGATGAAAAAGAAGTTGTGCTTCCTGAAAAAAAACCGGACTTTTTAAATTTATCCATTGCAGCTAAAGCGGAAACATGGATAAAAGTCATCATTGATGGAGACAAACCGTTGGAATATTTGCTTAAACCCGGAGATAAAATTGGCTTGAATGCTAAATCGCACTATAATCTTTTGATTGGAAATGCCGGAGGTGTGCAGCTGAATTTAAACGGGCAACCGGTTCAAATTCCCGGAAAAATGGGGCAGGTTGTTACTCTTTCACTACCTTGATGCAACGATAACAGCACGCCTGTTCAACTTGCCGAGAGAACAGGTTTCCCGACACCCGACAACTTAATAATGGAACAAAACCGGCATTAAATTTCAATACTGATTTATTGACGATTTCATCACCCCGGGCTCTGACTATGCCAAGCTTTTCAACTCCCGCTATTCTGATACGGAGGATTGATCACGGAGATGCAGACCTGATTCTAACCTTTTTGACCCTTGAACATGGCAAGATGTCAAGCATAGCTAAAAACGCAAAAAAAAGTGTAAAACGTTTTTCCGGAATTTTAGAACTTTTTTATGTACTGGACATCGTCTGTAACAAGGGCAAAGGTAAGCTGCATGTCTTGAAGGAAGCATCTGTGAGGCAACCGTTTATCAATATCCGATCAGATATTGAAAAAACCGCCTATGCAAGCTATTGGGCCCAGCTAATTTATGAATGGATGGAGGAAGGACAGAAAGAACCGAGAGTATTCGAACTATTTCAAAAGATTTTAGATTTTCTGGACAACAAAACGCTTTCACCGGAAGTTCTAAGTATAGTTTTTCAAGCAAAATTTCTCTCAATTTCAGGTATTTATCCAAACTTTGACCAGTGCGGTCAATGTGGTCGTCCTTTTGATAAAATTATTGGGGACAGGTTGAACTTTCATCTTGGAAAAGGTTGTCTGATATGCGGAACCTGCCTTTTCCAATCCGAACATGATGTGTTGATTTCAAGAGGTGCGGTCAAGCAACTGAAATGGATAACTGAAAAGCCCGCGGAAAAAATATTCAGGATACGGTTTTCCACTCAAGTGCAACGTGAAAGTCTTTCATTTTTGGAAACTTTTGTGCCTTTTCATTTAGGTATAAGGCCTAAAAGCCTGACTTTTTTAAAGCAGCTCCGAGCGGAAAAAATATCTGAAGCAAAAACCAAAATGAAAGACAGATAAAGGAACAAATTGAACCATCCTTTTTTTGACGACATTATCCGAGCCTCGGCCCCATGTCGCGTTGACTTGGGGGGTACCCTCGATATCAGTACGTTTTATTTTCCACTTCGGCACCTCAAACCTTGCACGTTCAATGCCGCAATCAGCATGAGAACGGAAGTCAGCCTTCATCCTTACCGTGACGGTTATGTCAAGATTTCTTCAAAAGGCTTTGAAAGCGCTGAATTTATGATTGATACAGCCCCATTTGATCATCCGCTTGGACTGATGTTTGCCGTAGCCGCGTATTTCAGAGCCGAAGGAGTTCATATTTACATCGAGTCGTCATCACCACCCAAAAGCGCTCTGGGAGGATCATCATCGGCAGCGGTAGCCCTGGTGGCAGCATGTTATGCCGCTTTTCGGGATGAGCATTTGCCTCAGGTAATTACCAGAGATCAAGTTGTTTTTTTGGCCCACGCTCTTGAGCAAAGTGTAGCCGGGGTTCCCTGCGGGGTGCAGGACCAGTTGGCGGCAGCCTATGGCGGAGTAAATGCATGGTATTGGACCCCTGACATGGACGGGGAAATTTATAAAAAAAAAGCCGTTTTGAGCAATTCCGAAAATTCAGACTTCAGAAAGCACATACTCATTGCTTATTGCGGAGTTACTCACGAATCTAGAGATATCAACAGCCGATGGGTTAAACAATTTGTTTCCGGAGTATATCGAAGCCATTGGAAGGAAATTATCCTTTGTACCCAAAGCTTTGTTGACGCATTGATGAAAGAAAACTATAAGGAAGCATCCTGGTGGATGAACCGTGAAACCGACATTCGATGCCGTATGACTCCGGATGTTCTGGATGAAATGGGTAAAAAGCTTGTTGAAGAAGCTGTTGAGGCCGGGTGCGGGGCTCGTTTTACCGGTGCAGGGGGAGGAGGATGTATATGGGCACTTGGAGACAGAGAAAACATCAGACATTTAAAAGGAAAATGGAAAAATACGCTTGCTGAAAGACAAACAGCATGTCTTATTGATGAAGAAATTGACGTGGATGGTTTATGTTGCAGCCACCTCATGTTTAATCAATAATGGAATAACTTTCGAAAGTTTTACGACAAATTTTTGATCTCGGTTGGGAAGGGGAAAAACGATGAAATTTCAAGATGTCATTTCAAATTTAAACAAATTTTGGGCCGACAGAGGCTGTGTTATGGTTCAGCCCTATGACATGGAAGTCGGGGCAGGAACCTTTCACCCCACGACACTTCTTAAGGCCCTGGGACCCGAGCCATGGAAAGTGGCCTATGTTCAGCCATCACGTCGGCCGACGGATGGCAGGTATGGGGAAAACCCAAACCGGCTTCAACACTACTACCAGTATCAAGTAATCTTAAAACCCTCACCCATGGACGTTCAGGACCAGTATTTAGAGAGCCTTCGGGTTTTAGGAATTGATCCCCTGGAGCATGACATTCGTTTCGTCGAAGACGACTGGGAATCTCCTACTTTAGGGGCATCGGGACTTGGGTGGGAAGTCTGGCTCGATGGTATGGAAATTACCCAATTCACCTATTTTCAATTGGCCGGAAGCATTGAGTTAAAACCCATATCCGTTGAACTTACCTATGGTCTTGAAAGAATTGCCATGTATCTGCAAAGCATTGACAATGTCTATGACCTTAAATGGAATGACACCATCAAATACGGAGATGTTCACCATCAGCAAGAAGTGGAACAATCCACCTACAATTTCGAAGAGGCGGATGTGGAAATGTTGTTGGACCTTTTCAACAAATATGAGTCCGAGTCTCTTCGGCTTATTGACAAGGGGTTGGTGTTACCCGCTTACGAGTACTGCTTGAAATGCTCCCACACATTTAACCTTCTGGATGCCCGAGGAGCCATCAGCGTCACCGAAAGGACCGGATACATCGGAAGAATTCGAAACCTGGCCAGAGCCGGCGCTGAAGGATACCTGAAACAACGCGAATCCATGGGATATCCACTGCTGAATCGTTAATCCTTTGGCATTTATTTTGTCTAAAATACGAGGTGAATATGAACACGTTACTTCTTGAGATAGGCTCCGAGGAAATACCGGCCGGCTATATTCAGCCGGCTTTGGATGCTTTGACATCCAATCTTTTGCAAAAATTGACGGACGCCCGGCTTGGCCATGGTGAGGCAAAAGTATACGCAACCCCCAGACGGCTTTCAATCCTGGTGGAAGGTGTCGCTGACAAGCAAACTTCCATAACCGAAGACCTGGTCGGCCCACCGGAAAGTGTCGGCTTTGATGCGGATGGAAATCCCACAGTAGCAGCTGAAAAATTTGCTGAAAAAGCCGGGGTTTCATTAAAATCCTTAAAAATCAAAAAAACTGAAAAAGGGCGGTACCTTTATGTGCGGAAAACCCAAAAAGGACTTGCCGCTAAAACAGTTCTGTCCAAAGTTCTTCCCGATGTCATAAAAGCCATCCCGTTTCCCAAAACCATGAAATGGGGGGATCTGTCCATCGTGTACACACGGCCCATTCATTGGATTGTCGCCCTATTAGGAGACAAAATTATTCCTTTTACCATGGAAAACATCAAAAGCGGCAGATTTACATTGGGTCACAGGTTTTTAAGTTCCGGAAAAATAACCATCGGCCATCCGGATGAGTACCTGGAAAAACTTCGTGATGCTTATGTATGGGCCGATATCAACGAACGAAAGCAGGGTGTGGAACAGCAAATCGCTCAACAGGCCACAAGCTGCAAAGGCAAAGTGCTTTTTGATCCCGAGCTGGTGGACACAGTGGTCAATCTCATTGAATATCCGGCCCCGGTTACCGGCACATTTGAAAAAAAATACCTGAAGCTTCCCCCCCAAATTCTTATCACGGCCATGCGGGAGCATCAGAAATATTTCGCGATCATCGATAAAAATGAAAAACTCATGCCTTATTTCATTGCTGTAAACAACACCAGAACCAAAGATATGAACCTTGTGGCAAAAGGACATGAGAGAGTTCTCAGGGCAAGATTATCCGATGCCGAATTTTTCTATGAAAGCGACCTGAAGGTTTCAGCCGAATCCCGCGTCAACAAACTCAAAGGCGTTCTTTTTCAGGCCAGGCTTGGTTCCATGTATGAAAAAATGGAGCGGATCACAGAACTTGCCGGTTATTTGGCCGAATTGACACAGGATAACCCTGAACAGAAAAACCGGGCTCAAAAGGCGGCCAGGCTGTGTAAATCGGACCTGGTCAGCCAGGTGGTGGGCGAATTTCCAAAACTTCAGGGAAGTATGGGCAAAGTTTACGCCACCGTGGACAAAGAACCTGAAGAAGTGGCATCAGCCATCGAAGAACACTATCGTCCCACCTTTTCCGGGGGTGTTCTTCCTGAAACATCTACCGGAGCCATTGTCGCCATTGCCGATAAAATCGATTCCATTAGCGGATGTTTCAGCGGCGGCCTTTTGCCCACGGGTGGGGCCGATCCTTATGCTCTTCGCCGCCAGGGAATCGGAATTATTAATATCATGATGGACAAAAAGTTTTCTTTTTCTCTGCGGCAGCTCATTGAAAAAGCGACAGGACTTTTTACAAACAAGGCCAAAGAGGATATTGCCGAAACCTCGGAAAAAGTTTATGTTTTTATTAAAAATCGAATCTCTCGCATGCTCGAGGAGGAAGGAGTTTCCAAGGATGTTGTCGGCGCTATTGTGGATATTTCCGTAGACCATGTTCCAAACACATGGAAACGTGCAAAAGCCCTTGACGCGCTCCGAACTCAACCTGATTTCGAACCGTTGGCAATCGCATTCAAACGCGTGGTCAATATTATTAAAAAAGCTCCTGCGCTTGACCCTTCGGCAATTGATGAATCCTTGTTTGAAAACCCATCGGAAACAACGCTTTTTAAAGAACTTATCAATGTAGAGAAAAAAGTGGACACAGAGCTTCAAGAAGGGGCTTTTGATCGAGCGCTGCATCATATGGCAACTCTTAGAAATCCTGTTGACAGCTTTTTCGATGATGTTCTGGTCATGGCTCAAGATTCAAAAATTCGCAATAATCGTCTGTCACTTCTAAAAAGAATTGCCGATCTTTTTGAAAAAATCGCCGATTTTTCAAAAATTTCCGCATAACATATAAACAAAAATTACCATCTTAAAGGTGGAGGAAATAATATGCCGTTTGATCCTGAGAAGGATAAAGTGCTAAAAAAGTGGAAATGTGAAGAAACCGGTTTGCTGGTGACTATCAACCAATATGGGGGAGGTGAAGCCAAGCTTCAAATCGGCCCACGTGTCTTTACCAGAAAAGACGGTCAGGAAACTCAGCGCAAGGCAGGTCGTCTTACCATAGAAGATCTTCAATGGTTTTATGATATCATTGACGAAGTAAAAGATGAGCTAAGCCGCCAGGTAGAACCTGAATGAAAGATGAAGACCGAGCCATTGTCAATCCGGTCAAAAGCAAAAATTCTCCGGAACTTGCGGATTTTGCCGTGATGACCGGAAGTCAAACGGATCTGAAACTCATATGTAATCTTTTGGATTTAAATGAAAACAACAGGCGAGAGCTATATCACGGCAGCCTTTACTACACAGAGTTTTTTTCACTGGCCGGTCCTATGATAGGTGCTCCCTATGCGGTTATGATCCTTGAAACCTTACTGGCATGGGGAGCAAAAAAAATTCTTTTTTACGGATGGTGCGGCGCTATTTCAAAAGATATGGAAATCGGAACCATACTGATCCCCAGCGGCGCATACATCGACGAAGGAACATCAAGGCATTACGGTGCGGCACCCAACCTGGATTTTACGGAACCATCACATGAACTCAAGGAAATCATTCGGGAAGTATTTGATCAGGAAAAAATTTCCTTTAAGGAGGGTATTGTTTGGACCACCGACGCCATATACCGGGAGACACCCCAAAAAGTGGACAACTATTTGGCGAAAAATGCCGTAGCTGTCGAGATGGAACTTTCGGCGCTTTTTACCGTCGGGAAATATCGACAGGCTGAGATAGTGGCCATAATGGTGGTCTCGGATGATCTTTCCGGCAATTCATGGCGACCGGGATTTCGGGATAAACCTTTTAAAAGTTCTCGAAAAATGGTCTGCAATGCCATTCGGCAATTATGTCGGAGAATATGAATGAATATGTCGGATGAAAAGGTTAAACAACTTATTGAACAGTTAAGAACGGAGCTTCACCGGCATAATTACCGGTATTATATCCTGGATGATCCGGAAGTGTCCGATGCGGAATATGATCGTTTGGTACAGGAACTTAAAAGGCTGGAAAATGATTATCCACAGTTTTACAGTCACACATCCCCCACAGCGCGCGTCGGATCGCCCCCCCTGGAAAAATTTTCGACCATCCCTCATACAATTCCAATGCTCAGCCTTGATAACGCTTTTTCCGATAGCGACATTCTTGACTTTGACAACCGAATCAAGAGGTTTTTAAAAAATACCGATAAAATTCTTTACACGGGGGAGCCCAAAGTTGATGGCGTCGCTATAGAGCTGGTTTATGAACAAGGAAATCTTGTCGCAGCCTCTACAAGAGGTGATGGATTGACCGGGGAGCTTATCACGGAAAATGTCCGGACCATTCGTTCGGTACCCTTGGTGCTCATGGCCGATGACGGGAATAACATACCGTCCAGGCTGGAAATAAGAGGTGAGGTTTTCATGGTGAAATCAGCCTTTGAAAAACTCAATAAAAATAGAGAGCAAGAGGGAGTATCCATTTTTGCCAACCCCCGAAATGCCGCAGCCGGATCTCTTCGCCAACTCGATTCCAAAATCACGGCCGAACGTCCGTTGGAGGTCTTTTTTTATGGACTGGGAAGCTATACCGGCATCAAACCGGAAACTCACTGGGAGGCCCTTTGCATGTTAAAAAAAATGGGTTTCAGGATTAACCCGCTTATCAGACATGGCATAGATATTGGGCAAGTGCTGCAATATTATCGGGAACTCAACGAGAGACGGTATGAACTTGAGTATGACATTGACGGTGTCGTGATTAAAGTCGACAACCTCGGGATCCAACAGCAATTAGGAGCAACCTCTAAAAGCCCCAGATGGGCCATCGCCTATAAATTTAAGGCCATACAAGAAACCACGCGAATTTTAGATATTCAGATACAGGTCGGACGAACCGGCACACTGACGCCCGTTGCATACCTTGAACCCGTCAATATCGCAGGAGCCCTGGTCAGCAGGGCAACCCTTCATAACGAAGATGAAATTAAACGCAAGGATATCCGTATCGGCGACACTGTTTTCGTGGAACGTGCGGGGGATGTTATCCCCAAAGTGATAAAGGTTGTAACATCCAAACGCACAGGAGATGAAAAAACATTTCAAATGCCTCGGGTATGTCCGGTCTGCGAAACCCATGTGGTCCGGGAAGAAAACGAAGCCGCTACAAGATGCATAAACGCTTCTTGTCCGGCTCAACTTAAGGAAAATATCAGGCATTTTGCTTCCAAGCATGCATTTGATATCGACGGCATGGGACAAAAGCTTGTGGAACAGTTGGTTGACAAAGGCATTGTCTTATCCTTCGGAGATCTGTTTACCTTTGAACAACAGACACTACAAGACCTCGACAGGATGGGGGAAAAATCCGCTCAGAACTTGCTTGATGCCATTGCGGGCAGCAAAAATATATCCTTTGCAAGATTTCTTTATGCGTTAGGCATTCGGCACGTGGGACAATATGTGGCCAAACTTCTTGCAAATCATTTCGGAAATCTGGAAGCCCTCATGACAGCCGGCTCCGACGACATTGTTTCAGTTAAAGGGGTAGGCCCCATGGTTGCCAAAAGCATATCCGGATTCTTTAATGAGGAAGAAAATCAAAAAACCGTAAATCGGCTTCTGGAAAGTGGTGTTGAAATCCTATATGAAACCGAAAATAAAAGTTCAGGATCATCTTCCATCGCCGGCAAGATATTTGTATTAACGGGTGCATTGGACAGTATGACGCGGGACGAAGCCGGGGCTTTAATCGAAAAAGCAGGAGGCAAAGTTACCGGGTCGGTCACCGGCAATACTGATTATGTAGTAGCCGGATACAAACCGGGCTCAAAACTCGACAAGGCAATTAAATTGGGTATAAAGATTATCGATGAGGAAACATTTAAAAAGATAATCGACACCATTTAATACCTGAAAAGGAGGTATAATGGCCGAATTTGTAAGGGCTCATGTGATTGTCAGCGGAAGGGTTCAGGGTGTTTTTTTTCGTATGAAAACTTTAGAGGAAGCCCGAAAATCCGGTGTTTCAGGTTGGGTGAGAAACAAATATGATGGTACTGTGGAAGCTGTTTTCGAAGGCGAAAAGGCTTTAGTTGATAGCGTTATTCAATGGTGCCGACAGGGTCCACCCATGTCGAAAGTTGATAATGTCAAACTCGAGAGGCAACCATATACCGGCGAGTTTTCCGGATTTAGTATTCGATACTGATTCAAAGGATTCTGCGGTAAACCGACGGCTTGCCACATTAACACATTAAGGTAAACCGCCGGTTTTAAATTTCAATAAGGTATTAAACTGCATCTCGTAATTTTTTTCCGGGTCTGAATTTTACAACGTTGGCGGCTTTAATTTTAATCGGTTCACCGGTCTGCGGGTTTCGCCCGTTTCGTGCTTTCCTGCGGGTTTTCAAGAAAGTTCCAAAACCAACCAAAGTAACTTTTCCATCCTTTTTTTTCAGAGCATTCATGATATTGTCCATCAAGGAATCTAATGCCGCTTTGGCCTGAGCATTAGATATACCCGCATCCCCTGCCATCGTCTTGACAAGTTCCGTCTTTGTCATGGTCGCATCCCCCCTTTGTTGTTGATTTGTTGGTTGATTGTTTTTTTTCATTTATAGCAGGTCCGGCTCTGTGTCAATAGAATTTACCAATTCAGCAAAATTTTTTGCTGTTTTTCCCCAATTTTTTCTGCGCCTATCCCGGATAAAATCGCTCAATTTGGATTTATAACAGAGCATCTACAAATCTTTCAGGAGAAAAATCCTGAAGGTCATCAATTTTTTCTCCAATTCCAATATACTGTAGAGGAATTTTCAAACTACTGCATATACCGACCACGACTCCTCCGCGGGCAGTCCCATCGAGCTTGGTCAGAGCGATCCCGGTTATCCCGAGAGCTTCGTTGAACAGATTTGCCTGGGACATGGCATTCTGACCGGTAGAGCCATCCAGAACCAAAAGAATTTCATGGGGTGCTCCGGGCATTTTTTTGGCAATAGCCCGTTTAATCTTTTTAAGCTCTTCCATGAGGTTGATATTTGTATGGAGCCGCCCTGCCGTATCAACTAAAACGATATCTATGCCCCGCGCAATAGATGCCCCGATAGCATCAAAAGCAATCGCGGCGGGATCCGCCTTGTCCTTGCCTTTGACGAATTCGGACCCTGCCCTGTCGGCCCAAATGCCGAGCTGCTCTATTGCGGCCGCGCGAAAAGTATCCGCAGCGGCTATCAAAGTCTTTTTTCCTTGAGCTTCAAAACGTGCGGCCAGCTTTCCGATTGTAGTGGTTTTGCCTGCCCCGTTTACACCTACTACCATCATCACATGTGGTTTTTCAACCAGGATTTCCGGTGGATCGGGCATGCCGCGCATAATAGTTAGGATTTCTTCTTTCAAAAGCGCTTTAAGTTGTGCGGCATCACTAACATTTTTGGCCTTTTGGGTAATACCTTCCATCAGAGCCATGGTGGTCTCCACTCCCATATCCGATGTAATGAGAAGCGCCTCCAGATCTTCAAGTAATGCATCATCGATTTTTTTCTTGCCGAAAAACAACTCGTCAATGTCCGTGGTTAAAATCTCACGGGTTTTGGACATTCCCTGTCTTAGCCGCTTAAAAAAACCGACTTTAGATTCATGAGATGGGCCGGCTTCACCCGCTTCTTGCATGTCATGCTTTTTGTTTTCAATAATGACCTTTTTTTCGTCGGGATCATTGTCAGACTTAACAGATTGGGCTATCTCCGTTTCAAATTGAGTTTCGATGATTTCATGTTCGACTGAATCTTGTGTTTCAGTGCTTTTCTTTTTTTTTCTAAAAAAATTTAACCCCATATTTTTTAATGCCTTTATACCTTGTAATTTAATTTAAACTCTGATCTTCCAAAACATTATTTTGCCCGTTTCCTTTTCCACCCAAACTTACAGAAACGAGCTTTGAAATTCCTTTTTTCTCCATGGTCACGCCCAAAAGTCTGTCTGAAAACTCCATGGTTCTTTTATTATGGGTGATCATGATAATTTGTGAGCTTTCCCCGATCATTTTCAAAAGGTTGTTGAAGCGGTAAACATTGGCTTCATCCAAAGGAGCATCGATTTCATCCAAAAGGCAAAAAGATGCCGGTTTGATTAAAAATATAGAAAAAATAAAGGCGATTGCGGAAAGGGCTTTTTCACCGCCGGAAAGCAAGCTCAAGCGTGTCAGTTTTTTCCCGGGCGGATGGATCATAAATTCAACACCGGTTTCCAAGGGTTTATCGGGCTCGGTAAGAACAAGTTTTGCGCTGCCGCCCTCGAACAGGTGTGAAAAAATATCTCCCATCTTTTCGTTGATGGCCTCGAAAGTGCCCATGAATTTTTCCTGGGTAACGCGATTGATTTTACGAATTACCATATGGAGATCCTGGATAGCCTTTTGGAGATCATCTCTTTGCTCGATCAGAAAGTCATAGCGAGTTTTCAACTGCTCGTACTCTTTGACGGCTCCCATGTTGACATCCCCAAGCTTTTGAAGTTTTTCCCTATTCCGCTCCAGGGCGGCATCCATCTCTTCAGACCCGATGTCGGAATTTTCAAGCATTTCACGATATTTCTCATAAAGCCGGGAAAATTTTTGACTGTAACGCTCTTCGAGACGGCTCACAATATTATTCCGCTTTATTTCCCGCTGGGATTGTTCAATTTCCAGATAACGCAGTTTTTCCAGTGATTGTTTTCGCCTGTTTTCAATTTCC